>Ga0308019_10000055_pt1 | contig 64128 bp, 54 predicted proteins | sample Neamet284_FD_203135 | JGI IMG/M metagenome (GOLD analysis project Ga0308019, IMG submission 203135) | Marine microbial communities from water near the shore, Antarctic Ocean - #284 | ecosystem: Environmental > Aquatic > Marine > Unclassified | place: Southern Ocean | collected 2014-10-01
TAATTACAGATGCTACAGATCCAAATACAGCTAATACCATAAGCAATTATGTAAATGCCATTCTTCAAAACTACCTTAAAGAACAAAATAAAAGCCTAACAGCAGCATACCAAATTGTACCAAAAACACGGATGGTTTACAATCCAGAATTAAAAAGCGTGTATATGTTTGTACCTGGTGTAATGACTATTATTTTAATGCTAGTTTCTGCAATGATGACTTCTATTTCTATTACTAGAGAAAAGGAATTAGGAACCATGGAAATTTTATTAGTATCACCATTAAAACCCATTCAAGTAATTATTGGAAAGGTGTTTCCTTATATCTTTCTTTCTATAATTAATGCTATTGTTATCATTGTTTTAAGCATTTTTATTTTTAAAATGCCTGTGCAAGGAAGCTTGTTTTTATTAGGGATGGAAAGTGTTTTGTTTATTATTACAGCATTGGCATTAGGTATTCTAATATCAACCATTTCTGCAACACAGCAAACAGCCATGATGATTTCTTTAATGGGATTAATGCTTCCTGTAATATTACTTTCAGGGTTTATTTTTCCTATTACAAGTATGCCTTTACCATTACAGGTGATTAGTAATATTATTCCTGCAAAATGGTTTATCATCATTATTAAAGCAATTATGTTAAAAGGTGTAGGACTGCAATATATATGGAAAGAAACCTTAATTTTATTAGGAATGGCTGTGTTTTTTATTGCATTGAGTGTAAAGAAATATAAAATCAGATTGGAGTAATGAAAACAATTTTATACATTATACAAAAAGAGTTCAAGCAAATTTTTAGAAATAAAGGGATGCTGCCAATCATTTTTGTACTGCCGCTACTTCAGTTAGTTATTTTATCAAACGCTGCAACTTTTGATGTTAAAAACATAAAGTTTGGGTATATAGATCATGATTATACATCAACATCAAGAGCGTTAATAGAAAAATTTAATGCGTCAACCTATTTTAATGTTTTAACAGATTTTCCTTCAGAAAAATTAGCAAGTCAAGCCATGTTAAATGGCGAAGTTGATGTAATCTTAGAGATTCCTTTATCTTTTGAAAGAAATTTTAGTAAAGAAAAGCAAGCCTCTTTAGGTATAACCATTAATGCGATTGATGGTGCTGCTGCAGGTGTTGAAAACGTATATGTATCACAAATTATTCAACGATTTAATAAAGATTTAAAAGTTGAAATTTCTCGATATGGAAATACGCAAAATTTGCCAATACAAATTACGACAATTCCTTCCTTTTGGTATAACCAAACCTTAAACTACAAAACCTTTATGGTTCCTGGTATTTTGGTTTTGTTAGTTACTATGATTACTCTTTTTCTTTCTGGGATGAACATTGTAAGAGAAAAAGAAATTGGTACGTTAGAGCAAATTAACGTAACACCAATTAAAAAGAGTCAGTTTATTATTGGAAAACTTTTTCCGTTTTGGGTTGTTGGAATGGCATTACTAACCGTTGGATTAATACTCGCAAAACTTATTTTTGATGTTCCAATACTTGGGAGTTTAGGGTTATTATATGCATACACTTCTATTTATATTTTGGTGGTTTTAGGTATGGGTTTGTTTATCTCTAATTTTACAGATACGCAACAACAAGCCATGTTTATTTCCTGGTTTTTTGTGGTAATTTTTATATTAATGAGTGGTTTGTTTACCTCTATTGATAGTATGCCAAAATGGGCACAATTACTTACAGAGTTTAATCCTGTAAAGTATTTTGTAGAAGTTATTCGTATGGTAATGCTTAAAGGTTCTGGGTTTATGGATATTTTGCCGCAGTTATTAAAAACATTACTCTATGCTATTATAATGAATGGATTAGCAGTTTGGAGCTATAAAAAAACAACCTAATAAAAATAAAATAGGAGTAACTGTATTTGTGTTTATTCCTTTTAATTTAGCACCTATATATGAAATACATTATCTATTTAAGCGTGTTGTTTAGCGTATTTCTGATCAATACTGAAACTGGGTCTTATTCATTAACTATAAAAACGAATGGTTTAGAAAACTCTAAGGGAAGTGTCATATTTGCTTTATATAATAAAGAAGGTTCACTACCAGATCAAAAATTTAAAAAGTATTACAAAAAAGAAAACGTTGGTATTATTAATAAAAATGCCGAAGTTACTTTCAATAATTTACCATCTGGTTTATACGCTGTAACATTATTACATGATGAAAATAAAAATAAAAAATTAGACAGAAAATTTCTAACGCCTTTGCCTAAGGAAGGCCTAGGGTTTTCAAATTATAAAGATTTTGGATTAAGTAACCGGCCAAACTTTAAAAAAGCTCGTTTTAATTTAGATAAAGACACCATTATTACAATAAATGTAATTTATAAATAAAAATGAAATTTAAAATACTCATTTTAGTTCTTATTACACATCCCATTATGTCTTTGATGGCGCAAAAGGAAGCTTCTGTTTTACCTAAGTTATCATTAGAGAGAGTTGCTTTAATCAATCAAAGTGACACATATATCACCTTTCCAACAGATGTTGGAAACATTGCTCCTTTAATTTTTGAAGCCAATGTAAATCCTTCATTCATCATAAGAGAACGAAAGGATTCAAGGCTTATGGCAATATTAACGCCACAAATTATTATTAGAATGTTTAATGAAGAATCGTATCCTATACGAACTCCAAGTTATATTCCTCAAATTTCATTTTATTATTTGGCGAATAAAAAAGAAGCGCTAGATTACTTGGTTTTATTCGGAAAAATAGCACATCATTCTAATGGACAAGAAGGTGATTTTTACAATGCAGACAATACAATTAACGTACAGTCAGGAAGTTTTGCTACTAATTTTCTTGAATTTGGGTTTCTTAAAACATCATATAGTAATAAACTAAAAGCGATAAAAACCATAAAAAGTTCTATTGAACTTCATCCAAAAGAATGGATGCTTCAAGAAATGAGAGGGCAGTATAGTGGTTTAAGATGGCACAACTCGTTTACATCGTTTAAGTTTCCTTTAAAAGAGGATGATAATGGGAAAGCTAAATTTTCATTAAAAGCTGAAACAACACTTATGCTTGATAATTTTAATAATTTGGATTTTTTTGATATCAATAGACTTAATGCAAGTTTTACTTTTTATTACCTTCCAAAATTTTTAGAAGATATTGGGTTGTTTGTCCAGTTGTATCATGGTTATGATTATTATAATATTAACTACCAGCATCAAATGTCTATTATTCGATTTGGACTAATGACAGAGATTCTAAGATTTTAAACACCAGTATGCAATGAAAAAGCAAGTGTATATTAAAAAGAGGAACAATGAAATGGAACTTTTTTCATTTAAAAAATTAAAACATTCACTTCAATCTGCGGGTGCTTCTAAAGAGCTGGTAGCGTCTATTGTAATGGATATAGAATTAGATGTTTATGACGGAATTTTATCTAGTACAATATATAAGAAAGCTTTTGCTTTATTAAAAAAACACAATAGAACTTCTGCTTCTCGTTATAGTTTAAAACGTGCACTTACAGATTTAGGTCCAACAGGTTTTCCTTTTGAACGATTGGTTGGAGCGTTGTTAAAAGAAAAAGGGTATACAACTCAAGTAAGTGTTATTTTAAATGGTGCATGTGTAACTCATGAAATTGATGTATTGGCAGAAAAGGATGGAAATATGTACGCTATAGAATGTAAATTTCATTCAGATACTAAAGCAACAAGCAACGTTAAAGTTCCTTTGTATATCAATTCTAGGTTTTTGGATATTCAAGAACAATGGAATACAAACCCAAACAATAAAACACATTTAAAACAAGGTTGGTTGGTCACAAATACAAGGTTTACATTAGATGCTATAAACTATGCTAAATGTGTTGGTTTGACTCTATTGAGTTGGAATTATCCTGAAAACAATGGACTAAAAGCAAATATTGATACATTGGCTTTATATCCAATTACGACGTTAACGACATTAACTAAAAGAGAAAAACACCAACTTCTAAAAAAAAATATTGTGCTAGTTAAAGAGTTAGCCAATGCGAATGAACCAATGAAAAGTATTGGAATCTCAGAAGTAAGGATTCAAAAAGTTTTGACTGAAGTACAAAAATTGTGTCAAAATAACCCAAACGAAGAATTGCCTTTGTAAAAGTAATGCTCCAATATCCTGGTTTTATGGATATACTCCCATAGCTATTAAAAACAGTACTCTATATCATTATAATGAATGGATTAGCAGTTTAGAGCTATAAAAATAAACTGCTACTGTAAGCACTCTTCTTTCTTTTTAATGTAACATAAGTTACAAACTATCATTTATTCTAAGCCTACTTTTGTATCAGATAATTGAATAAATACATGAAAAGCAACATATACCTATTTACACTTTCCTTGTTTGCAAGTACATTGTTTTTGCAAGCACAAGAAATAAAATCGATTACAAAAGTAGAAGCCTTGTCTAAAGTTTCGGAAAATAATAGTACGATTAAGATTTCTAAAACTGAATTTGACGCTGCTAAAGCAGATTATAATCAGACAAATTCGGTGTTTTTACCAAACATTACAGCAAGTCATACAGGTATTACCACAACAAACCCTTTAATGGCTTTTGGCTCTAAATTAAACCAGGGAATATTAACGCAAAATGATTTTAACCCTGCATTGTTAAACAATCCAGCAAGAACTCAGAATTTTGCAACAAAGTTAGAAATTCAGCAACCATTAATTAATCTAGATGGCTTTTATCATAGAAAAGCAGCGAAGTCTAAAATGGAAGCAATGTCTTTGAAAACAGCACGTACACAAGATTATTTGGTTTTTGAAGTTGAAAAAGCATATATGCAATTACAGCTAGCATACAAAGCAGTTGAAGTTTTAAAAAAGGCTTTAGAGGCTGCAAATGCAAATAAGAAAATGGCAGATAATAGTTTTAATCAAGGCGTTCTACAACGTGCAGATGTTTTAAGTGTTGATGTACGAGTTACAGAAGTTAAAAATCAGTTACAAACAGCAAAAAGTAATGTGCGAAATGCTTCAAACTATTTGTCGTTTTTAATGAATGATAAAAGGGACGTTGTTTATAAACCAATAGAAAGTTTAACGGTTTCTAGTTTAAATACTGATAAAAAAAACATTTCTGAAAACAGATCGGATATTAGAGCAATGAAATTGGCTTCTAAAGGATATGAAGCAATGAATAAAGCTGATAAAATGGCTTTTTTACCTCGTTTAAATGCCTTCGGAAGTTATGAGGTGTATGATAACAAATTGTTTCAAGGAAGTGCAAATGGATATTTAATTGGAGCACAATTAAGTTGGGATATTTTTAAAGGCTCTAAGCGTTTTGGAAAAGCTCAAAAAAGTAAAGCTGAATTTGAGAAATCTAAGTTAGCATACAATCAATATGTTTCTAAAAGTAATTTAGAATTGAATAAAGTAAAGCGTCAATTAGTAGATGCAAAAAATAGATTAGAATTAACAGATTTAGCCGTTCAACAATCTAAAGAATCTTTAAGAATTAGAGAAAATAGATTTAAAGAAGGATTAGAAAAAACGTCAGATTTATTGATAGCTGAAACGCAATTTGCACAAAAGCAATTAGAATACTATCAAACAATTTTTGAATACAATTTCACACAAACTTATTTAGAATTTTTAACCAAAGAATAATTACTAAGATGAAAAAATATATCTACATAATAGCAGTAATAACTGCATCAGTATTCATTACTAGTTGTGGTGGTGAAAAGAAAGAAGCAGTAATAGATACGACTCCTGCAATTAAAGTTACAATTAGCAAAGTTGCTATAGATAATGACAGTCAGTTTTTGTCTGTAAGTGGTAAAATCCAAGCATCAAATAGTGCAGATTTAAGTACAAGAATGATGGGTTACGTTACTAAAGTGCACGTAAATGTTGGAGATAGAGTTAAAAAAGGACAGTTGTTAGTTTCTATTAATAATACTGATTTACAAGCGAAGAAAGCACAAGTAGCTGCAGGAATTACGCAAGCTAAAACTGCTTTTAACAATGCTGAAAAAAATTACAATCGTTTTAAAAATTTATTTTCGAGTACGAGTATTACTCAAAAAGAAATGGACGACATGACTGCTAATTACGAAATGGCAAAAGCGAGTTTAGAATCTGCGAATCAAATGAAAAACGAAATTAATGCACAATTTGCATATTCAAATATTACAGCTCCTTTTTCTGGTGTAATTACTAGTAAAAATATAGAAAATGGAGATATGGCAAACCCAGGAATGCCATTAATTAGTTTAGAAACGCCTAAAGATTTTGAAGTAGTTGCAATGGTTCCTGAAACAGAAATTTCACAAATTAAAAAGGGAATAGCTGTTACTGTTTTAGTGAAAGCGGTGAATAAAAGGATTAAAGGAAAAGTGAGTGAAGTAAGTACTTCTGCTAAAAATACTGGAGGACAATATTTGGTGAAAATAGCTTTAGAAAAAACAGATGTAAATATTTTATCAGGTATGTTTTCTACAGTTCAGTTTCCTGTGGAAAGAAAACTAGAGGCATCATTAGTTTTAATTCCAACAGCAGCAATTGTAACAAAAGGTCAATTATCTGGCGTTTATACTGTAAGTCAAAGTAATACAGCACTATTGCGTTGGTTACGTTTAGGAAGAACGTATGGGGATAAAGTTGAGGTTTTATCGGGTTTAAATGCTGATGAATCTTATATCGTTTCTGGGGGAGGAAAATTATTCAACGGAGCAAAAATTACAATTCAATAACTAAAGGTTGCGTTAAGGATAGCAGTGGAAATCCTTTTTTTGCTGCCATAAATGGCAAAAAAAGATTGGAACGAATAGCCTGTTTAAACGCCCAAAAAATATAAAAAAAATGAAAGAAGGTTTAGCTGGAAAAATTGCAAAAGTCTTTATTGGATCAAAACTTACCGTGCTTTTAATGATCGTTTTTATGGGTGTTGGTGTGTATGCTTCGTTTTTAATTCCGAGGGAAGAAGAGCCACAAATTGATGTGCCAATGGCAGATATTTTTGTTGGTTATCCAGGGGCGAGTCCTACAGAAGTAGAAACGAGAGTGGTGAAGCCTTTAGAGAAATTAATTTCTAATATTAAGGGTGTGGAGTATGTGTATTCTACGTCAATGAATGAAAAAGCAATGGTAATTGTCCAGTTTTATGTGGGCGAAGATATTGAGCGTTCTTTCGTAAAATTATACAATGAAATTAACAAACATATGGATCAAATGCCCAAAGGTGTTACGTTTCCATTAGTTAAAACGCGTGCAATTGATGATGTGCCAATGTTGGGATTAACATTGTGGAGTGAAAACTACAGTGATTATCAATTAAGCCAAATGGCACAAGAATTAGAAACGGAGATTAAGAAGATAAATGATGTTTCTATTACACATAAAATTGGGGGTAGAAACCGTCAATTAAGAGTGGTTTTAGATAAAGATAAATTGGCTGCTAGTGGATTGGATTTTTTATCGGTTTCACAAATGATAAAAGCCAATAACACACAATTAAGTTCAGGTAGTTTTGATAAAAATGATACAGAATTTTTAGTAAATACAGGTAAATTCTTAGCATCTGTAACAGATGTAGAAAATTTAGTAGTTGGTGTACAACAAAATCAACCGATCTATTTAAAACAGATTTCGACCATTGTTGATGGACCAGAAATACCTCAAAACTATGTGTCTTTAGGTTTTGGACAAGCGAGTGAGAAATCTCAAACATATAAATCTGAATATCCTGCAGTTACTATTTCTGTTGCTAAAAGAAAAGGTGCCGATGCAATGAAAATTGCAGAAGTAATTTTAGATAAAGTCGCGCATTTACGTGCTACTTTAATTCCGGATGATGTTCATGTAGAGGTGACTAGAAATTATGGTGAATCAGCATCTCATAAAGTGTCAGAATTACTTTTACACCTTATCGGTTCTATCTTTGCAGTTACTTTGGTTGTGATGTTAGCAATGGGTTGGCGTGGTGGATTGGTGGTCTTTTTATCAGTCCCAATTACGTTTGCTTTAACATTGTTGAGTTATTACATGTTAGATTATACATTAAATAGAATTACACTTTTTGCATTGGTATTTGTAACGGGTATTGTGGTTGATGACTCCATTATTATTGCAGAAAACATGCACAGGCATTTTAAGATGAAGCGTTTACCTTTTAAACAAGCTGCTTTATATGCAATTAATGAAGTTGGGAACCCAACAATTTTAGCAACTTTTACAGTGATTGCTTCTGTTTTACCAATGGCTTTTGTGTCTGGTTTAATGGGGCCTTATATGGCACCAATGCCAATTGGAGCTTCAATTGCAATGATTTTGTCATTATTTGTAGCGTTAACAATAACCCCTTATTTAGGATATATTTTCTTAAGAGAAAAAACTAAAAAAGGAAGCGTAGAGAAAGTAGAGAAGCCATTAGAAGAAACTTTTATCTATAGAATTTATAACAAGTTTGAAAGACCTCTTTTAGAAAATAAAACAAAAAGATGGATGTTTTTAGGAGGGACATTTATTGTATTGATGGCAACTATGGTGTTATTCTTTACAAATTCTGTTGTTGTAAAAATGTTGCCTTTTGATAATAAAAACGAATTTCAGATTGTCATAGATATGCCAGAAGGCACAACTTTAGAAAGAACTGGCATTGTTACGCAAGAAATTGCTCAGTATTTATCTACAAGACCAGAGGTAGTGAATTACCAAAATTATATAGGTACTTCTGCGCCAATTACTTTTAATGGTTTGGTGCGTCATTACGATTTACGTGGCGGAAGTAATATGGCAGATATTCAAGTGAATTTGGTTGATAAAGGAGAACGTGAGATTCAAAGTCATGGAATTGCAAGATTATTACGTCCAGAAATACAGAAGATTGCTGCAAAATATAATGCGAATGTAAAGTTGGTAGAAGTGCCACCTGGACCACCTGTTTTATCAACAATTGTTGCAGAAGTTTATGGGCCAGATTATAATGAGCAAATAAAAATTGCCAATAGCGTTCAGAATATATTAAAAAACACAGAAGATGTAGTTGATGTAGATTGGATGGTTGAAGCAGATCAAAAAGAATATCAATTTGAAATAAATAAAGAAAAGGCAATGTTGTATGGGGTTGCTCCTCAGCAAATTGCATATACAATGAATATGGCTTTGTCTAACAGAGCGATTACGAATTTATATGATGAAAATGCTGTAGATCAAGTGGGATTGGTTTTGAGTTTAGATGAAAAAGAAAAATCTACAATTTCTGATATTTCACAATTAAAAGTAAAATCTAAACAAGGAAATTTAGTACCAATTTCGGATTTAGTTGAAATTAAAGAAACCATTGCAGCAAAAAGTATTTATCGTAAAAACCAAAAACGTGTTGTTTATGTGATGGCAGATATGGCTGGAGAATTAGAAAGTCCTGCGTATGCAATTCTAGGAATGGAAGAAAAATTGAAAGAAATAGAACTTCCTGAAGGGTATAAGTTAAACGAAATGTATTTGGGTCAGCCAGATTACGAAGACGATTATACCGTAAAATGGGATGGAGAATGGCAAATTACATTAGAGGTTTTTAGAGATCTAGGAATTGCATTTTTAGGAGCAATTATCTTAATTTATATCTTAATTGTTGGATGGTTTCAAAACTTTAAAGCACCAATAGTTATGATGGTTGCTATTCCGTTATCATTAATAGGAATTGTTCTAGGACATTGGATTATGGGTGCGTTTTTTACGGCAACATCATTTATTGGAATGATTGCTTTAGCAGGAATTATGGTGCGAAACTCCGTTTTATTGATAGATTTTATCAACTTAAGATTGGCAGATGGAGTTCCGTTAAAACAAGCAGCGATTGAAGCTGGTGCCGTTAGAACAACTCCTATTTTACTTACAGCAGGAACGGTTGTAATTGGAGCATTTGTAATTCTTTTTGATCCGATTTTTCAAGGATTGGCAATCTCTTTAATGGGAGGAACAATTGTTTCTACAGTGTTAACATTGTTGGTTGTGCCATTAGTATATTATATGATTGAGAAGAAAAATTATAAATAATTTGTTCTGTTTAGTTTTCCTGCGAAGTTTCTAAAACCTTGTAGGTGTAAAATGAATTAATCAAACTTACAAGGTTGGCAAAACCTTACAGGTTTTAAAAATAAACTTATGAAATTAGTATTAGTTACAGCAGTAGAAGAATTTCAAACAGCTATTTTAAACATATTTAAGAAAGCAAATATTGAAAGTTTTAGTAGTTCAGATATAGATGGTTATAAAAACGCACCTTCTTTATTATTGGCTTCTAATTGGTTTTCAACAGGGAAGAATGGAAATGAGTCAATCATGTTTTTTTCTTTTACGAATAAAGAAAAAATTGATAATTTATTCATCTTACTAGAAGAATTCAATAAAAATATAGAAACAAATAATCCTATAAAAGCGATTGTTGTTCCTGTAGAAAAATATATATAAATAATTAAAAACGAATAGAAATGTTAAATAAGTATTTTCGAGTTATTGTAGGAGTAATGGTTTTGTTAAGCGTGGTACTTACTCTTTTTGTAAACCAAAATTGGATGTGGTTTACAGTCTTTATAGGGGTGAATTTAATTCAATCAGCATTTACAAAATGGTGTTTATTGGAAACTATTTTACAAAAATTAAGAATAAAAAAAGAAGGAGATTCTTGTTCATCTTGTTAAAAGAATACGTTAGTTTTTCTCTTAACAATTAGAGAAAACAAAAAAGGGTTGATAAATATTTTATCAACCCTTTTTTGTTTTGATTTTTTTTAATGACGCCAGCTTCTGCTTTTTGGCTCAAACTTTTTTCCAGCTTTACCTAAGCTATTAAATTTCCAAGTAAAACTTAACATTGCATATTGATTTAAAACAGTACTAGAAGAATCTTCAATATAATCTTCTGTTGCGACTCTTCTTGCGTTTGTATTTTGATCAAGGATATCATAAATTTTTAAACTAATTGCACCGTTATTTTTTAAGATAGAATAACTCAATGTGGTATTCCAAAACCAAGCACTTTTTTGAAAACCAGCTGCAATATTAGGATTGTAATTGTATTTTACATCATTAAGCCATTCGAACTTCTTTAAAAAATTGGTTGTAGTTGCTATTGTTAGATCATGACTTGTAAAATTTTTATTACTAATCCTGTCAATATCATAGGTGTTTTTACTGAATGAAATTGTGTAAGAAGGTCTTATTTGTACTACTTTATCCCAAGAAAAATCGAAACCAATTCTTGGCGAAATTGTAGTTATTTTACTAGAATATTGTACGTTATTATTAAAGTTGATGTTTTTATTGTAGGTAGCAAATACTCTATATTCTGTTCTTAAACTTCCAAAATCTTCCCATTTTTTTGTACTACTATAACTACCGCCTCCACGTATACTAACAAAGCCATCTACATTTGCATATGTCGTTTCTCTAATTAAAGTACTAGGGTTAATAATCGTATTAGGGACCACACGATCATTCGTAAATGAAATGTTTCCGAAAGACCAAAAACCTGTTCTTTGTTGCCAGTTAAAATTAGAAGCTCCAAAACGAATATTATGTGTCTTAGAAGGTGCTAAAGAAGGGTTACCAGTAATAATGTTTAATGGGTTTGATTCGTCTCTAAAAGGTTGTAATTGTGATAAACTAGGTGTTGCGTTTCTGAAATTATATCGTAGCCTATAGCCGCCAGTTCTACTTTTTCTATATCGAACATTAAAACCATATTCTAAATTATTAAACTCCCTTACTAAATTTGTTTGAGGTCTTAAATAATCAGTATTTTCAAGAGTTCTATTATTGTATGCAATTTCTGTCCCTGCAGACCATTTTTTATTTTTAAATTCTAATTCTAAACTAGGTCTACTAATTTTGTTAGAATATTCGAAATCGGTACTTAAAAGATTGCTGAAACTAGTGTACTCATTTGTATTTTGATCAAAATCAAAAGTGCTTCTTTTGCTTTTAGTATTTGTGTTTCCAATAGTATATGCAGCATCTAAAAACAACATTTTTGACTTAATTGGAAAACGATATGTAAATTCACTACGAAGTTCTTTCATGTCAGAGTTTCCATCTGAATATTGGTCTCTAATAATTTGATCTGGATTTGACCCATAAATATTAGTTTCAGACTTTACAAAATCGTCAGTTACTGTTTTTTGCAAGTTTGCAGTTAACTCCATTCTAAAAAAAGAACCCTTGCTGCCAAATTTTTTGGTTACGTTAATTTCATTATCAAAACGTTCTCTATTAGAATCTGCAATTGATCCAATTTCAGAATCATTTGTTAAGATTCTACTATCATTTAACGTTTCTGATTGACTATTAAATCTATTCGTATTTAGGTTTCTATTAAAATCAGTTTCAATATCAATTCTGAAAGTACTGTCAATTTCAATTTCTAAATCGATACTAGCATCATGACTGTCGCTTTCGTTTAAAGAAGTGTTTTCCGAATTTCTAAAAAAGCTACTTCCATCAGATAAAAAAGTTTCTCTATTTGAAGAAGATTTATTATCTGATTCACTGTTTTTATAGAAATAATCTCCAGAAAATTCAAATATTTTTCCAAAAGTATTTATATAATTTAAGCCATAATTATTAGATGTTACGATACCCTGTCCACCACCAAAACTTCTATTATTACCACCAAATTGTAATCGTTGATTTCCAAAACTAAAACCAGGGGAGTTAATATTATTTCCACCTGCTAAAACCCCAATTCGTTCACTTTGCTTAAAACGAGTAACCATGCCGGCATATTCATATCGGTCATTTGTTCCTGCACCTGTAGCAACTTTACCAAAATAACCTTTATTATTTTCTTTTTTGATGGTAAGGTTTATCGTTTTATTTTCTCCGTCAGAATCTTCTCCAGAAAATGCTTGCGCTTTACTTTTTGTGTCAGTAATTTGAATCTTTTCTATAATATCTTTGGTTAAATTTCGAGTGGTAATTGTTGGGTCATTTCCGAAAAAAGGTTTTCCATTAACCAATATTTTGTTTACAGCTTTTCCATTTACGGTAATACCACCTTCAGCATCTACTTCTACACCTGGTAGTTTTTTAAGTAGATCCTCTACATTTGCATCTTTTTTTGTTTTAAAAGATTTTACATTAAACTCTATGGTATCTTTTTTAATAGTTATTGGTGCACTCGATCTTATCGTAATTGCATCTAAACTATTTGCTTCTTTTAATAATAAAGTCCCTAAATTTTGATTTTTAACAGCAATTGTTTTAGCGTAAGGTTTAAATCCGATGAAAGACACAACAAGCTTTATTTTAGCGTCTGATGTTTCTCCAACCAAATTAAAATTACCTTTAGCGTCAGTAATCGTATAAGAAACAATACTACTATCTTTTACTCTTTCTGCATGTACAGTTGCAGATTCAAGTAGTTCTTTATTGTCCGCAGATTTTATAGTTCCTGTGATTTCAAATTTAGTTGTCTGAGAATAAGATATTAGACTAAAAAGTAAGCTAGTTAGAAAAAGAATTTTCTTCATTATTTGGGTGATTATATTTGATTTGAATATATATATAACTAATTTTCTGAGCAAAGGTTTAATTTAATAAGTGAAAACCCATCTTTTTTAACAGAACTTTATGAAAATAAGCAACAAAATTATAAGGTCTTTTTTTGAGTTAAAATGGTTTTATAGAAGATCAATTGTTCTTTTAATTGAAGTGAACTTTGTATTTGTGTAAAAATATAATAAGCACAAAAAAGGGCATCAACGATAAGTGATGCCCTTTTATTATTTATAAAAACTTTATGGTTTCTCAATTAAAAGAGAGAAGCTAAAAGCAGTTTAAGACTATTTAAAAGCGCTTAAACCAGTTACGTCAAACCCAGTAATTAGTAAGTGTATATCATGAGTTCCTTCATAAGTAATTACACTTTCTAAGTTCATCATATGACGCATTATAGAATATTCACCAGTAATTCCCATTCCGCCTAACATTTGTCTTGCTTCTCTAGCAATTTTAATTGCCATATCTACATTATTACGTTTTGCCATAGAAATTTGTGCAGATGTAGCTTTCCCTTGGTTCTTTAAAGTACCTAATCTCCAAGCCAATAATTGCGCTTTGGTGATTTCGGTAATCATTTCTGCTAATTTTTTCTGTTGCAGTTGAAATTGACCAATTGGTTTTCCAAACTGAACACGTTCTTTAGAATATCTTAAAGCAGTATCATAACAATCCATTGCAGCGCCAATTGCACCCCAAGCGATTCCATAACGTGCAGAATCTAAGCAACCTAACGGTGCACCTAATCCAGATTTGTTTGGTAATAAGTTTTCTTTTGGCACTTTTACGTTATCAAAAATAAGCTCACCAGTTGATGATGCTCTTAAAGACCATTTATTATGAGTTTCAGGAGTTGTAAAACCTTCCATTCCACGTTCTACGATTAAACCATGGATTCTACCTTCTTCATTTTTTGCCCAAACAACAGCAACTTGTGCAAAAGGTGCATTTGAAATCCACATTTTTGCGCCATTTAAAAGATAATGATCTCCCATATCTTTAAATTTAGTTTCCATTCCTGAAGGATTAGAGCCGTGATTTGGTTCTGTTAAACCAAAGCAACCCATCCATTCACCAGAAGCTAATTTTGGTAAATATTTTTTACGTTGTTCTTCATTTCCATAGGTGTAAATTGGATACATTACTAATGAAGATTGTACAGAAGCTGTAGAGCGAACTCCAGAATCTCCACGTTCTATTTCTTGCATAATCAATCCATAAGAAATTTGATCTAAACCTGCACCTCCATATTCTTCTGGAATGTAAGGTCCAAATGCGCCAATTTCTGCTAAACCACCAATAATTTGTGTTGGAAATTCTGCTTTTTGTGCGTATTCTTCAATAATTGGAGAGACGTCACGTTTTACCCAATCACGAGCTGCTTCACGAATCAGTTTATGTTCTTCGGTAAGTAAATCGTCTAAATTATAGTAATCAGGTGCTTGAAATAAATCAGGTTTCATATACTTTGTTTATTTATAATGATAGTTTAAAAACTACAGTTTTTATGAATGTGTAATTTTCAACAAATCTATCAAATATTGTTTAATTTTAAGGTGTTATTTAGTTATTTAAAAATTGAGCAAGTAATCTATGAAAATGATGAACGCCTTGTTCTCTTGTAGGGGAAAATCGTCCCGCTTTATAAAAAGAAGATTTCACTCCTTTTTGAACATGCTCTACAACAAATTCGTCTTCACGTTGTACTTTATCAATATCTCCACTCGCTCCTGTATCTAGTTTTGTTGGGTCTAATACGTAAGAGATAAAAGATACCTTTGTTCTATTTAAATCGATCGGTTTTACAATATTTACAGACAATCCCCAAGGGTAAAAGTTAAACATCATATTTGGGAAAACCCAATAATAATATGCAGCGACATTTTTACCGTAATCAATATGATTTTCTGGTAAATCAAAAACATCTGTTGCCTCATTTGTATACCCAATTTGCAAGTTACAATAGTCATAAATTTCAGTTTTATAACTCCCGTAATCTAGTACGTCATTTAAATCTGGATGTACAAAAGGCACATGGAAACCTTCTAAATAATTATCGCAATACAACGCCCAATTAGCGTGAACTAAATATTCTTTTGATAATGAAGTGTCTAGTGCGAAATCATCCAAAGGTAAAAACCCAACACGTTCATTCATGATATCTAGAACTTGCTGAAAATCGAAACTAGGGTTTAAGCCAGCAAATAAAAACTGACTCCATTTTTTCAAAGGGAATTTGTGTAAATTATCACAAGGTCTTGGAAAATCTTCAGCCTGTTCAAACTCTGGCATGTGTTCAAATTCTCCATTTAAGTTAAATCTTCTACCGTGATAAAAACACGTTAATTTTCTTGATTTACCTGGGTTTAAAGCCACTAAATTACCTCTATGCGTACATACATTTGTTAAACAATTAATTTCATTGTCTTTGTTTCTTGTTAATACTAATGGTTCTGTTAAGTAACCATCTAACAATACGAGTGGATGAACAGATTGAGAAAACGGAACTAAACTTTCGTCTCCAATCCATTGCCAAGACTTTAAAAATACACGTTCTTTTAAAGCTTCAAAAACTTCACGATCTTTATAAAAAGATGTTGGTAATGTTTCTGCTTTTTTAATATCGGGATGAATAAAAAATTTCATTTGTTATATTTATATTAATTGTATCTTCGGGAATTGCAGCTAAAAATACATAAAATATGGGTTTTAATCAGAAAAAAATAGGATTAATAACAACAACATCCTTAGTGGTTGGAAATATGATTGGAGCAGGGATTTTTTTATTACCAGCAACACTTGCTAAATACGGAAGCATAAGTTTATTGGGATGGTTATTTACTGCAACAGGTGCATTAATACTGGCAACCATTTTTAGTAATTTTAGTAAGATTATTGTAAATAAAAGTGGCGGTCCATACACGTATTCTAGAGAAGGCTTTGGAGATTTTATTGGGTTTTTAGTTGCTTGGGGATATTGGATTTCTATTTGGGTAAGTAATGCCGGTTTAGCGATTGCAATTATTGGAGGATTAAGTGTCTTTTTTCCTGAGTTAAACTCAAATCCAATTTTATCTGTGTTTGTAGGATTGTCTTTTGTTTGGCTTTTTACATGGATCAATTCAAAAGGAATTAAAGAATCAGGTAGAATTCAGGTGATAACAACTGTTTTAAAATTATTGCCTTTGATTTTTATTATCATAATAGGAGTATTCTTTTTTAAATTTGATAATTTTCCAAGTTTCAATTTAACGGGCGAAAGTCATTTTGCTACGATCCCTGTGGTTGCTGCATTAACATTATATGCTTTTTTAGGAATAGAATCCGCGACAATCCCTGCTGAAAATATAGAAAACCCAGAAAAAACAGTTCCAAAAGCAACGATGTTGGGGACTATAATTTCAACGTTAGTATATATTCTAGGAACCATTGTTCTATTTGGGATATTACCTGTTGATCAATTACAAAATTCAGCCGCACCTTTTGCGGAAGCCGCAGAAATTATTGGTGGTACTTATGCAGGTTATTTTGTGGCCGCTGGAGCAGTAATCGCAGCAATGGGAGCATTAAATGGTTGGACGCTGATGGCGGGGCAACTTCCTATGGCAGCAGCAAAAGATAAAATGTTTCCACGAATATTTAAAAAAGAAAACAAAAATGGCGTTCCATATTTAGGGCTAATTATAGGAAGTGTTTTGACTTCCATCATTTTATTAATAGGGATGAGTGATGGTCTTGTTGCTCAATTTGAATTCATTGTTAACTTAACGGTATTAGCATGTCTTGTTCCTTATTTATTTGTTTCAGCATCTTATATTATCGTATTAATTGAAAAGAAACTACATTTAAATAAGTTCTTTAAAACTTTTGTTTTGGGCGGTTTAGGGTTTTCATACTCTCTTTGGGCAATTTATGGATCTGGATCTGACGTTGTCTTTTACGGATTTTTATTATTATTGCTTGGAATTCCGTTTTACGCAATCATGCAATGGAACAAACGAGAAAAATAATATGAAAACAACACATCATTCAGAATACTTAAAACTAGATTCAGTTTATATTAAGACTGCAAAAGAAGCCTTTGAATCAGATAGCGCATTAGAAAGTGAATGGGAAAAGTTGAACTATTTATCAAAACCAGATTTTAGTTTAGCGCTTAAAGAGTATGAGAAATTTGAATCGATTTTCACAAACAATACGATTAAGGTGCATCACTTTCCATCAAACAAAAAGGTAACAATGGATTCTATTTATTGTAGAGACGCATCCATTGCAACAGATTTTGGTGTCATTATTTGCAATATGGGTAAAGAGGGTAGAATCAATGAACCCAAAGTACAATTAGAGGAATATCAACAAAAAAACATTCCAGTTTTAGGAGTTATAGAAGCTCCAGGAACTTTAGAAGGAGGCGATGTTGCTTGGTTGGATGAAAAAACATTGGCTGTTGGACGTACATATAGAACGAATGACGAAGGGATAAAACAGTTAAAAAAAATGTTAGAAGTAAATGGTGTTTCTGTTATCGTTGCAGATTTACCGCATTATAGAGGGCAAGAAGATGTGTTTCATTTAATGTCGATTTTAAGTCCGGTTGATAAAGATCTCGCAGTTGTGTATTCGCCGTTAATGCCAATTAGATTTAGAAATGAATTGTTAGAAAGAGGTTTTAAATTGATAGAAGTTCCGGAAGAAGAGTTTGATTCTATGGGATGCAATGTTCTAGCAATATCTCCAAGGAACTGTGTTGTGGTTGATGGAAATCCAATTACAAAAAAATTATTAGAAAAGGCAGGTTGTAAAGTTACCGCCTATATTGGAAAAGAAATTAGCGTAAAAGGTGGTGGTGGACCAACATGTTTAACCAGGCCATTGGTAAGAATCTGTTAATTTTATCCTTTAAAAAGCAACTCTTTTATGTAAATTTGTAGTAATGAAGCAAACTTTAGGAAAAAAAGAACGGTTAAAAAGTAAAAAATTGATTGGAAGACTTTATTTAGAAGGTAGTTCGGTAAAAGCTTTTCCATTAAGAATGATGTATTTACAAACAGAACATACATCCGATTTTCCTGCACAAGTTGGGGTTTCTGTAGCTAAAAGAAGTTTTAAGAAAGCTCCCGATAGAAATCGCTTAAAGAGATTGATGCGTGAAACGTATCGTTTGCAAAAAGAAATTGTGTACGATAATCTCGATAAACCCTATATTTTCATGATTTCGTATCTTGGAAAAGAAGAGAAATCGTACGAAGAGATTTTTTCTAAAATGGATAAATTATTGAATATATTTATTGAAGAAGTAAAGACTAAATCAAATGAAACACTTTAAATTTAGAAAGAAAACAATTTTATTTTTAGTAGTTGTTACGATTTTTTTAACGGCTTCATATAAATCTAAATTCTTTGAAGTTGCAAAACAAATAGAAATCTACAATACACTTTTTAAGGAATTAAACATGTATTATGTAGATGAAATAAACCCTGCAGAATTCACAAACAAAGCCATAAAAAACACCTTAAAAGATTTAGATCCTTACACTAGTTTTTACAATGAACAAGATGTAGAGGACGCTAAAATTAGAAGAGAAGGAGAGTATTCCGGAATTGGAACTGCCGTGTATTACACGGAAAAAGGCATACAAATAAAGGAAGTTTACAAAGGGTTTTCTGCGGATAAAGCAGGTTTAAAAGCAGGAGATATTATTACTTCTGTTAATGGGCAGTCACTTAAAAATATGGAAAGAGATCAACTTTCTATGTTTTTAAAAGGAGCGACTAATAGTAAGTTGTCTGTAGAGATTGAGCGGCAAGGAGTTATTATTGAGAAAGAATTATCAAGAGAAAAGGTGGTTATAAACCCTGTTCCTTTTTATGAAATGATTGATGATAAAACAGGCTATATTACTTTAACTCGTTTTAACAATAAAGCCTCTTCGGAAGTAAAAAAAGCGTATCGAGCTTTGATGAAGAAAGGGATGAAGAAATTAGTTTTTGACTTAAGATATAATCCAGGAGGGTCGCTTTCAGAAGCAATTAATATCACAAACTTTTTTATTCCAAAAGGAAAAGTGGTTGTTACCACAAAAGCCAAAATTAAAAAATGGAGCAATACCTACAAAAGTGCAAATGAACCTTTAGATTTAGAGATTCCTATTGTGGTTTTGATTAATGGACGCTCTGCATCTGCATCAGAAATAGTAAGTGGTTCTTTGCAAGATTACGACAGAGCTGTAATTATGGGGCAGCGCTCTTTTGGAAAAGGATTAGTTCAGCGGTACAGAACTTTAACTTATGGAACTCAATTAAAACTAACAATCTCTAAATATTACACGCCGAGTGGAAGATGTATTCAAGAATTAGATTATACAAATAGAGATGCTAAAACGGGAGAAGTTCCTAAGTTTTCTGATAGTCAAATCAATGAATTTAAGACAGAAAATGGAAGAACTGTTTTTGATGGAGGAGGAGTAATGCCAGATGTGGTAATTAAAACATCTAAAAGAACAGATGTTACTAAAAACCTTTTAAAATCTAAGGCAATCTTTAATTTTGCTACTGATTATTTTTATAAAAACCCAATAATTGCTGATGCTGAAAATTACAAGTTTTCAAATACAGATTTTAAGAATTTCACGAAGTTTTTAGAAACAGATACAACCTTTGTAACTGAGCAAGAAAGTTTGTTTAAGGAGGCTTATTTGTCTTCGAATAATAGCAGTATTTCTAAAGAATATAAAAAAATAAAAGAAAAATTATTAGAAAATAAAATTAGTGAAATATCTAAAAATCAAGATATTATAAGTATTTTACTCGAAGAAGAAGTTTTGGTAAAATATTATTATAAAGAAGGTGTTTACATCCATCATTTAATAAATGATGAAGCTATTTTTGAAGCGGTTCAGTTGCTTAAAAATGAAGATGTCTATAAACAGATTTTATCAAGGAAATAATTTTATATTTGTATCTTAAAAATTAAAATGTCAAAAACTAAAAACATAGATAGAACGAGAGCCCAAGAATCTACAAATGCCATAGAAAAACTATACATTTCTATGCGTCATTTATTCAGTAGAGGTTTCTATAAACCAATGGGGATTTCAGGTGAAGCACTACGTAAATCATTGTTGCTTTTACGACCAGAAATTTATGGTTCTATTGCAGAAGAAAGAACAGAATTAGATGGTTTAGTTTATGTTATAGAAAGACTTCCAGAAGGAATTGAAGAATGTCAGTTTATTAATTTAACGGCAGATGAAGGGTATAAAAATTCTCATTTTGAATCGATCATTCCTCCGAAAAGAAGAAGGAATTGTTATCGAATTGATAAAGATCAAATGAATATTGAGATTACAAGAGGAAGATCTGAAATCTATGATATTCTTACCCATTTAACTTTTTTATTCGTAGAATCTCATAAGATTCAAGAAAGGGTTTCTTTAAATGAAGGAGAAGATTTCATTAGAGAATGGAAATATTTAGAAGAGGTTGTTTTGAATCAAAAAACAATATCAGAAAAAGAGAAAGAAGTTTTAATTGTTCATTTAGGAAATATTTTAGGAAGAACTTATGAAGAAGTTTCTGGACTTTGTCAAGTGTTTTCATCAGAAGAAAATCCGCTTAAGTTTTTTAATCTAATTTATTGGTTAGGGAAATTAGCAATTAATGAAGTGTTTAAAAATAAAAAGAGAACAATTACTTTTAGCTCTGTTTTAATTGAAGAAATTGGTCATCATATTTATGGTGAAATTTGGGCGAATGATATTAAGAAAGTGCTAAAAGAAAATACACTTTTAGAAAGACCAATACATATTATTAGTGCAAATATGCACAGTGTTTTAAACTCAATTTATGCACAAGGAGCTTTGCCAGAAGAAGCGAAAAAGCATAAAGGGTTTGAGTTGTATCAATTGCTAAGTAATTCTGACAGTAAACCTTTACAGAAGAAAGTAAAAGATTATGCATCAGAAAATGGACTGATTTATATAAAAGATACATCGGGAACTAATATTAATGTACAAATAATTGATACTAATAAAATAAACTTTGATGTTTCACCGTTTAAAAAGGAGAATTCTATTGAAGAAAATGCTGTAATTATTGTAATGGACTATGCTTTTGGAGAGCAAGCTTTTGAAACCATGGATGAGTTGTTAAAACCTTATGGTAAGAAAAAAGATAAAATTCATTTAGATGTAAAGTCGGTTTCAATTATGGGAAAGGCAGGAATTTTAGAAGGAGGAAAAGGAGATATTATGATACCTTCTGCTCATATTTTTGAAGGAACAGCAGATAACTATCCTTTCGAAAATGAGTTGTCGAAAGAAGATTTAGAAGGTTTTGGAGTGCAGGCTTTTGATGGTTCTATGATTTCAGTTTTAGGAACATCATTACAAAATAAAGACTTGTTAAAGTTTTTTCACGACTCTACCTGGAATGTAATTGGTTTAGAAATGGAAGGCGCGCATTATCAAAAAGCCATTCAATCTGCATCAAAAATTAGAGGAAATATTTCTGAAAATGTAAAAGTAAGATATGCATATTATGCTTCGGATAACCCTCTGGAAACAGGAGCAACATTAGCTTCTGGAGGATTAGGAATGACAGGTGTAACGCCAACGTATGCGATAACTCAAAGAATATTAGAACAAATTTTGTAACAGTTATAAACTGAATTGATTTCATAACCAAATTAAAGCAATGTCAACAAGTCAAAAAAACAACGAAGAAGAAGTAGATCTAGGTTCTCTATTTGTAATAATTGGTAAAGGGTTTTCTAACCTTTTTAATTTTATTGGAAATATTTTCAAAGGAATATTTCATTTTATAATATCTATTTTAATTTTCTTAAAACAGCGTGTAATAAAAATTGTTATAGCAGCTACCGTTGGTTTAATTGCAGGTATTTTTTTAGAAGTACAAACACCAACAAGATATGGTTCAGAACTATTATTAGAACCTAATTTTAAAAGTGCTAGACAATTATATAATAACGTAAATTTTTATAATGACTTAGTAAAACAAAAGGATACAGTAGGGCTTCAGAAAGTTTTTAATATTGATAAAGAATCCGCAGCCTCTCTTGTGAAATTTGAGATCGAGCCTTTAAGATTAGATGTTGATAAAATTAATTCATATAATGATTTTATTTTATCTATAGATACAGTGTCAATTAGGAATTATAAGTATGAAGATTTTCAAATGGCATTTACAGATTATGATTATAAAGTTCATAAAGTAACTGTTATTGCAGAAAGAAATAATGTTTTTGAGAAGTTAGATGATGTGATTATATCATCTGTTGTTAATAATAAATATTTTAATCGATTAAAAGTTATAACAAACGAAAGTTTAAATAGAACAGACTCTTTATATCTCCAAAACCTAACTCAAATAGATTCTTTAAGAAAGGTTTATATGAAGGTTATGATGGAGGAAGCTAAAAAGCAATCATCCGGAACAAATATTGATTTAGGAGGAGAGAAAAGAAAGGCTAAAGAGCTAGAGTTGTTTGATACGAATAGAAGAATAAATGAGGAGTTAAGGTTGTTGGCAACTGAAAAATCTGAAAAATATGAAGTTATAAATGTTATTTCTAATTTTCAGCAAATAGGTTATGAAATAAAAGGAATAACTAAAAATTACGGATTTTTATTAGGGATGACAAGTGCTGGATTAATGGTCTTGTTTTTGCTCTTCATTGAATTAAATAAATTTTTAGAAAACTATAAAAAGTAAATAATGCAAACAGTTCTTATAACGGGAGCAGCAGGTTTTATAGGGTCTAATTTTATTCCTTATTTCTTAGGGAATAACAAAGAATTTAAAGTAGTTAATCTCGATTTATTGACTTACGCAGGAAACCTCTCTAACTTAACAGAGGTGGAGAATGATGCTAGATACACTTTTGTTAAAGGTGATATTTGTGATAGAAACTTCCTTGAAGATCTTTTTAAAAAGTATAATTTCACAGGAGTTATTCATTTTGCAGCAGAATCACATGTAGATAATTCTATTAAAAACCCAGATACTTTTATTAAAACCAATATTTTTGGAACTTTTAATTTGTTAGATGTTGCCAAAAATTATTGGATGGATGCTGCAAATAAGTATCATAAAGAATTTAAAAATGCTAGATTTCATCATATTTCTACGGATGAAGTTTATGGGACTTTAGGAGAAGCAGGGTTGTTTACAGAAGAAACGCCTTATGCGCCTAATAGTCCTTACAGTGCTTCAAAAGCATCTTCAGACTTTATGGTTAGAAGTTATTTTCATACCTATGGATTGAATGTTGTGACAACAAATTGCTCTAATAATTATGGGCCAAAACAACACGATGAGAAGCTGATTCCTACAATTATTCGAAAAGCAATTTCTGGAGAAAATATTCCTATTTATGGTGACGGAAAAAATATTAGAGATTGGTTGTATGTTTTAGATCATTGTAAAGGAATTGAACTTGCTTACCAAAATGGTAAAGCAGGCGAAACTTACAATATTGGAGGAAAAAACGAGCATAATAATTTGTATATTGCTACTACAATTTGTGCTATTTTAGATGAAATACTTCCAAAAAAAGCATCGTACAAAAAACAAATAACATTTGTTGAAGATAGATTAGGTCATGATTTTAGATATGCAATTGATGCTTCTAAAATAGAAAATGAGTTAAACTGGAAAGCAGATGAAAGCTTTGATGAAGGTATCAAAAAAACCATTAAATGGTATTTGAAAAAATATAAACAATGAAAGGAATAGTTTTAGCAGGTGGTTCAGGTACAAGATTGCATCCTCTTACTTTATCGGTAAGTAAGCAATTAATGCCTGTTTATGATAAACCAATGATTTACTACCCTTTGTCAACATTGATTTCAGCAGGAATTAGGGATATTTTAATTATTTCGACTCCGCAAGACTTACCTCTTTTTCAGAAATTATTAGGAAATGGAAATCAACTTGGATGTAATTTTCAATATGAAGTTCAAGAAAACCCAAATGGGTTAGCGGAAGCTTTTTTAATTGCAGAAGATTTTATTGCAGATCAAAGTGTTGCTCTTATTTTAGGGGATAACATTTTTTATGGCTCTGGATTATCAAAATTATTAAGAGAAAACACAAATCCTGAAGGAGGAATCGTATATGCTTATCATGTAAATGATCCAGAAAGATATGGAGTTGTTGAGTTTGATGCGCATCAGAATGCAATATCAATAGAAGAAAAACCGAAAGCACCAAAATCTAATTTTGCTGTTCCTGGTATTTATTTTTATGATAACTCTGTTGTAGAAAAAGCAAAAAAATTAGTACCAAGTAAAAGAGGGGAATTAGAAATTACAGACATCAATAAAGCGTATTTAAAGGAAGGTGATTTATCTGTTAGAATCTTAGATAGAGGCACGGCTTGGTTGGATACAGGTACTTTTAAATCATTAATGCAAGCAGGTAACTTTGTAGCCGTTATTGAAGAAAGGCAAGGTTTAAAAGTAGGCTCAATAGAAGAAGCGGCTTTTACAAGTGGTTTTATAAATAAAAAAGAATTACAAGAATTAGCGAAACCACTTTTAAAAAGTGGTTATGGTAAAAATTTGATGGAAATTTAATGAAAGTAGAAGAAACACAATTAGAAGGTTGTTTTGTTATAGAGCCAAAAATATTTGATGATAATAGAGGAAGTTTCTTTGAAAGTTTTAATAAAACAGTATTTGAAAAATTAATAGGTCTTAAAATAGATTTTGTACAAGACAATCAATCTATTTCTCAAAGAGGAACTTTAAGAGGATTGCATATACAAAGAGGTGCATTTTCTCAAGCGAAACTAGTTAGAGTTATTCAAGGAAAAGTATTAGATGTGGTTGTAGATGTAAGGAAGAATTCAAAAACATTTGGGCAATCTTTTAGCTGCATTATATCAGGAAAAAATAATAAGCAATTATTTATTCCAAAAGGATTTTTACATGGTTTTTCTGTTCTTGAAGACAATACCATATTCGCTTATAAATGTGATAATTATTACAATAAAGAGTCAGAAGATGGCGTTGTGTTTAATGACCCAGAACTAAATATTGACTGGATGTTAGAAGATGAGGAAATTGTGTTGTCAGAGAAAGATCAGAAGTTAAAAACGTTTATTAATTTTAAATAAAACACTTTTTTAAGATTATACCGTTTCATATTTAGAAAACTAAAAAATTCATAGTTTAAGTTATGAAAAATGTAGTAGCATTATTGCCGATGAAAGGCACTTCAGAAAGAGTTCCCAACAAAAATTTAAAACTTTTTAATGGAAAACCATTGTATCATTATGTAATGAACACTCTTTTAAAATCAAAATTTATTGATTTAGTTATTGTGAATACAGATAGTGAGTTTTTAAAATCAGATATATTATTAAATTTTAAAGATAGAGTTAAAGTTGTTGATAGAAATAATGAAGTTTGTGGTAATTATGTTTCTATGAATAAAGTTTTAGAGCAAGATGTTTCTTCGATAGATTCAGAAATTTATATTCAAACTCATAGTACAAATCCTTTACTAAAAGTAGAAACGATAGATAAAGCGATTGAAAAAATGGTTTCATCTTTAAAGACCCAAGAAAATGATTCTGTTTTTGCGGTTTCTAGAACACAAAAAAGATTTTATAATAAAGATGCTACTCCGATGAATCACGACCCTAAAATGCTAGTAACTCAGCATTTAGAACCAATATTTGAGGAAAATTCGTGTTTTTATGTTTTTACAAAAATAAGTTTTTTAAATACTGAAAGTAGAATAGGAAAAAAACCGTTTATGTATGAAATTGATAAAATTGAAGCTACTGATATTGATGAACCAGAAGATTTTATTATTGCAGAAGCACTTCATAAATTACTAAGGTAAATTTTATATAAAGGGCTAGGAATAAGTATTATAAAGGAAAAGACAAAAAAATATATAGCACATGAAACATTTTTCACATGGTAAGAGTCTATTAAAAGAGAAATTACAAAATAAAGAGTTATCAATTGGTTCATGGTTAACAATTCCTCATCAAGCGGTTATTGAAATTATGAGTACTGCTGGATTTGAGTGGCTAACAATAGATATGGAGCATTCACCGATTAGTATAGAAACTATTATGAATTTAATAGGTCATATTCAAGGTAATGGAATGCAAGCATTAGTTCGTGTAAGTAAAAATGAAGAAGTTGCCATTAAAAGAGTTTTAGATGCTGGAGCAGATGGTGTAATTGTTCCAATGATTAAAAATAAAGAAGAAGCTATTGAAGCTGTAAGTTTTGTTAAATATCCACCTTTAGGAAAACGGGGTGTTGGTTTAAATAGAGCTCAAAAATACGGAACTGCGTTTGATACATATCAAGATTGGGTTAACAATAATGCAGTTGTAATTGCTCAAATAGAACATATTGATGCTGTTAATAATTTAGAAGAGATTTTTTCTGTTCCTGGAATAGATGGTATTATTGTTGGACCATATGACTTGTCTGCGTCAATGGGGTTTCCTGGGCAATATGATAGAGAAGATGTTAAGGCAGCTCTTGAAAGAATAGATGTTGTTGCAAAAAAATTAAATAAACCCCTCGGTTTTCATATCGTAGATTCGGATCATTCAAAAATTTTAGAAAAGATTGATAAAGGGTACTCATTTTTGGCATTTAGTTTAGATTTTTTCTTTTTAGGGGATAAAGCAAGGCAAGAAATGAATTTGTTAAAGGAAAAATTATAGTATGAAAAAAGTTTTGGTTTTTGGTGGTTTTGGTTTTTTAGGATATTATCTTTTAAAAGAACTTTTATCTAGAGGATATGAAGTGGTCGTAGCAGATATTACGGATAATTTTGAATTTAAAGAGAGAGTGCATTACATTCATTGTGATATATCAGATCAAAAACAAGTAGACGCTGTTTTTCAAAATCAAAAGTATGATATCGTATATAATTTAGCAGGCTTTGCGAATTTAGATTTTTCAATAGAAGCTCCTTTAAAAACGATGCAACTAAATGTTATTAGTAATATGTATATTTTAGAAGCTTGTGTTAATGCTAAGATTAAGAAATTTGTGTACGCAAGTAGTGCATATGCTATGAGTAATAAAGGATCTTTTTACGGAATAAGTAAATTGGCTTCAGAAAAAATCATAGAGGAATATCATAAAAAATATGATTTAGATTTTACAATTTTAAGGTATGGTTCTGTCTATTCCGAAAGAGAGTATGATAATAATTACATCTACAATCTTGTAAGAAAAGCAGTTTTAGAAAATGTAATTGACCACAAAGGAGATGGTGATGAAATTAGGGAATATATTCATGCAGGAGACGCTGCTAAATTATCAGTTGATGTAATTGAATCTGATAAATTTAATAATGTTCATGTAATATTAACAGGTACAGAAAGAATAAAACGTTCTGAATTGTTTAATATGATAAACGAAATTTTAAACAATAAAATTGAAATAAAGTATAACTTTAATAAGCATAACAATCATTATAAATTCACCCCATATTCTTTTGAACCTTCTTTAAGTAGGAAATTAACAGCGAATCCACATATTGATATGGGACAAGGTCTATTAGAATGTATTAGAGCTGTTCATGAAAATGAAAAATAAAGATCAAAATATATTTACAATTGATACTCAAAATTTTAATCAATTTTCAGCGAACTTTATAAAAGAAAAATTAGAAAAAATAGCGCATAAAAATGTAATTAATATTGCGCTGTCGGGAGGTAGTACTCCGATACCAATTTTAAATATTTTGAAAGGGTTTAAGTTGAATTGGGATACATTTAATTTTTTCTTGGTGGATGAACGTTTTGTAAATGTAAATAGTGACGAGAGTAATTATAAAAACATTAATGCCTCTTTTTTTAAAGATATTTCAAGTGTTAATTTTCCGATGCTTCAAGAAAATCTTTCTTTAGATCAAACCGTTATCTCTTATCGTGAAAAAATAGAAAAGAATTTAAAGTTTGTAAAACCAAACTTACCAAAATTTGATTTAATTATTTTAGGAATGGGTGAAGATGGTCATACAGCCTCTTTATTTCCAAATACAGAAGCATTAAATGAGCAAGATAATTTTGTTGTAAAAAATTACGTACCTCAATTAGATAGTTTTAGAATAACATTAAGCTATCCCACATTATTAAATTGTGAGGAAAGTATAATTCTAATTAAAGGGAAAGAAAAAGAAGAAATTTTTGAAGAGATAATTTGTGGTGAAGGTTTAAAATACCCAATAACAAAACTTCTTAACTCAAAAACAAACTGGATTATTGGAGTGTAATATGAAAATTAAAAATATATTTTTTGACTTTGACGGAGTAATCGCAGAGTCCGTAAGTGCAAAAACAGAAGCTTTTAGAGAAATGTATTTTCAATATGGAGAAGAAATTGCAAACCAAGTAGTAGACTACCATATTAAACACGGAGGTGTTTCTCGATTTGAAAAATTTAAGTATTGGGAAAAGAAATTTTTTAATAAAGATCTTTCTGAAGATAGCGTAAATGAATTGGCGAAACAATTTTCTGATTTAGTGTTAAATAAAGTAATTGTTTCTAAAGAAGTACCGGGGGTAAATGCGTTTATAAAAAAATATTCTAAAGAATTAAATTTTTGGATAATCACAGGAACACCAACTTCTGAAATTGAAATTATAGCGAAGGAAAGAGGTTTGACAAATTATTTTTTAGGGATCCATGGTTCACCTAAAAATAAACGTTATTGGACAGAATATTTATTGAAAAAGCATAATTTAAAAAGAGAAGAAACTTTATTTATTGGAGATGCAACTACAGATTTAGATGCAGCAACATTCTCGAATTTACATTTCGCTTTAAGGGAAAATGAAGAAAATAAAGAAATTTTCAAGAATTATGATGGAAACAGATTCAAAGATTTCTTTGAATTTGAAGAAAATTTTAAAAACAATATTTAGTTATTTCAAAAATTATGAAAGTATTATTAACGACCACATCATTTCAAGATACACCAGGTGTTCATCAAGATTTGTTATATAGTCAAGGTTTTGAGATTGATACTCTTAGAGGTCCAATATTAGAAGCTGAATTATTACCAATTATACAAAACTATGATGCTGTAATTTGTGGTGATGATGAATATACCGCGGCTGTAATTAAAAAAGGGGTACAAGGTAAACTTAAGTACTTGTGTAAATATGGTGTTGGTTTAGATCGGATAGATTTAAAAGCGGCAAAAGAATATAATGTTCCTGTAACAAATTGCCCTGCAGTAAATCAAATATCTGTTTCAGAACATGTTTTAGCATTATTATTCACTTACGAAAAAAATATTCACGTACAACATAATTCAGTTCAATCTGGAAGTTGGAAACGCTGGGTTGGCAATGAAATAGAAGGTAAAACAATTGGTATTATAGGTTTAGGCGCAGTTGGTAAAGAACTTGCGAAAAAATCTAGTGCTTTAGGTATGAAAGTTCTTGGTTTCGATTTATATAAAGACGAAGCTTTTTTATCAAAATATGATGAGGTTACTTTTGTAGATTCCTTAGATTTGATATTTGAGCAAGCAGATGTTATTAGTCTACATTTACCGCATACACCTAAAACAGAAAATTTGATTAGTAGAGAGGTTATCTTTAATAAGTTAAAAAGAAATCCAATTCTTATTAATACTGCAAGAGGAATGTTAGTGGATTCAGTAGCTTTAATAGAAGGTCTTAAGGGAAATAAAATAAGAGCATACCTAACAGATGTTTTAGCTCATGAACCGATGTTAGATAGTGAGGTTTTAAGAGGAGTTGATAATATTGTAATTACACCTCATGTAGGTTCTAGAACTTATCAAAGTGTTCAAAGACAAGGGTCTATGGCAGTAAATAATTTATTAAACCTTATTAAAATTGAAAGCTAAACTTTATCATTTACAGATATTTTTTTTAAGCCTTCTTGGGTTTTATCCTTTGTTAAAATTTGATTGGTCTTCAAAAATTCTGTTTGCATTCTGTTTGATTTCTATTGTTAGTGCAATCTTAAACAAGAATGTAAATTTTACAAGAAAGAGTTTTTTGAAATTTTTGCTGATGACAGCTTATTTCTTAATGCTCATCATTTCAATAATTTACTCATCAAATAAAGATGCATCCTTTAAAAGGATTATACAATTTGTCCCATTATTAATCATCCCTTTTCTTATATCATTTGTAGATTTTAGGATATCAAAAAAAAAGGTGTCTTCTATTTTTATACTTTTTATTTGTATAAATATAATGTATACAGTTTTTATTACGTACCTTTTTTTAAGTAATCCTGATCGATTAGAATTTAGTTTAAAGCACTATTTACTCGATTATGATAAGTTTCAATTCATAATTAATAAGAACCTATATAGTCCTTATTTTTTAGTTCATAAACCCTATTTTTCGATGGGTTTTGTATTGTGTGCAATTTTTTCTTTGCATACTTTTTTTAAAAGTACTTCAAAAAAATATTTTATACAAATACTGTATTTATTGGGGTTCATTTATTTTTCATTTTGGGTGTTTTATGCCTTTTCTTTCCCTAACGTAATTGCTCTTTTATTAAGTGTTGTATTACTACTATATTTAAATTTAAAGCAAAAAATATTTTTATCTGCGTTCGTTTTATTTTTAGTTTCTTCTGCTGTTTTTTTAAATATAAAGTCAAAAGATGTTGATGTGCAAAGAGGGTTTAACTTTGTTAAATCTTTAACGAATGACAAAAAATATGAAGTGAATGATACAAGATATGAAGTTTATAAATCGGTTGTTAATATTGTTAGAAAAAGCAATTTTTCTGAAGTGTTATTTGGTTTTGGTATAGGAGATGTTCAGGACAAGTTAAATGAGGAATATCAAAACAGATTATCTCTTCATAAAAGTAAAAATATTTTATATTTTTCGGAAGAATTTAATCATAAATATTGGCATAAAAATAATATACATATTATTGCGAATGAAGAAACCTCACCAAAAAACAATAATAATGCTGATTTAATTGTCTTAGATAATTTATTTAAAGATGTTTCTCATAATATATGTTCCGAAGTAAAAGTTGAAAAAGAAGGGGTATATACTTTTTCGATTTTTGTAAAGAAAAGTAATTTTGATAAGATAATTTTAAGACTTGGAGAACTAGATCAAAGAGCTGTTTTTGATGTGAAAAAAGGAAAGTTATTTCAAAAGTTAAATGTTGAAAAAGCAGAAATCAAGAAGCTTTCTAATAATTGGTATAGATGCTCTATTACTGTTAACTTAAAGAGAAATGGTTTGGCTTTAATAGGATTACCTAATGATAAAGGAGATTATGTATATAGCAGTAAATCGGATAAAAGTTTATATTTTTGGGGAGTTCAAGTTGAAAAAGGTGCGTTAACCCCCTATGTTAAAAACAACAATGAACAGCTTCAAATTGCATTAGATGAAAAACTAAATACACATAATAATTATTTGTACTTTCTTCTAGCTACAGGGTTCGTCGGTTTATTTACCTTTTTAATCTTTATATTATATTTATTTAAAATATCACTAAAACCAATAAATGCACCTAAGTTATCATTTTGTATAATTATAGTTTTAAATTGCTTAACAGAAAATATTTTATCTAGACATTTGGGTTTAATGTTTTTTACATTTATGTTAATTCTATTATTTAGTAATAGAGAAAAATTAATAAAAGAGTAATTTGAAAAGACTATTTAATACATACATAAAAAATAATTTAGGGTTAATAAATCTCTTTGGTAAAACTCTTGGAAGATTTTTATTCCTACTATTAACATCCTTTTTTGCTTACAAACTTTCGTTTAAGGATTTTGCGGCTTTTGCCATATTTTGGACTACTTTAAGAATGCTAACCTTCTTTTCTGCAAATAATCTGTATATAATTTATTTTAATGAAGTAAGAGATAGTTTAATTGATAAAAAAGAATGGCCAGCTAAAGTTTCTAGTAATATTCTTTTTACTTTTATTCCTTTAGGATTGTTATCTTCTATAGCCTCTTTTTTTATTTTTGATAATTTGTTAATAGCAGTATTAATGTTTCCTTCAATATTGTTATTTATCATAATTAGAAATATCTCTGAATTTTCAAAATCAGATAACTCAGTTTATCTTTCTATTTTTATTGAAGATTTTCTATTTTATTTTATCTTTTTTGTCACCGGTATTATTAGTGTTTACTTTTATACTAGCTTAATAGGAATAGTAATGTCTCTGTTTTTAACAGTTTTAATAACAGCTATAACTAGTTTAATTTTATTTAAGAATAAGTTTAATTTTAAAATAAATACGTTCAAAATAAGGTTTAAGGATTTTTCTTTTATAGATTTAAGATTAGGTATGAATTATACAATTTTAAGAGGAAATGAATTTTTATCTAGTTTTTGTGTTCGATATTTAGGACAAATTTATTTTGGAGATGTTTTTGTTTCCTATGCTCATATCATGTATCAATTTTACAATTTATTTACATTAATTACGATGTCTGTGATCTCTGGTATGCAATCAAAAATAACGGTAAAAAAAGATTTCATTTTCGATAAAGAGTTTGTTAAACAAACCTATGTTAAAATTTTAAAAACCGTAACTCCATTTGTTTTTGGAATAATACTTGTTATTATTCTTTTTAATTCACAGATTTTGGATTTATTTTTCCCTAAGTATATTCAATATAGCGAGCTGTTAGTGAAAATATCATTTATTGGTTTAATATATATGGCATTTCAGCCCTTAGTTTTTATTCTTCTTTATAATAATAAAGTGTCGAATCTTAAATTATTAAATTTTACACAATATATAGGCATTACTACTGTATATTTATTACCTTTTATTTTTCCAAAATTTAATGAACAATATTGGTTACTTATGGCAATGACTATCTTTATAATAATTCAAGGCTTGTTTGCAGTTGTAAGTTTTAAGACAATTAAATGATATATTTTTATGTACTTTTATTACGAATAGTTGCATACTTAGAAGGGCCGCAAAAAATAATAGCTTTTCTAATTGTATTTGCTATGATGTCTTATTCCACTATAAAAAGAATACCCATTAAAAATTTAATTAAAATTTCAAAATATAATTTCTATGCTTTGATTTTATGTCTCTCAATATTTCTACATGGTTTAATATTTGGGAATGTTTTGTTAAGAGATGTAGCAGTGTTATTAACCTATTGGATTTGGCTTATTTTTACATTCACCTACTTCAAAAACAAATCAATAAGGCAATGTCTTAATTATATACTGATCACTTTTTTAATATTTAATATTGCTAATTTGGTTTACTTTGAGCTTTATTTTGGAGATCAAAAAGCAGGTATTAATAGTATAATGTCTTTATTAGGTATCTATGGTTATAGGGTGTATTTTCCGTTATCTTCAGGAGCAAATATATACGCTTCACAACTCGCACTTAACTCTTTAATTGTTTTATATTTTTTTAAGTTATCTAAAAATAAACTTTTATATGCAATAATTTATTTGTTTTATTTATACATGTTAATTATTGCTGACTCTCGACTAATATTAATGTTTTCATTAGTTTTTTCTTTAATTTATTGGTTTTCATTAAAGACTCTTTTAGTTTTTTTTAAAAATTTTTGGTGGGCTATTGGGATATTTATTTTTGGGTTTTTATTTATTTTTTATGGAACGAATCTATTTGATTCATTTAAAAGAGCGGGTGAGTTAGATGGTAGAGCATTGTCAAGAATCGAAATTTGGTCATTAGCAAAAGACGTTGTTTTTTCAGATTATCATATTATTACAGGTTATGGATTAAATGGTTTTGAAAATAATCTATTAGAATCTTCACGAAAAATTTTCGAGAAGCAAGATCTCCAAACTTCACATAATTTTTTAATACAAAATATAATAGATTTTGGTATTATAGGTATTGTAATTATTTTATATTTGATTTTTGAACTTTTAAAAATGTTGAGAATATTAAAATCTCAAATTATTTCCATTTTAATATTTATGCTATTATTCATGGGGGTTACAGAGTCTATTCCGTCTTTTTATTCTTTTGAACCAACAGTATTTTTTATAGTAGTATTAGCAATTATATTAACACAGAATGAAAGAGAAATTAGTTGAAATTTTAAAAATTCTAACCTATTATCCTAGAAAATTTTTAGACTTTTTATTGTATCATTTATATTTTAAAAATATAAATGATTGGAGTATTTTAAAACAATTTTCAAATAAACCAGTTTTAATAGTAGGTAATGGACCAAGCTTAAATAACACTCCTTTAGATAAAGTAAAAGATTCTTTTGTTTCTATCGGAATGAATAAAATAAATTTAATTTATGATAAAAGTTCTTGGAGACCAGATATAATTACATGTGTAAATGGTTTTGTAATTAATCAAAATAAAGATTACTTCAACAAAACGAGTAGAACTTTAATTTTGCCAGTAAGAGCCTTTTACTTAGGGATAAAACCACGAAAAAACGTGCTGTTTGTTAATTTAAAAGATCAAAATAAAATTGAAAAAAATATAGAAAAGGTTTTATCTACTGGCTGTACTGTTACTTTTACGGCGCTGCAAATTGCAGCTTATTTAAATCCAGAATCAGTAAATATTGTAGGAGTAGATCATAGCTTTGTTGTTGAAAAAGGTCCTTTAGTACAGAAGTTTAAAGGAGATGATATGAACCATTTCAGTAAAGATTATTTTAAAAATCAATATTGGGGATTACCAGATTTAGACGGAAGTGAAGAATTATATAGAATATCTAAAGATTATTTTAACTCCATTAAAGTTCCAATAACCGATTATACTGTTAATGGAAAATTAAATATTTTTAATAAAGGTGACGTAAAACTCCTATATTAAAAATAACTATATTATTAATATAGTTTCTTGCTTTATCAATTTATATTTAGAGCATTTTAAGTTGTATTTAAATAAAGTTTGTATTGGAAACCTTGCTAAAATTATAAGAGAACGATTAAGTGAAAAATAATAAAAACATTTTAATAATATCTCCTTTTTTTTACCCTGAACCCATTTCTACAGGGAAATTTAATACCGATTTTGCGATTGCTTTAAAAAATGATGGGCATAATGTAACGATGTTATGTTATCATCCTTTTTATCCAGATTGGGAAATAAAAGAAAGTCAAGAAGAATTAAACGGAATTAAAATAATTAGAGGTGGGAAGCATTTGTTTTTTTCTAAAAAAACGATTGTAAGAAGAATTGTTTTAGAGATCAGTTTTGCATTCTTTATTTTGAGGAAAATAAGAAAGCATCAAAAAAATAAAGATATTGTAATCCCTGTTTTTCCACCGAGTTTTGCGTTTTATTCAATTTTACCATTTTTAAATAAAAAAATAAAAAAGGTTGGAATGGTGCATGATCTACAGGAAGTATATTCTGTTGATAAAAAGGGGGTTATAAATAAAATTGTTCGTTTTTTTATCCATAAAATAGAAAGAAAATGTTATCGCAGTTGTAATAAATTAGTCTTTCTTTCTAAAGAAATGAAAGAGCAAGCAAAAGATTTATATGCTCTACATGAAAATAAACTTGAGGTTCAATACCCATTTATCACAATAAAAGATAAGCAAACAAATGATCTAGAGCATCTTTTTGATAAAGACAAGAAACATGTTGTCTATTCGGGTGCTTTAGGAGAAAAACAAAATCCAGAAAAATTATTTAATTTCTTCGACCAAGCTTCATTAAGTACTGAAAATATTATTTTTCATTTTTTCTCTACAGGAGACACCTTTAATGAATTAAAGAAAATAAATACGAATTCAAAAATTCATTTTCATGGGTTAGTAGAAAAAGAACATTTAGAAGAATTATATCACAAAAGTGATGTTCAAATTATTCCACAAAAAGAAGGGACTTCTAAAGGGTCTTTACCTTCAAAATTGCCTAACTTATTAGCTTCAGACTGTAAAGTGTTTCTTATTACAGATGATAATAGTGAGTTGAAAAGATTATTTAAAAATAATAATTTAGATTTTGTTGTTACAAGCTGGAATGTAAAAGAGCTTATAAATTCTCTTATTATTTTAATAGATAAACCTGTAGATTATAAACATCAAAAATCGGTTGCAAAAAACTTTTTTACAATTGATAAAATGATTCTGAAAGTTTTACGTTAAAACAATATATTTGTTTTTAAATAACTAACCAAGCTTGAAGAAAAGATATTCGTACTTAATAAGGCCATTACAAATAATTGTAGATGTTTTTATCATAAATATAATAGTGTATTTTATCTATGACGAACAATACCTTAATGTTTCTTTTCTATCATATGTTACATTTTTTTGGTTAATCACTTCTTATTTTTTTGGTTTTTACAAGGTTTATAGATTTACAAGGTTTCTTAGACTATTTACTTTATTAGGGAAACAGTTTCTAATATTTATACTAGGTTATTTTGCCTATTTTGGGATTTTTAAAGAAGGAGATATTGTAAATAATCAATTTTTAATATTAGCTTCTATTGTTTTAAGCATCTCTTTCTTTAAGTTTTTTTGGTTCTTTCTTTTAAAAAAATATAGGTCGGTTGGAAAGAATTACAGAACAACAGTTGTTGTTGGTTTTGATGATTCAGCTAAGAATATCATTAAGCTTTTTAAAAGCAAATCTAATTTAGGGTATAAATACCTTGGTTTTTTCTCTGACAAAACGTATAATAATAAAGAATTTTTAGGAAATCTAGAGCGTATTTTTGAGTATGCAAAACAAAATACGGTTGATGAAATTTATTGTTCATTAACGGTATTGACAAAAGATCAAATAAATAAAATAAACAAGTTCGCTTTAGATAAAAATATTGTCTTAAAGTTAATCCCAAATTCAAGTGAATTGTATAGTAAAAATCAAAGTGTAGAGTTTTACAACGACACGCTAATGGTTTTAAATGTTAGTAAACTTCCTTTTGAGTTTGCAGAAAATTTTTACATTAAAAGAGTTTTTGATATTTTCTTTTCTTTTTTTGTGTGTATTTTTATTTTATCATGGCTTATACCAATTCTTTGGGTTTTAGTAAAATTTGAATCTAAAGGGCCGTTAATTTTTAAGCAGAAAAGAGAGGGGATTAATGGCAGAGAGTTTATATGCTACAAATTCAGATCTATGGAAATAAATAATTTTTCAGATCAAGGTCACACTACAAAATACGATATAAGAGTTACCAAAACGGGAATGTTCTTAAGAAAAACTAGCATGGATGAATTGCCTCAATTTTTTAATGTTTTGTTGGGAGATATGAGTGTTGTTGGTCCGAGACCACATTTAGAAATATTATCTTTAGAATATCAGAAAGATGTAAATGACTATTTAAAGAGACATATTGTAAAACCAGGTATTACGGGTTTAGCGCAAGTAAGTGGTTATAGAGGTGAAATTAAAAAAAGATCAGATATTAAAAATAGGGTGCGTTTAGATATTTTTTATATAGAAAATTGGTCTTTCTTTTTAGATATTAAAATTATTCTTCAAACAGTTTTAAATGTTTTTAAAGGAGAAGAAAAAGCATATTAATTATGATAACAGCTTCAGTAGTTTTATTTAATGAAGACTTAGAAACTCTGAAAAAGACAGTTGATTCTTTTTTAAATACACCTTTAGAAAAGAAACTTTTCTTAATAGATAATTCACCGAAAAATAGTTTAGAAAAACATTTTAAACACCCAGAAATAGAATACCTTTTTGTTGGGAAAAATATTGGTTTTGGAAAAGCACATAATTTAGTTATAGATAAATTAGACGCTAATTTTCATTTAATTTTAAACCCAGATGTCACCTTTTCTTCTGATGTAATTCCAGTTTTAATTAATGGGCTTAAGAACAACTCTGATGTTTCTTTTATAACCCCAAAAGTTATTCTCCCAAATAAAGAAAACCAATACGTCTGTAGAAAGAATCCAACTTTTTTTGACTTGATAAACAGAAAAATAAAAATTTCAAAAAATCAAATTATAAAGAATGAGTACAGAAATCAAAATTTAGACACATCATTTTATCCAGAATTTATTCATGGATGTTTTATGCTTTTTAAAACAGTAGATTTTAAATCTTTGGGAGGCTTTGATGAGCGTTATTTTTTATACATGGAGGATGCAGACATCTGTAGAAAAATTAATAAAACAGAAAAAAAGATATTGTATTTTCCAAATGTTGAAATTATGCATCAACATCAAAAAGGCTCATCAAAAAGTGTAAAACTATTTATATATCATCTTTCATCCGCAATTAAATATTTCTTAAAGTGGAATTTTTAATTAAAACATCGCTGTCTTAATAATTTAGGTTTAAGTAAAAATGTCTTTCTTTTGAAAGCAGAAATCCAAAGAATTTAAAATATATTTGCATTCACAACAACATCAACAATACAGCAAAAATGAATGTACTTATTTTAGGATCTGGAGGTAGAGAGCATGCTTTTACTTTAAAACTTTTAGAAAGCAATAAAATCAATCAACTTTTTGTTGCCCCTGGAAATGCAGGGACACATAAAATCGCTACGAATATCAATATAAATCCAACCGATTTTTTAGCGGTAAAAAATATTGTTTTAAAAAATGATATTCAAATGGTTGTTGTTGGTCCTGAGGCGCCTTTGGTTGAAGGTATTCATGATTTCTTCTTAGCGGATACTGATTTAAAAAACATTTCTGTTATTGGGCCTAAAAAAGACGGAGCATTATTAGAAGGAAGCAAGGATTTCTCAAAACAATTCATGCAAAAACATGGAGTTCCAACTGCAAAATATCAATCCTTTACAAAAGAAAACCTAGAAGAAGGTTTTGCTTTTTTAGAAACTTTAGATCCTCCTTTTGTTTTAAAGGCTGATGGTTTAGCAGCAGGAAAAGGAGTTCTGATTTTAAATTCTTTAGATGAAGCAAAAGTTGAATTAGAAGAAATGGTTGCGAACCAGAAATTTGGTGAAGCTTCATCAACAGTTGTAATTGAAGAATTTTTAAAAGGAATAGAATTGTCTGTTTTTGTGTTGACAGATGGAAAGAATTATAAAATTTTACCATCAGCAAAAGATTATAAAAGAATTGGTGAAGGAGATGCTGGTTTAAATACTGGTGGAATGGGAGCAATTTCTCCTGTGCCGTTTGCAGACGAATCTTTTTTAAATAAAGTGGAAGAATTAGTCGTAAAACCTACAATTGCTGGTTTACAGAAAGACGGAATTGATTACAGAGGTTTTATTTTTATTGGATTGATGAATGATAACGGAAATCCGTCTGTAGTTGAATACAACGTAAGGATGGGTGATCCAGAAACAGAAGTTGTTTTGCCGAGAATAGAGTCAGATTTATTTGATTTATTTGAAGGTGTTGCTAATCAAACTTTAGATAAAAAATCATTTTCAGTAATAGAAGAAACAGCAGTAACTGTGATGTTAGTTTCTGGAGGTTATCCAGAAGCGTATGAGAAAAATAAAGAAATTACTGGTTTTGAATCCGTAGAAGAATCCATCGTTTTTCATGCAGGAACTACAATAAAAGACAATAAAGTAGTTACAGCTGGAGGAAGAGTTATGGCGATCACTTCTTTTGGTGAGACTATTGAAGAAGCTTTAGAAAAAAGTTATAAAAGCATCAATAAAATTCATTTTGATAAAATAAATTTTAGAAAAGATATAGGCTTTGATTTAGTGTAATACTGAAAATTATCTAGCTTTTTCAAGAGTAAAAGAAAATTCTGAACCTTCTCCATAAGTGCTTTTTAACAAGATGTTTTCATCATGGGCTTCTACGATGTGTTTTACAATAGAAAGCCCTAAACCAGACCCTCCTTGTTCACGAGACCTACTTTGGTCTACTCTGTAGAATCGTTCAAATAAACGTGAAATATGTTCTTGTTTGATACCTTCTCCATTATCAATAACTTTAATAATGAATTTGGTGTCATTGTAATTTTCAACTCCAACAAAGGTGGTTCCATTAGGATTCCCATATTTAATAGAGTTTACAATTAAGTTAATAAGTACTTGTTCAATTTTTTCAATATCTCCTTTTACAAAAACAGGAAATTCATAAACTTGATCAAACTGGAGTGTAATATTTCTTTTCTTTGATCTCATTTCAAGCAAATCAAACACATTCTGAATAAGTTCAAGAATGTTAAATACGTCAATATTTAGTTTCATACCATCATTTTCTAATTTGGCAATCATATCTAAATCTTTTGTAACAGCAACCAATCTTTCTACGCCTTTATTTGCTCTGTCTAAATACTTCATTCGTATTTGCTTATCATTTACAGCACCTTCCATTAAGGTTAAAATGTAGCCTTGTACCGTAAAAAGTGGTGTTTTTAATTCATGAGCAACATTGCCTAAAAAATCACGTCTAAAAGAATCTCTTTCTGTTAAATGTTGTATTTCTAAACGTTTACCTTCTACAAATTTCTGCATGCTTTTAGAAAGCTTTTCTATATCTGTTGTTGTAGATTCTTTTTTAAGATCGTTTACGTTTAAGATAGAAACTTCTTCGTAAATTTTCCTTAAACGCCTATAAATAAATCGTTCAGCCCTATATTGAATGATAAAAAATGAAATTAAGAAAAGTGCTGTTATAGAAATTAAAAGACTTGTAACCCCTAAGTATTTACTAAATATAAAATATGAAATTGCAGCTATAGTGACAGAGAGCAATGTTAAATACACTGCAGACCAAAGAGCGTATGAGTAAGTTTTTTTTAGTTTCAAAAAAGTGTTTATTTGTTTATTTATCGGAGTCTTCTAGTACAAATTTATAGCCTACTCCTTTTATCGTTTTAAAATGATCGTCACCTATTTTTTCACGTAGTTTTCTAATATGCACATCTATAGTTCTACCCCCAACAACGACTTCATTTCCCCAAACGGTATCTAAAATAACTTCTCTTTTAAATACTTTTCCTGTTTTTGATGTTAGTAGAGAAAAGAGCTCGAATTCCTTTCTTGGAAGAGAAATCTTTTTTCCAGCTTTATAAACAACGTACTCATCTCTATCAATAACAATGTCTCCGATTTTAAAAATCTCGTCACTTTCTTCTTTGGTTTTTAATCTCCTTAATAAAGATTTTATTTTGCTTACTAAAACTTTTGGTTTTATAGGTTTTGTAATGTAATCATCTGCACCAGCTTCAAAACCTGCAACTTGAGAGTAATCTTCTCCTCTAGCGGTTAAAAATGATATAATTACATTCTCTAAAGATTTTATTTTTCTAATTTTTTCACAAGCTTCAATGCCATCCATCTCTGGCATCATAATATCTAATAAAATTAAATGAGGAACATTTTTTTTAGCAGATTTTATAGCTTCTAGTCCGTTATTAGCAGTAAATATTTGATACCCTTCATTTTTTAAATTATATCCAACAATTTCTAGAATGTCTGGTTCATCATCAACCAATAAAATTTTAATATCGTTCTTATTCATAATCTCTTTAAAAGATAAGTATCAAAAATACAGCTAATTCTATTAGAATAACAAGTTCTTAACAATCATTTAATCTTGTGCGGTTTACTTTACTTTTTAATAACACTGGGTAGAATGCTGAAATTCAGATGCCTAATTTTTTTTTCTATTTGGTTAACAATTAATTAACGAATTGCTAATTAGTAATAAAAATAAATATTTCCTATATTTACACTTAATTGAATTAAACAAAAAACATGAAAAAAAATTACTTTTTTACTTTATTATTAACCCTTTGTTTAAGTGGATTGTCTTTTGGGCAAACAACTTTATCAGCTGGAGATATTGTTATTATAGAGATGCAAGGTGATGCACCTGATGGTTTTAGATTTATCCCTTTAATGGATTTAGAAGTTGGTACAGTAATTAGATTTACAGATAATGGGTATACAGGAACAGCAATTAGATCTGGAGAAGGTACTGTTATTTATACAGCACCAGCAGGTGGAATTACAAAAGGAACCAACATTAGATATAGCGTTGGAGGTACAACTGATTTTATTTTAGATGGTAGTAGTGATTTAAATATTTCTAGTAGTGGGGATCAAATATTGGCTTACCAAGGTGATACAGCTTCACCAACTTTTATATTTGCAGCTGCAGGAAATAGTACTGTTTGGCAAACGAACTCAAATGATTCTAACCAAACAGATTTGCCACAAGGCTTAACAGATGGAGTAAATGCAGTCACTCTAGGATCTGGCACCGGTCCAGAAGCTGAGTTTGATAATATTTATTATTCAGGAACAACTTCAGGTACTAAAGCCGATATTTTGGCAGCCGTTTCTACTGCTTCTAATTGGACAGGAAATAATTCTTCTTCTGCAGACGCTATAACAACGAATTTTACAATAACAAGCTCATCTGTAGCTTCTATAAATATTTCTTCACCTTCTGATGGTGCAATATTAGATGCAACGACATCCGTAGATGTTACTGTTTCTACTTCTAATTTTGTGGTTGGCGAACTAAATGGTTCGGGTGTAGATGGTCATATTCATTGGACTTTACAAGAAAATTCTGATGCAGCCGTTACTCAATCAATGAAATACGATACGAACGATGAAAGTATAACTGTTGCCCCGGGAAATTCTTATACAATTTATATGGAGTTAGTAGATAATACGCATACCGCTATTATTCCTGCAGTAAATGAAACAGTTACTTTTTCAGTTGCTTACTCTTGTGACTTAGTTTTAGGAGATGTAACCACAACCTGTGATGCGATAACAAGTGATACGGACATTTTTAGTGGTACAATAGCTTTTACAGGAGGTAATAATGGTACAGCTTATACTATTATTGCACCTTCAGGAGTTACAGTTGCTGGAGATAATCCAGATACAACTGCAGCAGGAACAATTACATTTACAGGAATGACAGAAGGTACAGATGTAATTATTAATATAATAGGAGATGCAACGAGTTCTTGTGATCTTTATAGTAATTTAGTTAGTCCGGTTTGTCTATCTCTACCAATAACTGATGATTTTACATACTCTGATGGAAGTTTGATTGATAGTCCTTTATGGGTAAATAATGGTGGTACAATGGGTGATTTAATGGTTGTATCTGGTCAGGCATTGATTCAACACGGTACGCCTAGCGAAGATGCAAATTTAGAATTCATTCCAGTTGCTGGAAATATTTATTATGCACTTGATTTTACTGTGGTGGATCCAGGAAGTCCTATTTCAGGTACGGATGCTGAGTATTTTGCTCATTTTAAAGATATGGAATATGGTTATAGAGCACGTCTTGATATAGTTCCTCCTTCGGCTGCTGGTGATTTTTCAGTTGGTATTTCTACGAAGGGAAGTACAGCAGATGCAACATGGGCAACAGATCTTTCTTATGGAACTAGCTATCGAGCAACAGTAAAGTATGATCAAGATAATAACATAGCGGAACTTTGGGTAGATGCAGCGGTTGAAGGAGATACTTCAATTTTAGGTACAGATGAAGCAGCCCCAGGTGACTCAATGGTTGCATTCGTATTTAGACAATCAGATTCTGATTTAAATGAAGGAATCCTTGTTGACAACCTAAGGATTGCAACAACTTTTGCTGCAACAACTTTATCTATTGAAAGAAATTTAATAGAAGGCTTTGCAACATATCCAAACCCGGTTTCAAACAATACGTTTACTATTACAACTAGTAGTAATAGTAAAAAAGAGTTTGCTATTTTTAATGTTTTAGGTAAAAAAATGCTTTCATCAAGTTTTTCTGGTGTAAAATCAGAAGTTGATGTTTCTACTATTTCTTCTGGAATTTACATTTTAAAAGTAACTGAAGATGGTAAAACTGCTACTAAAAAATTAGTAATCAGATAAAACTCTTTAAAATTTTCTTACGATAAAAGCTCCAAATTAATTTTTGGGGCTTTTATTTTTTTACTACCTTTCGTCTGAAAAAGAAAAATTAATACGCTATGAACCTTACCTATAAGTTAAACAATATCTTGTTTTTAGATATTGAAACGGTCCCTGAAGAAGAAAACTGGAATTCCCTTTCTAAAACAATTCAAGAACTTTTTGAGCAAAAAACGAAATATCAACGTAAAGACGAATTTACTGCAGAACAATTTTATGAGAGAGCAGGGATTTGGGCTGAATTCGGGAAAATAATCTGTATTTCTGTTGGTTATTTTGTGGATGTGAAGAAGAATAAACAATTGCGTTTAACTTCTTTTTATGGTGACGATGAACACAAACTCTTAATTGATTTTAAAGGGCTGTTAGACAATCATTTTGCAAATAAGGCAAATGTTTTATGTGCTCATAATGGAAAAGAATTTGATTTTCCATTTATCGCAAGAAGAATGATTGTTCATCAAATAGAATTGCCTGGAAAATTAAATTTATTCGGTAAGAAACCTTGGGAAGTACCGCATTTAGACACCTTAGAATTATGGAAATTTGGTGATTACAAACACTATACTTCCTTAAAACTATTGACTTCAATTTTAGGAATACCTTCGCCAAAAGATGATATTAATGGTAGTGAAGTTGCCCATGTTTATTACAAAGAAAAAGATCTGCAAAGAATTGTTACCTATTGTGAAAAAGATACAATTGCTGTTGCACAAGTTTTATTGCGTTTTAACAATGAAGACTTATTAAAAGAAGAAGATATCGTTAAAGTTGATTAACCTTCTAATTTCATAGAAAGTTCTAACCAGCGTTCTTCTTTTTGCTCTAAATTTGATATTGTTTCTTGTAACTCTTCAGATTTTGCAGCAATATCCTCGGTTGCAATCTCCACATTTAAAAACTGAGATTCAATTTTTGCTTTTCTTTTTTGAAGCCTTTCAATATCTGCTTCTAAAGAACCAAATTCTCTTTTTTCATTAAAAGTTAAAGCGTTTTTATTTTCTTTTTTTTCAACCTTTTCAACTACTTTTTTCTCAGCGACTTGTTTCGTAGGAGAATTATCATAGGCTCTAAAATCTGAATAATTTCCTGGAAAGTTTTCTACAATTCCTTCACCTCTAAAAACAAAAAGAGCATCCACAATTTTATCCATAAAATACCTATCGTGAGATACAACCAAAAGGTTTCCTGGGTAATCTAATAAGAAATTTTCTAAAACATTTAGCGTAACAACATCCAAATCGTTTGTAGGTTCATCCAAAATTAAAAAATTCGGATTCTGAATTAAAACAGCACATAAATACAAACGTTTTTGCTCACCTCCAGAAAGTCTTTCAACAAAATCATATTGTTTCTTTTTATCAAATAAAAAGCGTTCTAATAATTGTGAAGCAGAAATTTTTCTTCCTTTAGAAAGCGGAATAAATTCTCCAAATTCTTTTACAACATCAATAACTTTTTGGCCTTCTTTTATGTTGATTCCTGCTTGTGTGTAGTAACCATATTTTACAGTTTCACCCAAAATAACTTTACCAGAATCTAAAGGAGCCTTTTCTGTGATAATATTTAAAAAAGATGATTTTCCTGTTCCGTTTTTACCAATTATTCCAACACGTTCACCACGTTTAAAAACATAATCGAAATTATCTAAAATCTTTTTATCTCCAAAAGACTTAGACACTTTATGAAGCTCAAGAATTTTACTTCCTAAACGTTCCATATTGATCTCTAATTGAACTTGATGGTCTTTTCTACGTTGATGTGCCTTTTCTTTAATTTGATAGAAATCATCTGTTCTAGATTTCGATTTCGTAGTTCTCGCTTTTGGTTGCTTTCGCATCCATTCTAATTCTTTCTTAAATAAACTTTTACTTTTACCTAAATTAGTTGCTTCTAAAGCTAAACGTTCTTCTTTATTTTGTAAATAGTAAGAATAATTTCCTTTGTATTTATATATTTTACCTTCGTCTAATTCTAAAATTTCATTACACACACGCTCTAAAAAGTAACGGTCGTGAGTAACCATAAATAAAGTGATTTTTTCTTTTGCAAAAAATGCTTCTAGCCATTCTATCATTTCTAAATCTAAATGATTTGTAGGTTCATCTAGAATTAGTAAATCGGGTTTATTAATTAAAACAATTGCTAAAGACAGTCGTTTTCTTTGTCCTCCAGAAAGAGAACCGACTTTTAAAGTTAAATCGTCTAACTTTAATTTTGATAAAATTTGTCTGTATTGTGTTTCAAAATCCCAAGCATTGTGCTGGTCCATTAGATCAAATGCAGCTTGGTAAGCGTCACCATCATCAAGGTTTTTTAAAGCACTTTCGTATTGATTAACAATAGAAAGAATTTTATTATCAGTCGCGAAAATAGTTTCTTCAATAGTTAAATCTGGATTAATGTCATCCTTTTGAGCCAAGTAAGCAATAGAAATTCCTTTTCTACTTACAACTTGTCCCGAATCAGGAACATCTAAACCCGCAATAATGTTTAAGATAGATGTTTTTCCACTTCCATTTTTCGCTACAAAAGCAACTTTTTGATCTTTACTAATTCCAAAAGAGATGTCTTCGAATAAGACACGTTCTCCATAAGATTTCGAGATATTTTCTACTGATAAATAATTCACAGAAATAAATTTATTTTTTGCAAAGAAACAAAAAACCCAAGCGTTAACTTGGGTTTTTGATATCATTTATAAAAATGATTATTTGGGGGATTATATTATGAGTAGTTTACTGTAAAAATAGGGGAATTAAAGGTACTTGTCAATCCCTATTTATGATGAAATTTACAGTTCCCTATTTACAAGGATGTCTCTCCTTGTAAATAGGGAACAATAAAGCTGTTTTAACGGTTGTTTTGCGGTTTTTTAAAGTCTAAAATCTCTTAATTAATAGTATATTGCATCCTATAATTAAAAAAAAAATAAAATGAAAATTATTGTCCCAATGGCTGGAATTGGATCTCGTTTAAGACCTCATACTCTTACGGTTCCGAAGCCATTAACCGTTATAGCAGGGAAACCAATTGTGCAACGTTTAGTAGAAGATATTGCCTCTGTTATAGATGAAAAAATTGATGAAATAGCATTTATTATTGGTCCTACAGCAAAAGGATTTCCTACAGATACTGAAGAAAAATTATTAAAAATCGCCAACGAATTGGGAGCGAAAGGTTCTGTATATATTCAAGAAGAAGCATTAGGAACTGCGCATGCAATTTATTGTGCAAAGGAGTCTTTAAGTGGTCCTTGTGTCGTTGCTTATGCAGATACTTTATTTAAAGCAGACTTTACTTTAGATGTAAATGTAGATGGAGCAATTTGGGTGAAACAAGTTGAAAACCCAAGCGCATTTGGTGTTGTAAAATTACAAGATGGATTTATTTCAGATTTTATTGAAAAACCAAAAGAGTTTGTTTCTGATTTAGCCATAATTGGAATTTATTACTTTAAAAGTGGAGAAAAAATTCTTGAAGAAATTCAGTATTTAATTGACAATGATTTAAAGGAAAATAATGAGTTTCAAATAACAAATGTTTTAGAATCTTTAAAACAACAAGGAGCAAAGTTTATACCAGGAAAAGTAAATGATTGGATGGATTGTGGTAAAAAAGATCCAACAGTAGACACCAATAAGCAAACACTTGGTTTTGAGTATGCTGCTGGTAATGATTTAGTTTCTGCGGATGTTGTTTTAGAAAATTCAGAAATTATTCAACCTTGTTATGTGGGGGCAAATGTTGTTTTAAAAAACACTAAAATCGGACCTTATGTTTCTATTGGTGAGAATAGTGTCGTAGAAAATTCTACGATTGTAAATTCTTTAATTCAAACGAATGTGCAAATTTCAAATGCAAATTTAGACAATGCTATGATTGGAAATCATGCAAAATATAATGGGAACTTTACTTCCGTAAGTATTGGAGATTATACAGAATTAATATAAATGTATTTTAGAATTAAGAATAAAAAGAAAAGAGAAAAGAGGTCGTTTAATTATTTTAAGCTGGCTCTTTTCTCCTTTATTCTTTTTTCTATCAATATTTTTGCACAAGATAGTATTCCTGTAAAAGAAGATTTAATTGAAGAAACTGAATTAAAATTTCAAGAATTTTTCTTTAAAGCTTTGTCAGAGAAAGCAATTGGAAACTATCAAAAAGCAATTGAAAATTTAGAAAGCTGTAATCAAATTTCAACAAACGATGTTTCCGTTTTTTTTGAATTTTCTAAAAACTATTTATTACTTAACAATACTTTACTGGCCAAAGAATATATTGAAAGATCGTTGGCAAAAGACATCAACAACCTTTGGATGTTAGCTCATTTTGTGAAAATTCACCAGAAAGAGAGTAATTATAAAGAAGCGATAAAGATTCAACAGAAAATAGTTGATATCAATCCAGAAGAAAGAGATTTGTTGGTAAAATTATTGGTGTATGACAAGCAATACAAGAAAGCAATTTCGTTAATGAATACGCTTGAAAAAGAAAATGGTTTATCTTCCAATTTAAAAAGATTAAAGTTTAATTTAGAGAAAAGAAAAGGAGTTTCAATAAAAAAAGAAAATCCGTCTGATTTAAGTTCTTTAATCAATCAATTTAAAACAGTTAAATCGTATAAAATTTTAGAACAAATTTTAAATCAATCAAGTAATAATACAGTTGATTTATTAACGTTTAGTGAAGAAGGAATTGCGCTTTTTCCTGCACAACCTTATGTGTATTTAGTGAAAGGGAAAATTTTAAATGATCAAAAAAAGTATAAAAATGCTTTAGCTACTTTGCAAAATGGTATTGATTTTGTGATTGATGATGAAATGGAAGCTGATTTTTATACCGAGATTGCAAAAGCTTTTAAAGCTTTAGGAAATAATAAAGAAGAAAAAAAGTACACGCAGAAAGCTAAAAATTTGAAGAATTAAAAAATGAAGTTTTTAAAATATATTTTCCTTTTTACAATTGTTTTAACCTCTTGTAAAACAAAAAAAAATATGATTGATGCTAATGCAATTGCCAAAGAAATTTCGGCGAAAAAAGTAGCAAAAAAACATATAGCGGCAAATTTTGATAGGGAAACTGTTGATGCAAAGTTAAAAGTGAATTTTAATAACGGAAAAACAAGACAAAGTTTATCTGTGAATATGAAAATTATAAAAGACGAAGTTATTTGGCTAAGAGGAACTAAGTTTATAACGGTTTTTAAAGCTAAAATTACACCAACGTCTGTAAGTTATTATTCTCCTTTTGCTAAGAATTATTTTGAAGGAGATTTCTCGATGATTAAGAAGTTATTAGGCGTGGAAATTAATTTCGAACAACTCCAAAATCTGTTTTTAGGGCAATCTTTATTAAATGTAAAAGAAGAAAAACAAACTGTTGAAATTGTAAATAACAGGTATGTTTTATCCCCAGAAAAGCAAGCAGAATTGTTTGATATTTTCTTTACAATAAATCCTTCTCATTTTAAATTAGAGGAACAATCTATTGTAAATCCTGTTAAAAATTTACGATTAGATATAAAATATCCTTCTTATAATTTAGTTGATGGTGTTGTTTTTCCATCAGAAATTAATGTCAAAGCGAAGAATTCAAAATCTGTTACAGATATAGATTTTTTCTATAAATCTGTTGTTTTTGATACCGATTTAAATATGTCTTTTAATATTCCGAGTACTTATAAACGTTTAGAATTTTAATGAATAATAAAAAGTTTTTCCTCCTATTTTTATCAGTTTTTCTGATGAGCCTCTCTGTTTTTAGTCAAACTAAAAGGGAGTTAGAAAATCAGCGTAAAAAATACAAATCAGAAATTGTAAAATTGAATAGATTCATTTTTAATGAAAAGAAAAAAGGTAAAAATGCGTTAGAAGATTTAAGAGATATAAAACAAAAAATTGATGTTAGAAATAAACTAATTTCAACCATAAATTTAGAAGCTAAATTTTTATCAAGAGAGATAAAAACCAATGAAACTAAATTAAGAAAACTAAATAAAAACCTTTCTGATTTAAAGGCAGATTATGGTGAAATGATTTACAAATCTTATAAAAGTAAATCGCAACAAAGTAGAACGATGTTTTTGTTGTCTTCAGATAATTTTTATCAAGCCTACAAACGTTTGGAATATATGAAGCAATATACTTCATTCCGAAAAAAGCAAGGAGAAGAAATTGCTGTACAAACTAATTTTATTGGAAAAATCAAAGATTCTTTGATCTATCAGAAGCAAGTGAAAGACACGTTGATTTTATCAGAAAAAAATGAAAAGGAAGAAATTGAAACTGATAAAAAGAAGCAGGAAAATTTAATTACTAAAATAAAAAAGAAAGAAAAGAAGTACAAAAAGGATTTGCAAAAGCAAATTAAAGCAGAAAAAAGAGTTGCAAATAAAATAGATAAGATTATAAGAGACGAAATTGCTAGAGCCAATAGATTAGCGAAATCGAAATTAAAGACAAAACCTAAAACGTCGAACAAAAATGAGTTTATTCTGAGTCCAGAAGCAAAAGCATTGGCAGCAAAATTCGAATTGAATAAAGGCTTGTTACCTTGGCCGGTAAGAGAAGGTTTAGTGATTAGAAGGTTTGGGAATCAACCTCACCCTACATTTCCTGGAATTACAATAAACGGAACCGGTTTGCATATTGTTACAAGTAATGGAAGTAATGCGGTAGCCATTTATGATGGTGAAGTTTTAAATATTTTACTAGGTTCTGGAGGTACAAGAAATGTGTTAATTAAACATGGAAATTATATTACTTCATATAATAACCTTGAAAATTCTTTTGTTCAAAAAGGAGATAAAATTGTAACCGGACAAAAAATAGGTAAAATTTTTACAGATAAAATCTCAAAAAAAACCAAGCTTATTTTTGTATTATTTAAAAATACAACTCGTTTAAATCCTGCTTCTTGGATGTTAAAAAGGTAATTAACCTTTCATTACCTTCTTAATAATATTTGTTCCTGTCATTGCTGATGTTGTAATTACACCAGAAAATAAAGCCGCTGCAACACCTGCAGTTACTACATCTTGCCCTGTTAAATAAAAATTCTTAATAGGTGTTCTTGGTTTTAAGAAACGTTGTCTAAAGCGTTTTGGAGTATGATCTAAACCATAGATTTCACCTTTGTCATAATTAACAAAATGCTTTGTTGTTAAAGGTGTAGAAAGCTCATAATGTTCTGTTTTACCTTTAGCCTGTGGTATGTGTTTATATAATACTTCTAATAAACGTTTAGAGATTTTTTCTTTTAACGCCTCATATTCTTCACCACGTTTCATCCACCTTGAATCTTCCCAATTTTTAAAACCATCATAAGGTAATAAAGTAATAATATCTATGGTACTTTTTCCTGGATACCTGTTAGGCCAATCGGGGTCTTTTGCAGACGGAAAAGAAATATAAACGACAGGGAAATCAGCATCTAAATTATCTAAATAATTGTCAACAGCTGTGTCGTGATCTATTTTGTCTGGATAAACCCAATAGTTAGTTTTTGGTAATTTTAATTCTTCAGGAGAACCCTCTAAACCAATATATAAACAGGCATGAGAAACAGACCTTTTTACAGTTTGTAATTGTTGTTTTAGTTGATGCTTTTCTGAAACTACTGATGGAATCAATTTGTTGTAAGTAGTCATAAGTCCTGCTCCAGAGATAATGTTTTTTGCAGAAAAAACTTTTCCATCTTTCATTCTTACTCCAATCGCTTTGTTCTTTTCAATGATAACTTCATCAACTTCTGCGCTAATTAAAATAGTTCCTCCAGCATTTTCTATAACTGTATCAATTGTTTTTGCAATTTCGGACGAGCCTCCAATAGGAAAACTTCCGCCAGCAAAATAATGTCTTGCAACAGCTGCATGCATCACAAAACTACTTTGTTTTGGAGGTAAACCATAATCGCCATATTGACCAGAAAGTACTTTTATGAGTTCTTCATTTTTAGTGATAGAACTCAAAATTTCATAGGTTGTTTTATCAGAAAATTCATAAAAAGGTTTGCGCATTTTTCCGCCAAAAAGTGAACTCATAATTGGAGGTAAAGCTTTGTCCATATAGAACTTCTGACTTGTTTTTATTGCTTTAAAAACCAAGTTGACATACGATTCTATCGCTTGTTTTTCATCAGGAAAATAACCAAGCATTTTGTCTTTAAAGTTTTGTACACCTTTTACAAAATCATATTCTTTATCGCCAATTATAATTTTATCATACACATCACCCATATCTGCCCATTTAAGTTGCCCATCAGAAATGTAATCAAATAATTTTTTTATGACAGAAGTTTCTCTTTGAACTTCACCTATATAATGAATTCCAACATCCCATTCAAAACCCTTACGTTTAAAAATATGTGTAAATCCGCCAGCAATATAATGACGTTCTAATACCAAAACTTTTTGTCCTTCTTTGGCAAGGATGGCTGCAGTTGTTAAACTTCCCATTCCAGAACCTATAATTATGGAATCGTAATTTTCTGCTAAAGCAGGATTCTTCTTGTAAGATTGTATCATAAAATCAATTGTAAAAAGTCTATTCGCTAAGATACAATCTTAAACAAAGTAAATATTTACTCAGGATAATATTTTATGGTTTTTTTGTAGAATGATATCGTTGTCTTTTTTAAGAATTGTAATACGATTTTAAAATTACGACTATAACTTAAAGGTTAAAAAGTGCTTTTAGAGCAGTCGCTTCATTAGGATCTAATTTTCCAGCCAAAATTAAACTTAGTTGTTTTCGTCTTAAGGCTCCTTCAAAACGTTCTTTCTCTAAAGTTGTTTCGGGTATAACTTGAGGAATATGAACAGGCTTTCCTGTTTCATCTACAGCAACAAAAGTATAGATACCTTCATTTACTTTTGTTCTTTGACCAGATTGTCTGTCTTCAATCCAAACATCTACATAGATTTCCATGGAAGATTTAAAAGCTCTAGAAACTTTAGCTTCTACAGTAACGACACTTCCAACAGGGACAGATTTATTAAAAGCAACATGATTAACAGAGGCAGTAACGACAATTCTTCTAGAATGACGTCTTGCAGCGATACTACAAGCTCTATCCATTCTTGCCAATAATTCTCCTCCAAAAAGGTTGTCTAAATAATTAGTTTCTCCTGGTAAAACTAGATCGGTAAGTATTGTTAAAGATTCTTTCGAGGTCTTTGCTTCCATTTTAAAAATTTCTACAAAGATAAGAATAGCCTCTAAATAAATGTTACTTTTTTATCAGTAACCAAGCATCTTTAGAAACGGTATCTTGAATTTTGTACAAGTTGTTAATAGCTTCATTTCTATCTGCAAAACTATTAAAAGCAACTTCTATTAATCCCCACTTATTTACGCCAAGAATACGAGCATTATACCCTTGTTCTTTTAGTTGATTTACTTTTCTCTCAGCATTTTCTGGAAACTGAAAAGCGCCAGCGACAACATGATATGCTTTTACAATCACTTTTTCTTTAACGACATTTAATTCGATCGTTGGTAAAGGATTTGCAATTACAAACGTAGCCGATTGTATTCTTTTTTCAATTGCTTTTTCTTGACTCGCTAAAATTGTTTGCTGTTTATTTTGTTGATATGTATTGTTGCCAACAAAACTAAGCGTTAAAAATATTGCAGCTGCAGCAGCATATTTTATAAAAGCAGGAATTCCTTTGCGTTCTTCTTTTTCAAGAACTGGAATTAAAGGTATTACCTGTGCTTTATTTCTTTTTATTGATTCAGATTCTACAGAAGTTAATCCAAAAGATTCTGTTAAGTAGTTGATTGTTTTATTTGGGTCAAAAATTATTTGGCCATTTTCATTTAATGTTAAAACCCCAACAGCATCTATTTGTATCGATCCCGTTTTAATTTCGTTTTTCCATTTAATAACAGACATCGCAACGATATTAGAAGCTTTTTCAAAAGAAATATTTTCTGATGAAGCGATATAGTTCACCAATAACCCATCATTTACTTTTAAATGACTATTAAACGTAATTTGTTTTGCTGGCGGATAAAACGTATTAGAAGTGTTATTTACTTTTGCGCTGATCCTGTTGGTAACAAAACCTCCGAAATCAGGAATAATCACACAATTATATCTGTAAAGTAAATCGTTTATGTAGTTGGCTAGATTCATATAAACAAATATAAAAAAATAGATGTTTTGAAAAACGTATTGATGATAAATTTTATCAACAATTATTTTTTATATTGGTACTCAAATTGTTACCTATTGGAAGAAGAAAAATTATTAGCTCTTTTGCGCTTGCAAAAGAGTAAGGCTATTGGTGATATTTTAGCCAAAAAGCTCATCGTTACTGTTGGAGATGTTGCCCAAATTTTTAAAGAAAAATCGGCTACTTTGCAAAAAATCAATGGCATAGGGAGTCATGCAATCAAACATTTGTTTGATGCCAAAAACATATTTTTGGCAGAACAAGAGCTTGCCTACATCAAAAAAAATAATATTCAATATTCTTATTTTTTAGAAGACAATTACCCGCAGAATCTTCAAAATTGTATAGATAGTCCAATTTTATTATTCAAAGATGGAAATATAAACCTTAAGAATGATAAAATAATTTCGATCGTTGGTACAAGAAATATGAGTTCTTATGGACGCGATTTTTGCATTAAATTAATAGAAGATTTAGCAGAATACAACCCTATAATTGTAAGTGGTTTTGCTTACGGAGTTGATATTTGTGCACACAAAGCAGCTGTAAAAAACAACCTACAAACGATTGCCGTTTTAGCGCATGGGTTTGAGCAGATTTATCCTAAAGTTCATAAAAAATATATCAATCAACTGAATGAAAACGGTGGATTTCTAACAGAATTTTGGAGTGAAGAAGCTCCGTTAAGAGAAAATTTTTTAAAACGAAATAGAATTGTTGCAGGTATTTCTAAAGCTACAATTATTATAGAATCCGCTGTAAAAGGAGGTTCTTTGGTAACTGCAGATATTGCCAATTCTTATGATAAAGATGTGTTTGCAGTACCTGGTAGAACCACAGATGTATTTAGTAAAGGCTGTAATAACTTAATAAAAAACAACCAAGCAAATGTGTTAACGTCATCAAAAGATATTGTAAAAATGCTGAATTGGGATTTGAGCGAAAAACCAAAAATGATTCAGAAACAATTATTTTTAGAGCTAAATGAAAATGAACAAAAAATTCATGATTTATTACACGAAAAAGGGCAACAATTATTAGATGTAATTTCATTAGAATGTAACATTCCTATTTATCAGTTATCATCCATTTTATTGCAGATGGAATTAAAAGGTATTACAAAACCTTTGCCAGGAAAGATGTTCGAACTTATTTAATAATGCTTATTTTTGAGGAAACTCAACAGAGACGATGGCCGTAGAGAAAAAACTGATGTCTAAGAAGAAGCCTACATTTCCAGTAAATGAAATGCTTCATGCGTATTTAAAGAATTATAATAGAACTATAAAAAGTTCTCTGTATTACGATGATTTATTGCGTTTTCAAGGCTCGATTATTGTCTATGATAAGAATGACGAAGACACGCTGTGGGTAAGAACTTATTATTCTCAATTTGATAGAGAAGAGATCGATCGAAATTTAAAGAAAATTTACACAAGGTTGCATTCAGATGGTAATGATGATAACATTCCGTTTTTAAATGTAGACGCCATTGATTATTGTACGTTTGGAAATTCAAAACCTTTCAGGATAAAAATTAGAAATATTTTAAATGATAACTTCACTTATTTCTATGTAAAAAAGGCAGATGCATCCCGTATTTACGGTTTGGAGTTAGAGCATATTTTATCTCCACATAATATGAACTTTTTAGTCTATAAAGACACGTTAATAGAAGAACATATTGCAGGAATTCCTGGAGACGATTTTATCAAAGATATCTTGCCAGATTGTTCTGAATTAGAGAAATCTCAAATTGCCAAAGAGTTTGTGAAATTTAAAGAGCGTTGTCTAGTGCGTTTGCTAGGCGATATGCGTGCTTACAATTATGTAATTACACCAATTCACGATTTCGATCACATTATTTATAAAATTAGAGCCATAGATTTCGATCAGCAATCTTTTGAAGGAAACTTAAAAGTCTACAACTTACAGTTTATGAAAGAGAACTTTAAGATGACGGAAATGGTAGGTAAAAAATTACAGAACGATTCTATTCTACAGTATAAAATAGAAGAACGTTCTTTTATGGCAAAAAGAATGATCTCTGCACCAAGAAGAACTGCGCGTTTAATAAAATGTATGAAAGCAGACACTATTTCTTTTCCAGAAAATGTAGCTCTTCTAAAAAAACATTTAATAAAATATGTGGGGGATGTAAAGTTTAAAGATTGCCAAAATATGGGTGAAATTTTAGAAACCATTTTAGCTTTTGTAAAACGTAATTATTTAGATATCAGTAATAAAGATTTATTTTAAGCAGTATTCACTCTCTGTTTTTAGAAGCTATTTCCTGCTTTCGCTACTCGCTTTTTTTTCGAAAACTCAAAAAAGAGCTCAAACAATTAGCCTGTCTTGAGCTTAACGAAAGGCTCAATCAGGGCTAGACTTGTTTGCCAGCTATTTGCTTTCCTTAAACGAACTCACGTTCTGTCACATCAAATTTGTATCGAGTTGTAGTTTGTAAAATATATTTATTTTTTACTTCTAAAACTTTCAATTACAACAGTTAATAAAATTAAACTTCCTCCCCAAAAAGTATTCCAAGTCGGAATTTCTTTAAGAAAAAACAAGGCTAATATAATTCCGAAAATAGGTTGTAAACTGCTAATAATACTTGTTGTTGAAGCTGAAAAGAACTTTAATGAATGTAACATTAAGCTATGACCAACAGCAGTTGTTATGAATGCTAATAATAGTAAAAATGGAAACTGACTTTCTAAACCAGATACATCCATAAAGAATAATGTTGGCAACAACAAAATTGTGATAATTACGGTTTGATAAAACATTAACATAGAACCATTATAATTGGCAACATGTTGTTTTAATATTAGAATTCTTACTGCATAACAAAAGGCCGAAAAAATTCCAAATAGAATACCTCTTACTTGTGAGCTTTCTATCGTAAAATCTGGGGTTAAAATATATAATCCTGTTAAAACCATCAATCCAAAAAGAATATAAATAGGATCGAATTTCACCTTTAAAAACAAAGGTTCTAACAACGTAATTATAATAGGAAATGTATACAAAGATAAAACGCCTAATGCAACGTTAGATAGTTTTAAGGCGTAAAAATAGGTAACCCAATGTACCGCCATAAAAACGCCACTAATAAAAAAAGGGAAATAATCTTTAGAGGATTTTATCTTTAAATCAATCTTTTTATATCTGCAAAAAATATATAAAAAAACCATCGCTAAAGAGGCTCTAAACCAAATAATAATTTCAGTTGGTAAAGCAATATATCTTCCTAAAACACCAGAAGTACTAATAAACAGCGTTGCTAATAGTAGACCAGAGATGTTTTTTATATGTGTGTTTTCCATTATTTTTTGTTTCTATTCTTGTTGATTAGAAAAGTAATTGTCATAAATATTGTTCCAGGAATTCCAATCCAAATAAGTTCACTGAAAATCACTTTTAATCCCCTTGTACTAAAAAATCGTGTAATTCCTATTGGCGAAACTTTTATGGGTCTCCATGGAAAAAAATAACGAGTATCGTTAAAAGGAGAAAAGAATGCAACTCCTTTTCCTCCAGTGGTCATTGCATCTAAAATGGAGTGAGAAGCTGTACATAGAAAGAAAAACAATATTAAAATAATTCCTTTTTTGGTAAAAAAATGTTTCCTATAAAAAAGAGAAGTAACCAAAACACCAAATAATAATGCAAAAATAAATGAATGAGAGAAGCCTCTATGTCCCCAGAAACTTCCATAAGGAATGTCAAATTGAAAACCAATAACATCGGCGTCTGGTATTATTGCACAAACAACTGCAAGTATGAATAATTTCCAAGTTTGTTGTTTCTTGGCGAAAGTTTTCCCTAAAGCAATAGAAAAAAATGCATGTCCAAATATTGATGCCATTCTATATTTTTTTTAAAATTTTCAAAGCAGTTTTAACAGTATCAATTCTTATAAAAGTAATTAATAAGCGCAAACCATTTTTAGTTTCTTTCTCTTTCATTACACAGCTTTTCGAATTTAGTTGCACATATTTCAGCATCTTTGAAAACGCGTCCGTTTGATAAAATTCACTTTGTTGATTGGCAACAAAATATCCAATCATTCTTTTTTGCTTTAAGATGATTTTCTCTAAACCTAATTCTTTTGCGAGCCATTTTATTCTAACAGAATCCAAGAGATCACATACCTCACTTGGTACTTCTCCAAATCTATCGACAATTTCTGTTTCAAAAATTTGTAATTCTGTTTCTGTTTTTAAACTGCCTAATTTGTTGTATAAACTCAATCTTTCTGTAATTGAATTCACATAATCATCAGGAAATAGAATCTCGAAATCAGTATCTATTGTTACCTCTTTTACAAACTCTTTAGGTTTAGAAGTATCTGTTGGATACAATTCTTTAAATTCATTCTCCTTCAATTCTTCAATAGCTTCTTGTAATATTTTTTGATAGGTTTCAAATCCAATATCATTTATAAAACCACTTTGTTCACCACCTAATAAATCTCCAGCTCCACGAATTTCTAAATCTTTCATGGCAATATTAATTCCACTTCCTAAATCAGAAAATAAAATCAATGCTTCTATACGTTTTCTGGCATCATCAGTCATCATATGATAAGGCGGAGTTATAAAATAACAGAATGCCTTTTTATTAGAACGCCCAACTCTACCTCGCATTTGGTGTAAATCAGACAACCCAAAGTTGTTTGCATTATTGATGAAAATGGTGTTTGCATTTGGTACATCCAAACCACTTTCTACGATGGTTGTAGAAACCAAAACATCAAATTCATTATCCATAAAACCGAGCATCAATCCTTCTAGTTTTTTGCCCTCCATTTGTCCATGACCAATTTCAACTTTAGCAGATGGAACTAATCGTTGTATCAAACCAGCAACTTCTTTAATGTTTTCAATTCTATTATGAATGAAGAAAACTTGTCCTCCTCTAGAAATTTCATAAGAAATAGCATCACGAATTATTTCTTCAGAAAACCGAATAACATTACTGTCTATTGGATGTCTGTTTGGTGGCGGTGTTTTTATAACGGATAAATCTCTTGCCGCCATTAAACTAAATTGTAAAGTTCTTGGAATCGGTGTTGCCGTTAAGGTTAATGTATCAACATTTTCTTTCAGCGTTTTTAATTTATCTTTTACTGCAACTCCGAATTTTTGTTCTTCATCAATAATTAATAAACCTAAATCTTTAAATTGTAAACGTTGATTTGTTAATTGATGTGTTCCAATAATAATATCGACAGCACCATCATTTACACCATTAATAGCTGCTGTTTTTTGTTTTGCAGTTCTAAACCTGTTTAAATAATCAATCTTGATTGGAAAATCTTTTAAGCGTTCTGTAAATGTTTTAAAATGTTGAAAAGCAAGAATAGTTGTTGGTACTAAAATTGCGACTTGTTTGCCATTATCAACAGCTTTAAAGGCAGCTCTTACAGCAACTTCTGTTTTTCCGAAACCAACATCGCCACAAATTAATCGATCCATAGGTTGTTCTTTTTCCATATCATTTTTTACATCTTGCGTCGCTGTAAATTGATCTGGTGTATCTTCATACATAAAACTGCCTTCTAATTCGTGTTGAATGTGTGTATCTGGACCAAAAGCAAATCCTTTTTGTAATTTTCTTTTTGCGTATAATTGAATTAAATTAAACGCAATATGTTTAACTCTGGCTTTGGTTTTTTGTTTGATTTTTTTCCAAGCCCCAGAGCCTAATTTGTATATTTTAGGAGCCTTTCCGTCTTTTCCATTGAATTTAGAAATCTTGTGAAGTGAATGAATGCTTACATATAAAATATCTCTTTCTCCATACACTAACTTAATCGCTTCTTGCTTTTTTCCCTGGACATCAATTTTTTGCAAACCACCAAATTTTCCAATTCCATGATCCATGTGAGTAACATAATCGCCAATTTCTAGTTTGTTTAATTCTAGAAGTGTGATTGCTTGTTTTTTTGCGTAACCATTTTTCAGTCTAAATTTATGATAGCGCTCAAAAATTTGATGATCGGTATAGCAAACCAATTTATTGTCGATATCTACAAACCCTTTATATAATGGGAAAACGATAGTTTCATAATGAACTTCTTGTTCTGCGTCATCAAAAATGTCATGAAAACGTTGTGCTTGTTGTTCAGTTGTACAAAAAATATAGTTGGTAAAACCTGCTTTATGATGTTCGTTTAAATCATCAATTAATAAACTGAATTGTTTGTTAAATGAAGGTTGTGGTTTTACGTTAAAAACAATTTCTGATTTTTCATCAGATTTTAATCCTCCAAAATTTACTAAAGTAAAATCTTGTAATTGGTTTTTGATAAAATTTCCATCACAAAATAATTCTAATGGTTTTGTGTGTTTAATTTCTTTGGATAAATCTTCGAAAGCTTCTTCTGCTTTTTGGAAGAATTTGTCTAAACTTCCAACTAATAAATCAATATTCTTTGTAAAAATGACTGTTTTATCTGCAATGTATTTTAGAAAACTTTCTCGATCTTCTTGCAAAGTTTTGTTTTCTACATTTGGGATGATAGAAACCCTTTTTAGTTTTTCTTTAGAGAGCTGTGTTTCAACATCAAAAGTTCTAATACTATCAATTTCATCGCCAAAAAATTCGATTCGATAAGGTTCATCATTAGAAAAAGAAAAGACATCTATAATTCCTCCTCTCACAGAGAAATCTCCAGGTTCTGTAACAAAATCAACTCGTTTAAATTTGTATTCAAATAAAACCTCGTTTACAAAATCAAGCGATAAGCTTTCTCCAACATTAACTTTTAAAGTATTTTTTTCAAGCTCTTTTTTGGTAACTACTTTTTCAAACAAAGCTGTTGGGTACGTAACTATTACTGCAGGTTTCTTACGTGAGTTTATTCTATTTAAAACCTCAGATCGCAATAAAACATTAGCATTATCAGTTTCTTCAATTTGATAAGGTCTTCTGTAAGAACCAGGGTAGAAAAGTACATTTTTATCACCTAACAATTGTTCTAAATCATTTAAGTAATAAGCGGCTTCTTCTTTATCGTTAAAGATTAAAAGATAAGGTTTATCTGCTTTTTTAAAGGTTTCAGAAATCACAAAAGACAATGAAGATCCAACCAAATCCGTAATTTGAAAATGGTTTTTATCTTGTTGAAAAGCCTTAATTATCTGCGAAACATTCTCAGATTTTTCATATTGATTTACAATGTTCTGTGTACTCAACGTAAAATATTTTGTGCAAATATATTAAATTGAAAATGGCATACTTATATGTCTTTCAGACTTTTTCTTTTTTTTATCGCCAATTATTCATATTAGGTGATAAGAAATCATGTTTTTACAATTAATATTCTTCACAGAAGCTCCTGTATTATTGAAAAACATACAATAACAAAATAATTTAGAAGTTATTAAGGTATCATTTTGAAAATTTTCCCTTTATGTTTTTATCGGTTCGACATTGGTGAAATCTGAATTAAAAAGAACAGCAACCTTTAACTTTGGAGTAGAAAATAGTTACAATTAACATGCGGGTAATGTATTTTTTTTTTAAAATAAAAATATGCAATTCTGTTTTTAGTTTACTGCACTTGTTTTTGTGTGACTTTAAAAGTGACCATTTTTTCAAAAGAAAAAGCAGATGGTTTCTATTTTTTTTTTACATTTATAGCTTTAAAAAAATACCCTAACATGAAAAATGCCCTAATACTATTTCTCCTTTTTTTATCGTGCTCATTTACTGCTCAAAACAATCAAAATAAATGGACTTTTGGTGCGGGTGTGGCTTTAGCAAAATACACTGATTTTCAAGGAACTCTTATAGGGGGGTCTTTTGTAAACCAATCACCAAGAATTAATATTTCTAGATACCTTTTTAATAATTTAACGCTAGATGCTGGTTTCTCTACAGCGGTTTTTGATGCACAAAAATACACTACTTTCGATGGCGTATTGCGTTACGATTTTGGAACTTCTTTTGATAATACGGTTCCTTATGTTTTAATTGGTGGGAGTCTAGTTAGTGCAGCGAGATCAACCCCAACTTTTGACATTGGTGTTGGAAATACTTTTTGGTTTTACCCAAATTATGGAGTTAATTTTCAATTAATATATAAGTATTCTGAACTAAAATTCGAAAGCCAGTATTCTCATCTATATCCTTCAGTAGGTTTGGTTTATAGCTTTAAGCCTAGAAATATGGATCTAAGACTTTGGAATATGAAGCATTAATTTTCATTCAGGGTTAAAAATTTCATTAAAAGTAGATGCATGTCTTTACTGTTGATGTAATTACCTATTTGCAAATCGATTTCTAAATTTGAATTCAAAATAGTTGTTGTTGGGTAACTAATTTTTCCATTGATGGTAGCTAACTCTTTTGCTAATTCGTTTATTCCTGTTTTATTTCCTGAAGGTTTATAAACGAATGTTTTTCCTAAAAAAATAATAGCTTCTTTTTGTTCTGCATTTAGTTTTACGAAATAGAATTTATCATTTAAAAGATGTATTACTTCATCATTTTTAAAAGTATTCTTTTTCATTCCAAAACAAATCTTACACCAGTCAGTATACAAAAAAACTACAATTGGTTTTGGTTTTTGCTGATGTAGTCTTTCTACTTCAGCAAAAGTATACACTTTTAATACTGTTTTTTTTGTTTGGGCATTTGTTGTAAAATATCCAATTAAAAGAATATACAGAAATAGTTTTTTCATCTAAAAAAGTGTGAATCTTAGACCTGCAAAAGCTCTAATACCTTGGTTCGAAGCATAAACATAACTTGGATCAAAAGCTAATTCAGGGTTTTGTGCTGTGTCAATTCCAATATTAAAAGGATTACTAGCATTGTTAATACTATTTGCTGCAGGTGTAAAGTCTAGTAGGTTTTTTACACCTCCATAAAGTTCCCAGCTATTTGTGAATTTTTTAGTCATTTGAATGTTCTGAATACTAAACCAAGGCGAATTTGCTGCTCTTATATCGTTTTCGCCTAATAAAGGTAAGCGCATTGGACCATACAAATTACCCGTATAATCAACCGAAAAATTACTATTAAATTTGTAAGAAATAGACCAAACACCACTAAAGCTTTCGGTGAGTAACTGCCTCGTTTTTATATCGTTTTCAGTTATAGAAACATCCATTAAAGTTGCACCAGCATTTATAGATAATCCGTTTGTAAACAAGATGTCTGTGTTTAGAGAAACTCCTTTAGAAACTGAATAACCGTTTAAGTTGGCGTAAATAATTTTGTTAGGATCCGTTTCGTAATCAGGTAAAATTCTATTATTAAAATAGGTGTAAAAAGCACTTGCATCAAATGTGATAAAAGAATTTTCAGTACTTATTTTCTTTACGTAATTAATATTTGCATTCCAAGAAGTTTCTGGGTCTAATTCGCCATCAAATTCTACCTCTCTAGCACCTGTTAAAGCAGCATGATCTTCCGTAAAAACATTGGCAACTCTAAAACCGTTACCAACACTTACTCTAAGTATATCTGATTTATTTTTAGAATTCCATTTGTAATTTACCCTTGGCGATAAAATACTTCCATGTAGACTATT
>Ga0308019_10000056_pt1 | contig 63355 bp, 57 predicted proteins | sample Neamet284_FD_203135 | JGI IMG/M metagenome (GOLD analysis project Ga0308019, IMG submission 203135) | Marine microbial communities from water near the shore, Antarctic Ocean - #284 | ecosystem: Environmental > Aquatic > Marine > Unclassified | place: Southern Ocean | collected 2014-10-01
GCGAATACAGCAAAAGTTGGGTATACAGAAGCATTAGTTTCTGCAAATACAGATGTAGCAGCAAACACTTTAAAAGTTGGTGTTACAACACATGCCATTGGCGATACCTATGGTGGCGGCATTGTATTTTTTGTGTATGATGGCGGACAACACGGTTTAATAGCAGCCACTACCGACCAAAGCGCAAGTATCCGTTGGTATGGAGGTACATATACTAATACTCGTGCCAGAGCAGATGGTATTGGTGCTGGTTTAAAAAATACCGCCATAATTATTGCTAACCAAGGACCGGTTGACGGTAATGCTTTTGCGGCAACTGTTTGCAACGAGTATTCAGTGACTGTAGGTGGTGTTACTTACGGCGACTGGTATTTACCCTCTAAACACGAGTTAAACTTATTGTACTTACAAAAAGTTGCGGGTACGGTTGACGGTTTTTCTAACAATTACTATTGGAGTTCTACGGAGGCCGATAACAATTACGCGTGGTTTCAGAATTTCAATTTTGGTTTTCAGGACGCCATCATTAAGAACTTCACATACAATGTGCGTGCAGTTCGAGCTTTTTAGTTATTTAATTATTTATCAATTTAATTTATACCGCGTAAGCGGTCGGTTTTTAGTTTTTAAAAATGGCATTACACACAGAGCTTCCTGTATACAGAGACACTTATAAATTGGTGTTAGAAATTTTTGTCAGTACCAAAAATTTTCCCAAAGAATACAAGTATAGTTTGGGTAGAGACATGGAGCGTGATGTATTGGTATTAATGCGCTGTATATATCGTGCTAATAGAGCGCAAGAAAAAACAGCATTTCTGAACGAATTTTTAGATAATTTTGAAATTCTTAAATTAGAAGTTAGGGTTTGTGTAGATTTAAAACTAATGTCTATAAAAAGACAAAGTGTTTTGGCAGATTTAATGAACAGTATAGGAAAGCAAGTGGTAGGATGGAAAAAAAGTACTACCGCTAACGCCAGAATTGTGTAAGACCAAGGTTTTACCAAGTGTGCGTTTATTTTGAAAAGGCATCTTGGCTATATCGTAAATATATAGCAAAATAGCGCTCCTTACCATTCGGTAATGGTTCAAAAATTAAGATGTTGCATTACTATTGGAGTTCTACGGAGAACGATAACAATAACGCGTGGAAACAGAATTTCAACAATGGTAATCAGAACAACAACAATAAGAACAACACAAACAATGTGCGTGCAGTTCGAGCTTTTCAAACTTTCTTACTAAAAAGGCGGCATTCTTGCCGTCTTTTTTATACACTATATTTATGGTAAAAAAGAACATTATTCCTTTAGTAGATTTGTTTAAAGCGTACTACAGTTGCCGTAAAAACAAACGAAACACTATAAATGCCTTGGCTTTTGAGCTTAATTTAGAAGAAGAATTAATTAAGTTAAAAGAAGCATTAGAAAGTGGTACTTATACCATTAGTAACTCTATTGCTTTTGTGGTGGATAAACCCGTAAAACGGGAAATATTTGCTGCTAACTTTAGAGATAGGGTAGTACATCATTTGCTGATTCAAAAAATGAATGCTGTATTCGAGCCTCATTTTGTCTACGATAGTTATGCCTGCCGTAAAGGAAAAGGCACTCATTTTGGTATTAAAAGGGTAGCAGGTTTTATACGCAAATGTTCAAAAAATTACACACAAGATTGCTATGTTTTAAAATTAGACATTAAAGGATTTTTTATGCATATAAACAAAGCTATTTTATATGCTAAAATAGAAGCCTTATTTGTAGCAAAATATAACGGAGCAGACAAACAACTGTATTTAAACCTTTGTAAAATCATACTGTTTAATGAGCCAGTTAACAACGCCATAATAAAAGGAAACCTAAGTAACTGGGATAATTTACCAAAAGATAAAAGTTTGTTTGCTGCAAAACCTGGTTATGGCTTACCCATCGGTAACTTAACGAGTCAGGTTTTTGCGAATGTATATATGAGTAGTTTAGACCACTTTGTAAAACACCAGTTAGGGATTAGATACTACGGTAGGTATGTAGACGATTTTGTATTGGTACACAGAAATAAAGACTATTTAAAAAGTTTAATACCAATAATTTCCAAATTTTTAAAAACTGAATTACATTTAAAATTACACCCTAAAAAGATTTATTTGCAGCATTATAGCAAGGGTGTAAATTATATAGGAGGTTTTATAAAACCGAATAGAATTTATGTTAGTAAACGCACCAAAGGTAATTTTTATCAAACCATTAGTAATCAAAATAAAAGGATAGCGCACGTAAGCCCAAGTAAAGCAGAAAAGCAATTATTTTTAAGTACTATGAATTCTTATTTAGGTATTTTAAGACATTTTAAATCTTATAAGCTACGTAAATTATACATCTCAACAGGGTTGTCTAAGAAATGGTTTGCATATTTTACAATGAACACTAATTTTACAAAGTTTGTTAAAATCAAAACACCAAAAAAATTACCGTTGAGTCTTGCTGAAATTATTAAATAAAACCAAACAGGTTCAAAGTTTTAAAATAAAATGATACCGTAAAATAAATATCATGAATTTGAGTAGGACGGTTGCTGTGTAATCGATTTTTTTCGGCAAGAATTTACTTTGAATTTATTTCTTCCAAGTACCCCATATTTGTAGTTTGGATTCTCTTTTTTAACGTCTATCAAACATTCTTTACAAACAAACACCCATTCTTTTGGGTTTGTATGTTGTACCCGGTACATGGTAGAAAAATCTATTTTACAAAAGGGTACAATGTTTAATTCGTTGTTTCATAGTAACTACTAACGTAACTTTTGGAATATTGTATAACCACTTTCCAGTTATCTTTTTATACTTCCCGAGCAACCTTTAGAGCAACTCTAAAAACCAAAAAACCCGTAAATCATTGTTTATAAATGAGTTACGGGATAATTTTGTGGTGCCTCCAGGAATCGAACCAGGGACACATAGATTTTCAGTCTATTGCTCTACCAACTGAGCTAAGGCACCATTCGCTTTATGCGGGTGCAAATATACTACCTCTTTTTTTAATCTACCAAATAAAATTGTAAAAAATCTATTGTATTTTTGTGGCTTATTTAATATCGAGGTATGAATTTAATTGTAGATGTAGGAAATACAAGAATCAAAGCGGCTGTTTTTGAGAGCGATAGATTGATTGAGCTGTTGGTTTTTACGGAAAAAGAATTGTTAGAAAAAGTGGATTTTTTTTTATCAAAGTATGTGATAACTGATGGAATTCTATCTTCAGTAAAGGTTTTGACAGAAGATTTGATGCAGAATCTACAGAAAAAGACATCTTTTATGGTGTTAAATTCTAATACGGAAGTTCCTTTTGTGAATAAATACATAACAAAAGAGACTTTAGGAGTAGATAGAATAGCAGTTGTTTCTAATGCTGCTAAAAATTTTTCAAAAGAGAATGTGTTGATAATTGATGCAGGAACCTGTATTACATATGATTATATAAATGCTAGTAATGAATATTTTGGAGGTGCGATATCTCCCGGAATTGAAATGAGGTATAAAGCCTTAAATTATTACACGTCAAAACTTCCTTTGTTAGAGAAAAAAGAAACAAATTTTATTACTGGAGGTTCAACAAAGGAAAGTATACATTCTGGAGTTGTTACAGGAGTTGTTGGAGAGATTTCATACATAATTGAAGAATACAAGAAGGAAAATCAACATTTAACAGTAGTTTTAACAGGAGGAGATACATATTTCTTGGCTAAACAATTAAAAAGTAGCATATTTGCCAATCCAAATTTTGTTTTGGAGGGATTAAACACAATTTTGATATACAACAAAGAGGAATGCTAAAGAAAACTTTCTATATATTTTTATTATTTATTTCAATAAAATCTTACGGCCAAAGATCTAATTCTTCACCGTATTCATTTTTTGGTGTTGGTGAACAATACAGTTCTCAATCTGCAGAACAAGCAAGTATGGGTGGAGTAGGTGTCGCGTTTTCAAACATATATCATTTAAACTTTATAAACCCTGCTTCTTTTGCTGATTTAAGATTTGCTACGTATTCTGTGGGAATGAGAGTTAATGATTTAACGGTAAAAGATTTATCTGGGTCTCAAAAATCAACATCAACAAGTTTATCATACCTAAGTATTGGTTTTCCAGTTGGTAAAAAAGCAGCTGTAGCTTTTGGTTTAAGACCAAACACATCTGTTGGGTATTCTTTATTGAATGTTGAAAAGGATGACAACGGAGTTGTTTATGAAGCATCAAGGTTTTATGGCTATGGAGGAACAAGTAAGTTTTATGGAGCATTTGGAATTTCTATTTTTAAGAATTTTAATGTAGGACTTGAAGCAGAATATGTCTTTGGTAAAACAGAAAACAATGTCTTGTTTGAAAGAACGAGTGCTCATTTAGCAACAAAAAATAATGAAGTAGTTACTATTAGAGGAGCAGGGTTAAAAGTAGGAGTTATATATAAAAAAGAGTTTTCAAATAAAGTTCAGATGAATTTAGGAGCTTCTTTTAAATTAGAAAATAGTTTAACAACTACTGGAGAAGAGAACTTATATTCGTTGTCAATTGAATCTTCTGGAATGGAAGTGTCTAGAGATACTTTGTATAGCACCTCTACCAATGGAAAATTAAAAAACCCTTTAAAATCTATTTTAGGAATAGGTTTTGGAAAAGAGAATAAATGGTACGCAGCTTTAGATTACGAGTTTAAAAATCCAATTAATGCTCAAAACACATTGTTAGCTAGCAGTTCTGCATATGTTTATGGTAAATCGAATAGATTGTCTATTGGTGGGTTTTATCTTCCAAAAGTGAATTCGATTTCTAGTTATTGGCATCGAGTAACCTATAGGGCTGGTATTCGATTTGAAGACACAGGATTATTAATTAATACCTCTAATTCTGAAGGGTTTTCAAAAGTTAAAGACTTTGGCATATCTTTTGGTCTAGGTCTGCCAATGAGAAGCACGTCAAATCTTAATTTAGGCGTTGAATACGGTAAGAAAGGAACAACAATGAATAATTTAATACAAGAAAATTATATTAATTTTAAATTAAGTTTATCCTTGAATGCCGTTGGGAACTTAGCTTGGTTCCAGAAAAGAAAAATAGATTAATTTTAAACTGACAGATGATGAAAAAAATTACTTTTATACTCGCAGCAATTGCATTGCTCTTAAACTCAAAAGTTGTAGCGCAAACCACACAAAATTGTAATATTCAATACAATTTATTTAAAGGAGAAGTTCAAACTAAAAAATATGATGCAGCTTATCTTAAGTTGGTTTCATTAATGAATGATTGCCCTAAATTGTCAGTTAATATTTATAAATTTGGAGATAAGCTAGCGAAATCGAAATTTAAAACAGCAGCAAATAAATCTGAGTTCTCTGATTTAATTAAGAAAATATACGAACAAAGATTACAATATTTCAAAAAAGACGAAGCGAAAGTACATAGTGATTATGCAACTTTTTTAGCTAAGAATAAATTAGCTTCAGATGAAGAGGTTTTTCTATTGTTAGAAAAAGCGTATTCTATAGACGCTTCTAGAATGGGAGTTAGAAATATTTACAAATACTTTCAAGGGGTAACAGATAGAAATAAAGACACCAATGTGCAAAAAGTTTTTGATACATATGATGATGTTTTAGAATCGGTTGGTAAGAAGTTAGACTATTACTCTAAAAAACTAGAGCCAATAACTGCGAAGGTAGAAAAAGGAGAGACTTTAGAGAAAAGAGATAAATCGAATTTAAGAGCGTATACAATAAACTCAAAAGCATTAGGGCAAGTAGAAGCTGGTTTAGATAATATTATTTTAGAGTTGTCTACATGTGATAGACTGGTTCCATTATATGCTAGAGATTTTGAAGCGAATAAAACAAACGCTAAATGGTTAAAAAGAGCCGTTTCTAGAATGTACGCAAAAGAATGTACAGAAGATTCTTTGTATGAAAGATTGGTTGAGGCTTATGTTGCTGCAGATCCATCACCAGAAGCATCCGTGTTTTTTGCTGGTATTTTATATAAGAAAGGAAAAGAAACTGAGGCAATGGAATACTATAAGAAAGCTGTAGAACAACAGCCAGATGCATTTAAAAAAGCAGAAAACTTATACAAAATAGCGCAGTTATTTGCTAAAAAAGGAAGAAAAAGTCAAGCAAGAAATTACGCAAGACAAGCGATCCAGAATAAACGAAGTATGGGGAAAGCATATTTGTTAATAGCTGGTTTATATGCGACTAGTGTTAACGAATGTGGTGCTACAGAGTTTGAAAAGAGAATGGTATATACCGCAGCCTTAAGAAAAGCACAAAGAGCGGCAGCAGTTGATCCAAGTATTGCTTCTAAAGCAGCAAAATATATAAGAAATTATATTTCTCAAGAGCCTTCAAGAACATTGATGTTTACACAAACTATTGAAGCGGGTTCTTTACATAAAGTTAAATGTTGGATTGGAGAAACAGTAAGAGTTTCTAAAAAATAAGAATGAGTTTTAGTACACATATAATATATAAAAACATTGCTGCTATTAGTTTAGTAGCAATGTTTTTTTCTTGTGCTAATAATTCTAATGATGTACAGAGCCTTTTTCTTATTAAAAATCAACCAGTAGGAATAGCGAAAGATCTGAATCATGTATATAAAGATTCAGGGAGAGTATCTTCAAAATTAATAACAGCTACGTTGTTAGATTTTAGTAATAGAACAACACACCCTTATAATGAGTTCCCAGAAGGTATCGTATTGGTTTCATATAGTAATAATGGAAAAGATTCAATAACAATAAAAGGAGATTATTGTTTAACGTATACTAAAACCTTGATTTCTGAATTAAAAGGAGATGTTTGGATTTTAAATCACACGGATAAATCTAAGTTACACACAGAGCAATTGTTTTGGGATCAAAATACGGATTATCTTTACTCAGAAAAAAAATTCACTTTAACAACTCCAGACGATGTAATTAACGGAGTTGGGTTTGAATCAAAAAAAGATTTGTCTAAGTTTTTAGCAAAACAAATGTCAAGTCAACATACATTAAAAGAAAATTAACAAATGAATACTCTTTGGAAATACTTACAATACGGTTATTTAGTAATTGGAATCATCTTTTTAGTTGAAGCTCTTTTAGTTTGGGGTGAAGACAGAGAAAAAGCCTATTTAATGATTGGTTTTTCTATTTTTATTACCTTAGTGTTTTTCTTTAAAAGGTATTTTAGGAGAAAAGTAGAATCTAGAAATAATCAGTAACTCTTTACATGGAAACACAAATAGCAATAATTGTTATTTCAATTTTATTTTCAGCATTCTTTTCAGGAATGGAGATTGCCTTTATTTCTGCAAACAAGCTACATCTTGAGTTAGAAAAAAAGAAAGATGGTTTTATAGCCAGCACTCTTAGAAAACTCACAAACAAATCTTCGAAATTTATTACAACAATGTTGGTTGGTAATAATATCTCTTTGGTGATTTACAGTATTTATATGGGCGATTTTCTAGTTGGCTTCCTGCCAATTGAAACGTGGAATGAATTTACGATACTATTCATTCAAACCGTAATTTCTACAATTCTAATATTAGTCTCTGCAGAGTTTTTACCGAAAGCTATTTTTAGAATATATGCCAACGAAGCATTAAAGTATTTTGCAATACCAGCATACTTTTTCTATATTTTGTTTCACGTGTTTTCATCCTTAATAAGTACAATTTCAGATTTCTTTTTGCGGGTGTTTTTTAAAACCAATTCTGACGAAGAACAAACAGTCTTTAGTCGAGAAGAGTTGGGGAATTATATTAATGAGCAAATGGAAACTGGAAATACAGATGAAGAAATAGATTCTGAAATACAGATTTTTCAAAATGCATTAGAGTTTCATAAAGTAAAAGCAAGAGAGATAATGGTTCCTAGAACCGAAATGATGGCTGTAGAGATTCATGAAACAATTCATAATTTAAGAAAGGTATTTATAGAAACAGGATATTCTAAAATTGTAGTTTACGAAAACTCGTTGGATGATATTGTAGGATATGTAAATGCTTTCGAGCTATTTAAGAAGCCAAAAACGATTCGAGCTGTATTATTGCCTGTTGAGATTGTTCCTGAATCTATGATTATAAATGATGTTTTAAGTAGCTTAATGAAAAAGCGAAAAAGCGTTGCCATTGTTTTAGATGAATACGGAGGTACATCTGGTATGATAACCGTAGAAGATGTTGTCGAAGAATTATTTGGAGAAATTGAAGACGAATATGATTCGCAAGAATTATTAGAAGAAAGAGTAAATGAGTATGAGTTTCGTTTTTCTGCAAGACTAGAGGTAGATTATTTAAATGAAGAGTACAATTTAAATATTCCAAAAGAAGAAGCTTACGAAACTTTGGGAGGATATATTATCAATTACACAGAGAATATTCCCGAGTTAAATGAAGAAATTAAAATTGAAAATTTCAGTATAAAAATCCTTAAAGTTAGCTCTTCTAAAATCGAAGAAATTTCCTTTCAAATCACAGATAAAGAAGATTGAAGTAATTATTCTTAAACTAGTGTAAATAATTATGCCTTTGCAGTTGCATTATTTGATACGAAATTGTATTTTCGCTCACTGTAAATTAAATAAAAAACGTATGGCAATTTTATCTCAAATTAGAGAGCGCTCAATGGCACTAATCCTTGTAATCGGATTAGCATTATTCGCTTTTGTATTAGACCCTTCAAGTATTGAGGATTTTTTCAATTCAACTAAAGTAAACACCATTGGTGAAGTAGATGGAGAAACAATTTCAAGAAAAGATTTTAGCGAAGCATTAGAGGCTTATAAAGCACAAGTTGGTAATGAAATTACTGATATGCAAGCTTCAAAAACAGTTTGGAGTAACTTAGTAAGAGAAAAAATATATCAAAATCAATTAGCAGAAGCTGGAATTGAAGTTGGAGAAAATGATGTTTGGAATGCTTTAATAGAGAACCCATCAATAAACACCGACCAAAGATTCTTAAACAGTGCTGGTATGTTTGATGAAGGTAAATTAAAAGAGTTCTTAGTTCTAGCAAAATCGGATAGTCCAGAAGTTTGGAATACTTGGTCTGCTTTTATGGGGAGAATTAAAACAGGATTAGAAAATACTACATATAACAATTTAATTACTGCAGGTTTAGGTGCTTCTTTAAAAGAAGGAGAATTACAGTATTTAAATAACAATACAAAAATAACTTCTCAGTTTGTTTATGTTCCTTTTACTACAGTTTCTGATAGTTTAGTTACGGTAACTAAATCTGAAGTTGAGAGGTATATAAAAGAAAATCCAACAAACTTTAAAGTTGATGCTTCTTCAGATCTTAAATATGTAAAATTTGATATTGTTCCTACAAAAGGAGATGAAGATGCAATTGAAAAAGAAGTTGCAGATTTATTAAATGATAAAGGCGGTGTTAAAGGATTAAGAAATACTCCAGATGCAACTGTGTTTGTTAATGAAAACAACTCTGATTTAGCATTAGATGATAGCTATAACTTTAAAAATACGGTTTCTGTTGCAATTGCAGATGATGTGTTTAAGGGGAAAGAAGGAGATGTTTTTGGACCTTATAAAGATAGAGGATATTTTAAGGTATCTAAAGTAACTGAAGTTGTTCAGATTTCAGATTCAATTAAAGGAGCTCATATTTTAATTCCTTTTATAGGTTCTGCTTCTGCAAACCAAACAACAACTAAAACGGCTGCTCAAGCGAAAAAAGCTGCAGATAGTATTTTTAAGTTGGTAAGAAGAAATAAAAAGAAGTTTGCTGCTATTGCAGATGAATTAAATTCTGATGGAACAAAAGGAAAAGGTGGAGTGATTGACTGGATTCCAGCAAAAATTGCGTTCTCTTTAGATAAAGATTTTGGAGAAGCATTATTCTTTAGTAATAAAGGAGATGTTAAGGTTGTAAAGACAAAATTCGGATATCACATTATCAGAATTGACGGAACGAATAAAAAGGAAACAGCAGTTAAATTAGTTACTTTTTCAAGAAGAATAGAAGCTTCTCAAGCTACAGAAAACACCATCTTTCAAAATGCAGAAACGTTGGCATTGGCTTTAGAAAATGGAGGTGATTTTGATGCTGTTGTTAAAGAAAAAGGATTGAGTTCTAAATCTGCTTTTGGATTAAAAATGTTAGATGAGAATGTTCCTGGTATAGGGAATGAAAGAGGCATCGTTTCTTGGGCAAATAAGACAGAAAACGAAGTTGGAGCTTATAAGAGATTCGATACTAATAATGGACATGTTGTAGTCGTAATTAATAATAAAACATTTAAAGGGTTGATGTCTGCTGCAAGAGCAACGTCTAATGTTAGACCAATCTTAGTTAATGAAAAGAAAGCTGCAATTATTACAAAAACAATGAATGGAGCAACGTTATCAGATATAGCAACAGCTACTAAGCAACCCATTAAAATAGCTTCTGCTGTGTCAATGCTATCGCCAATTATTTCTGGTGTAGGCTTTGAACCTAAAATTATTGGAGCAATGTTTTCTGGGAAAGAAAATAAAGTGTTTAACAAGGTAGTTGGTAATAAAGGTGTATTTGCTTTTGTTGTTGCTAAAAGAGAACAACCAGTTGCTTTACCAAACTACGATACTTTTAGAAAGAGAATCGCAGACACTAGAAAAGGACAAACAAATTTAATGTATGACGCTATTAAAGACGCTGCTAACGTAGAAGATAATAGAGGTGCATTTTACGGAATAGAATAAGTAATTAGTTTACGAGTATATAAAAAACCCGAATCGTACGATTCGGGTTTTTTATGTGCTTGATTGTAAATGTTAGATAAAATAAAAGCCTCACTAAATTAGTGAGGCTTTTATTTTATATGATACTGATTTTAACCGTTCATTGAGATTAAAAATTCATCATTGTTTTTAGAGTACTTAATTCTTTCGTTGATAAACTCCATTGCTTCTACAGGATTCATATCAGCTAAGTATTTACGAAGAACCCACATGCGTTGAACCGTTTTAGCATCTAATAATAAATCGTCTCTACGAGTACTAGATTTAATTAAGTCAATAGCTGGGTAAATTCTTCTGTTAGAAATGTTACGATCTAATTGTAATTCCATATTACCTGTTCCTTTAAATTCCTCGAAAATTACTTCGTCCATTTTAGAACCCGTTTCTGTTAAAGCAGTTGCGATAATGGTTAAAGAACCACCACCTTCAATGTTTCTAGCAGCTCCAAAGAAACGTTTTGGTTTGTGTAATGCATTTGCATCAATACCACCAGATAATATTTTTCCAGAAGCAGGAGCAACAGTATTGTATGCTCTTGCTAAACGAGTAATAGAATCTAAAAGAATTACAACATCATGACCACATTCTACTAATCTTTTTGCTTTTTCTAAAACAATGTTAGCAACACGTACATGTTTGTCTGCTGGTTCATCAAAAGTAGAAGCAACTACTTCTCCACGAACACTACGTTGCATGTCAGTAACCTCCTCTGGTCTTTCGTCTATTAATAAGATGATTTGATATACTTCTGGGTGATTTGCTGCAATTGCATTGGCAACATCCTTTAGAAGCATTGTTTTACCTGTTTTAGGCTGTGCTACGATCATTCCACGTTGTCCTTTTCCTATTGGAGAAAACAAATCGATAATTCTTGTAGATAATGAACTTCCTTTTTCTGCTAAGTTAAATTTCTCTTCAGGAAATAAAGGTGTTAAATGTTCGAAAGAAACTCTGTCTCTAACAATATTCGGATTTAATCCGTTAATTTTTGAAACTCTAATTAATGGGAAATATTTTTCTCCTTCTTTTGGAGGACGAACATTTCCTTTTACAGTATCACCGGTTTTTAATCCAAATAACTTAATTTGAGATTGTGATACATAAATATCATCAGGAGATGATAAATAATTGTAATCAGAAGAGCGTAAGAAACCATAGCCATCAGGCATCATTTCTAAAACTCCTTCACTTTCTATAATTCCATCAAACTCAAAATCAGGATCTTTATAACGAGTATTACTCTTGTTCCCTTTAGCGACCTTATCTCTTTGTTGCGTATTGTTGCGATTTTTAGCCGTATTCTGATTTGGATTCTGGTTAGGATTCTGATTCGGGTTGTTGTTTTTCTGTCTTTGATTACTATGGACAGGTTTTTTGTGTTCAGGTTTTGCCTCCTTCTTGTCTTCAGTACTAGCATCTTTTGTGATTTCAGAAGTCTTTACAGGTTCTGGAGTGATCACTTTTGCAGGAGCCTCGGGTTTAGAATCTCTAACCTCGGGACTCTTTTGTTGAAGAGGCGTGTTTTTTACTTCTGTAGAAAGGGGTTCATTAACTTCTGTTGCTTCAGAAGCAACCGGAGTTTCTTTTGGTACTCTATGAACAACTTTTTTTACAACTCTTTTTCTTTTAGGTTTTGGAGCTGTTGATTTTTCTTGGTTTGCAGGATTTGCAGCTTGTGTATCAAGGATTTGATATACAAGATCTAATTTTTTTAATTGACTAATCTTTGATAAGCCAATGTTTTTAGCTACTTCCTGTAATTCAACAAGAGTTTTTGTTTTTAGTTCAGAAATTTCGAACATGTATAAGGATGTTAAATTAATTTATGAGACTTATCCTTTGTCTTTTAAGGATAATTTTGTGAATTTTTTTTTGATTTTGGATATTGTAAAGTATATACAATACTATTGTGTAGTTGATTATGGAAACAAAAATAATATAATTATTTTTAACTACAAAATTTCTTTTTGATAAAAGAAAGTTTTACTTTTGCTTTCCGATTATTTATAATGATTCAAAGAATACAAACACTTTATTTATTAGTAGCTGCTCTTTTTTCTGGCGGATTAATTTTTGTGTTTAATTTATGGACAGAGAAGTCAGGTAAGCTGCTTTCTGTGCCTAATTTAATGAATGAATCATCAACACTTTTAAAAACAATATTATTTGCATATATCATATCGTCTTTACTCTCTGTAATTACACTTTTCTTATTTAAGAATAGACAATTACAATTTGTTTTAGGTCGAGTTAATATGTTAATCAACTTCTATTTATTAGGTGTACTTATATATTTGTCGCTAACTTTATCTGGAGAAACAGCTGTTTCGGAGAAGGGTATTGGGATGTTCATACCGGTTATTGTAGTTGTTTTACTTGCTGTCGCAAATAAAGCAATTAAAAAGGATGAAGATCTTGTGAAATCTGTGGATAGATTAAGGTAAACCTAACATCTTAGTATATGTAGTGCGATAAAACCGAGGATGATTCCTCGGTTTTTTTAGTTTATCAAAAAAGAAAGCACTATCCGCGTTTAGCCAATTCAATAATTTCTAGCTCTTTTATTTGATCTTTATCAATCGTGAATCGTAGCATTGTTCTTACATTGTGAAATCCATGATTTCCTGCAGCTCCAGGATTTAAATGCAATAAATTAAGCTTTTTATCATATTGCACTTTTAAAATATGAGAATGTCCACTAATAAATATTTTAGGGGCATTTAATTTTATTTCTTCTCTTATTCGTTGATTATACCTATTTGGATAGCCACCAATATGAGTCATCCAAACGGATACACCTTCTACGGTAAACTTATTATCTAAAGGAAACTCTAACCGCGCAAGATTATCATCTATATTTCCATAAACAGCTCTTAAAGGCTTTAGTTTTTTTAGGGTATCCGTAACATTTAAATCACCAATGTCTCCAGCATGCCAAACTTCGTCAGCTAGTTTTACGTATTTTAATATTTGTGCATCAATATAGCTATGCGTATCAGAAAGTAAAAGAATCTTTTTCACGAGTTGTTAAGGTTTAAAACTCAATTAATTTATGTAATTTTGACTCTTACAAAAGTACTAGTTTTTTGAGATATTTTATAGAACTTTCATATCAAGGTAAAAAGTATCACGGTTGGCAATCACAGCCTGATGCGAACTCAATTCAAGAAGAAATAAACAAAGCAATTAGCGTTGTTTTACAAGAAGAAATTGTTGTTCTTGGCGCGGGTAGAACAGATACTGGCGTACATGCAGAACAGATGTTTGCTCATTTTGATACTGCCCAAGATTTAGATATAAATTATGTATTTAAATTCAATTCTATATTGCCAGAAGATATTGTTATTTACACCTTGGAAAAAGTAAATGATGATAAACATGCTAGGTTTAATGCTTTATCTAGAAGTTATCAATATAAAATTTGGTTAGGAAGAAATCCATTTTTACTGGATAGTACTTGGCAAATTCATTGTCAGAAATTAGATATCAAAGCAATGAATGATGCTGCGATGATTTTATTAGAGTATGAGAATTTTCAAGCATTTTCTAAAGTAAAGACAGAGGTTAAAACATTTAATTGCGATGTAACTGAAGCGAAATGGATTCAAAACGGGAATGAATTAATCTTTCATATTTCTGCCAATCGTTTTTTAAGAAACATGGTAAGAGCTATTGTTGGTACGTTGGTCGATGTTGGAAAACATAAAATATCAAAAGAAGATTTTAGAAACATTATTTTAAGTAAAGACAGATCTAATGCTGGCTTGTCAGTACCTGCAAAAGGATTGTACTTAACAGAAATTACCTATTAAAAATGAGTAAAAAAGAGTCAGGAAAAGCATTTGACGCCAAAATATTTATGAGGATTTTAGGTTTTGCAAAAAACTATAGAACTCATTTTGTTACAGCTACTTTAGCTGTGGTGTTAACGGCATTATTATCTGCTTACAGACCTTACTTATTAAAAGAAGCCGTTAATGATTTCACCATTAATAAAAACGAAGCAACATTATTAGACTATACATTATTAATGTTTGCTGTACTAATTGCAGAAGTGCTTCTGCAGGTATTGTTTATCTATTTTGCAAACTGGATTGGTCAGCACATAATTAGAGATATAAGAACCAAAATTTTTCGTAAGATTCTACAATTTAAAATGTCGTATTTCGACACTACTTCTGTGGGTAAATTAGTAACAAGAGTTGTTTCAGATATCGAAACAATTGCGAGCTCATTTAGTCAAGGGTTGTTTATGATTATTAGTGATATTTTGAAAATGTTGGTGGTGACGATCGTCATGTTATGTGTCAATTGGAAATTAGCATTGATCGCTTTAGCGGTGTTGCCAATCTTAATTTATGCAACAAAAGTATTTCAAATTGCCATAAGAGCAACGTTTCAAGAAGTGCGAACTCAAGTAGCGAATCTAAATGGATTTGTGCAAGAGCGTGTTACTGGAATGAAGATTGTACAGCTATTTAGTAGAGAGAAAATAGAGTATGAGAACTTTATGGAGATTAATGACAAGCATAAAAAGGCGCATGTAAAAGCTGTTTGGTATTATTCTATCTTTTTCCCTATTGCAGAAGTTTTATCATCTATAGCCATTGGTTTACTAGTGTGGTTTGGAGGATTGCAATCTGTAACGAATATAGATGTGCAGCCTGGAGATATTATGAGTTTTATTATGATGACTGAAATGTTGTTTAGACCCTTAAGACAAATTGCAGATAAATTTAATACGTTGCAAATGGGAATTGTTTCTGGAGAGCGTGTTTTTGGGGTAATGGATACCGAAAGTAGTATTGACAAACAAGGAGAAACAATTGCAGAAAACCTACAAGGAAAAATCGAATTTAAAGAGGTTCGATTCAGTTATATAAAAGAAGAGGAAGTACTGAAGGGAATTTCTTTTCAAGTAGAAAAAGGACAAACTGTTGCAATTGTTGGTGCAACTGGAGCAGGAAAATCAACCATTATTAATTTAATAAATCGTTTTTACGAAATAGATTCTGGGCAAATTTGTGTGGATGGAGTTTCTGTAGAAGACTATAATTTACATTCGTTAAGAAATCAAATAGCGGTGGTTTTACAAGATGTCTTTTTATTTTCAGATTCGATCTATAACAACATCACTTTAAATAACGAAGGCATTACTTTAGAGGAAGTGCAAGAAGCGGCAAAACAAATTGGTATTCACGATTTTATTATGAGCTTACCAGGCGGTTATCATTACAATGTAAAAGAAAGAGGAGCGATGTTATCCTCTGGTCAACGCCAATTAATTGCGTTTTTAAGAGCGTATGTAAGTAAACCAAGTATTCTAATTTTAGATGAAGCTACATCTTCTGTAGATTCTCATGCAGAACAAATGATTCAGTATGCAACAGATACCATTACTAAAGGAAGAACATCTATTGTTATTGCGCATAGGTTAGCAACCATTAAAAAGGCAGATAAAATTATTGTAATGGACAGCGGTTTAATTGTTGAAGAAGGATCTCATCAAGAGCTGTTAGAAAAAGAAGAAGGGTATTATAAGAATTTGTACGACAAACAGTTTAGTAGTATAGAAGGAGCAATCTAGTTTTTTAGAATGTTAGCTAGAGAGGTATTAGTTTAAATCTGCTTTAATCTTCTCCTTTAATTCAGTGTAATCTACATACAGCTCAAAAGTACCATCTTTAATATAGGAAATCTCTCCAGTTTCTTCAGAGACCAATAAACACAATGCATCTGTTTTTTCTGTAACACCAATTGCTGCTTTATGTCTTAATCCAAATCGAGCAGGAATTCTTTCATTTGATAAAGGCAACACAACCCTTGTTGCTACAATGTAATTATCTCTAATAATAGTTGCTCCATCATGTAGTGGACTATTCTTATAAAAAATACTTTCTAAAAGCGCTTCATTCAAAAACGCATTCATAGAATCTCCTGAGTTGATTAAGAAGTCCAAGTTGTTTGTTCGTTCCAATACGATTAACGCACCCGTTTTAGATTTCGATAATTTCACGCAAGAATTCACTAAGGTATCTACATCGTTTTCAGATTCAATTTCAGATTTTAAAAACTTTAACTGATTTAGCAAACTGCGTTTTGAAGAGAAATTAGTAGTTCCAATCATTAGTAAGAACTTTCTGATTTCTTGTTGGAACACGATAATTAAGGCGATAACTCCACCACTTAAAAGATAGCCTAAAATTCCACTTAACATTTCCATTTTTAAGGCTTGTGTGATTTTCCAGATTAAGAAAATAAAAGCGATTCCAATAAAAATATTAATGGCAACAGTTCCTTTTAATAATTTATAGATGTAGTATAATAAGACAGCAACTAGAAGAATGTCTAGAATATCTAAAAAAGAAAAATCGATAAAGTCTAACATAGATTTTTTTCGGGTGTTGTAAATGTACAGAAAATTTAAGAGAGTTGCATTACAATTTTCACGGCTTCCATTGCTTCTTTTACATCATGAACGCGTAGTATGTTTGCGCCATTTAATAACGCGATTGTGTTTGCAGAAGTTGTCGCATTCAATGCTGTTTTTGGAGTGATCTCTAAAGGCTTACACAACATTGACTTTCTGGAAATTCCCGCTAAAATTGGAGCGTCTAAACTCTTAAACAAGGCTAGATTTTTTAATAGCTCATAATTATGCACAATCGTTTTTCCAAAGCCAAACCCAACATCAATAAGGATGTCGTTCACTTTTAACTGCTGTAGGTGATGAATTTGTTCTGCGAAAAATGAAATTACTTCTTTGGTGACATCATCGTACTGTGGGTTTTGTTGCATGTCTTGTGGCGTTCCTAACATGTGCATTATAATATACGGAACTTGCAGTTCTGCAACAGTTTTAAACATATTTGCATCCATTTTTCCGCCAGAAATATCATTGATAAGTGCTGCGCCAGCTTCTATTGCTTTTTTAGCAACGGTACTTCTAAAAGTATCTATAGAAATAATAATTCCAGGAAAATGAGCAACCAATAATTCAATGATTGGAACCACGCGTTGCAGTTCTTCTTCTTTAGAGATATGTTTAGCTCCAGGTCTCGAGGAAACTCCACCAACATCAATAAAAGTGGCGCCTTCAGTAAGCATTTTCTCAACCTGCTCTACGATTTCGGTTTCGTTTTTATAGCTACCTCCATCAAAAAAAGAATCTGGAGTTGTATTTAAAATCCCCATAACTCTAGGAGTAGAGAAATCAATCAGTTTTCCTTTGCAGTTAATTGTCATCATTAGCGAATAACTTTGTTTATTACGTCTGATTTTTCTGGCGCTTTATAATCTAGCATTTGTTGTAACAAACCATCAACGGATGTACCGATTAACAATAAGTCTCTATTCTGCTGTTTTAAATACCCTTCAGTAACCATTACATCCAATTGTTTTAGTGTATAATCAAAGAACCCATTTACGTTTAACAATCCAACAGGTTTTTGCTCTATCTGTAATTGATTTAAAGTAAGCGCTTCAAATAATTCATCTAAAGTTCCAAATCCACCAGGTAAGGTAATATATCCATCTATGAGTTTGCTCATAATTACTTTACGATCACTCATTTTTTTGGTAATAATCAATTCAGTAACTTCTCTATGAACAACTTCCTCTTTTTCTAATAACTTCGGAATTACACCAATAACTTCTCCTTTTTTAGCAAGAATGGTATCCGCAATAACGCCCATCATCCCAATTTTCCCACCGCCAAAGACCATTGTAATATTATTATCTGCAAAATAATTCCCCAATTCAATAGCAGCGTCTTTGTACACAGAATTGAATCCGACACTAGAACCACAAAAAACAACCACTTTTTTCATATCGATATATTTCTAAATTTCTCCTGTAAAAATAAATGAAAAGTATTAATAAATACAAAAAACTTAAAAAATAAAGAGTACCTATTTAGTATTTACTATTTTTACAGAGATATCAGAAAAATAATTAAATGAAAAGCAATCTTAGATTGTTTTTAAGGAAATACTTTATTTAGGGTTTATGCAGAACACATCAGAACAATACAATGCCGTTGTAGAAGAATGTAGAAGTTTATTTATTAAAAAGATGAGTGATTATGGAAGCGCGTGGAGAATTTTACGGTTACCATCGTTAACAGATCAGATTTTTATCAAAGCACAACGTATTAGACAATTGCAAGAAAACGCTGTTCGAAAAGTTGATGAAGGAGAGAAATCTGAATTTATTGGAATTATCAATTATTCTATCATGGCGCTAATTCAATTGGAATTAGGTGTTGTAGAAACTCCAGATCTATCTCCAGCAGCAGCAACAGTTTTGTATGATAAACATATTGGCATTACCAATGAGTTGATGGAAAATAAAAATCACGATTACGGTGAGGCTTGGCGTGATATGCGTATTTCTTCGTTAACAGATTTGATTTTACAAAAACTATTGCGCGTAAAGCAAATTGAAGATAATAAAGGAAAAACATTGGTTTCTGAAGGTATTGATGCAAATTATCAAGACATGATTAATTATGCAGTTTTTGCAATGATTCATCTAGGAGCGTAAGTTGGGGAATTTTTAAAGTTGCAAAGGCCCAAAGTTGCAGAGTTACAAAGTTTAAAAACAGTTGTCACTTCGAGTGAATTTATGAGGAACGAATAAATTTGTATCGAGAAGACATAAGAATTAAAGAGTAAAGAAGTCTCATTTCATAACATAGCGAGAAACCGCATCGGAAATAAAAAAATAAACTATGAAACTACTAGTACACATATCAAGAATTTTTGTTGGAGCGATGTTTATTTTTTCTGGCTTTGTAAAACTGGTAGATCCAATTGGTTCTCAGTATAAATTTGAAGAATATTTTAGTCAAGATGTATTAGATATGGAATATCTAGTTCCATATGCATTGGCATTTTCTATTGTATTAATTTTAGCCGAAATAATGCTTGGAGTTGTTTTATTACTTGGGTATAAGGCCAAAGCAACCTTATGGAGTTTATTAGGTCTTACAACCGTTTTCTTGTTCTTAACATGGTATTCTGCGTATTATAATAAAGTAACAGACTGCGGCTGTTTTGGAGATGCAATCAAACTAACGCCTTGGGAAACATTTTATAAAAACATCATTTTAATTGTATTGATTTTGTTGATGCTGTTTAGAGTGAAAGACATTAAGGATCTCTTTCCAAAGAAAGTTTCAAAAGCCATCACACTGTTATCCTTCTTTTCATTCTTGTACATAACATATCATGTGTTATTGCATTTACCAATTATCGATTTTAGACCCTATGCTGTTGGGAAAAACATTCAAGAAGGAATGAAATATAAAGGTGATGGAGAAATACCTAAAATTCACGATTTCTATTTCGAAGATGCGCAAAGTGATTTAGCTCCAGAGATTTTAGAAAAAGAAAAAGTACTATTAGTGATTGTGTATGATTTGCAAAAAGCAGATGTAAACGGATTTAAGTCAATTAAAGAGATTACAGAAAAAGCAATAAAAGAAGGATATGCTGTGTATGGAGCATCGGCTTCTTTTTCAGACGAATTAATTCTTGCTAAAGAAAGATATAACTTGCCTTTTGACTTTTTATTTAGTGATGCAATTACATTAAAAACAATGGTGAGAGCAAACCCTGGTTTAATGATGTTGAACAAAGGAACCATTACAGGGAAATGGAGTTGGAGTGATATCGATCAAATTAAATTTTAAAAGAAATGAAACAAGTACTCTTGGTTTTTGTTGGCGGTGGATTTGGTAGTGCTTTGCGATATGTAATTGGAAAGTACTTAAACAATCCAGAAGCGGGAATTCCTTATGGAACTTTCGTGGCAAATATTTTAGGGAGTTTGTTAATCGGAATCATATTAGGGTTGGCTGCAAAGAACGATGCATTAACACAAAACCATACCTTGATTTTAGCGACTGGTTTTTGTGGTGGATTTACAACCTTTTCAACCTTTGCGTATGAAAATCATGTATTTTTAAAATCAGGAGATTTTATGAGTTTCGCAGTGTATACCATTGCAAGTTTTGTCGTTGGGTTTTTAGCCGTTTTTGCAGGAATGTATATTATAAAATAAACAGATTATGAACGAAGTTGTACAGTATAAAAGTGAGGAAAACTACGCGTTAATTACCATTGCGAATGGAAAAGCAAATGCTATTTCTCATGAAGTAATTGAAGGATTAAACAATGGGTTAGATAAAGCTTTAGAAGAAGATAAAGTAGTAATTATAACTGGTCAGCCAGGAATATTCTCTGCGGGGTTCGATTTAAAAATAATGACTAAAAGCCCAGAGTCAGCCAAAGAATTAGTCACTAAAGGGTCTAAGCTTTCGTTAAGAATGTTGTCTTTTTCGAAACCAATAATAATCGCTTGTTCTGGTCATGCAATTGCTAAAGGAGGCTTTTTATTATTATCTGCAGATTACAGAATTGGAGTAGAAGGCGATTTTAAAATTGGCTTAAACGAAGTGATGATTGGTATGACAATGCACAATGCAGGAATTGTAATTTCAAGAGCAAGATTGGCACATACACATTTAGATAGAAGCGTTTCAAATTCAGAAATATACAATCCTAAAGAAGCTGTAAAAGCAGGGTTTTTAGATGTGATTGTTCCAGGTGATCAATTAGAAGCTACCGCAATAAAAATTGCTGATATGTTTAGTAAGTTAAATACAAAAGCACATGCGGAAACAAAGTTAAAAGTTAGAAACCCTCATTTAATCGCTTTAGAAGAAGCAATTGAGCAAGATTTACTAGGAGATATTTCTATAAGTTCTTAATGTTTTTTATATACTTTTATACCCGCTTTTAAAGCAATACTTACGGTGTTTTCTTTTGGTGTTAAAGGGCAAGAATACCTGCTGCTATACGCACAATACGGATTGTAAGATTTATTGAAATCTATCGTAATTGTTCCGTCAGCATTTTCATCTGTTGTTAGTACATCCAAATAACGACCACCACCATAAGATTCAATACCACTTGTTTTATCCGTAAAAGGCAAGAACAAGTAGTCTTTGTATTGTGGAGCTCTACCAAAGTCTTTATTCTGATAAATAGTTAAGGTTTGTTCTTTGTCCTCAATAGTAAAAGTTAGGGTTCCATATTTAATATATAATGGCTTTCTACTGGTTGTAGTTTGCATTTCAAAAATAATAGGTTCTTTCTCTTTGACTAATTTTGCGGTTATTTTAAATTTTTCATCAATTTTATAAAAGTGCAAAGCGCTAAAGGTTTTTAAATCTTTGGCAGACAGAGGAGACACTTCTTTATCATGAAACTTTAAATTTTGTTCGTACTGGTACTCCATAATTCCTTTCGTATAGGCATCTTGTGCACTAATATTACATGCCGTAATTAAGAATAATAGGAAAATAGTATTTTTCATGAGTAATAATTTTAAAAAAATAAAAATACAACATTACAATTATTTTTCTTGTTGATTTTAAAATGGATGTTAAAAAGAGTAGTAGATTAAATCAATTGACAATTCCGTCTTTAGATATAGAGAGAAGTGCCATTTGTCAAATTCAGAAAAACATTACAAGACCAATAACCCTAGTTCCTTGATGTTTTGGACTGGTTTCGAATACCAAAAGATCTCAAAATCATCAAAATGAGTTTCAAAATTGGTTTTCAATTGTTTAAAAGAAGTTTGTTTTTCTGAACTTGGGCTTAAGGTTTCTAATGCGTCTAAAAACCATGCTCCAGTTTCTTTTTCTAACACCAATTCTATGCAATCTGTTTTTGTGTGAAACGCCAATTGCAATAAGTGTCTCGTTTGACCTTTTTTTGTTTTTGTGAATTCAGAAACCAATGGCATATTTCCTAGCCAAACTATTTTAGCAGTAGGCTTTGTATTAAAAATAGTTTCTGTAGCCAAACTGTCATTAATGAAATCGGGGTCTATTGTTGTGCAGGGAACGTTAAAATCAAACCACTCTTCAACCGGAATCTCAAACCCAATTCCGTGCATAAAATTATAGAGAGATTTTTTTAGTCCGAAGCTAAACGTAGTATGATCAATCCCTGTAGAATCGACGAAATCTACATCATTATTCGCAAATGTAATCTCTTTATAGTTGGGTGTAATTCCGTATTCTTCTGGGTTCATTCCAACAGGACTATGCGCTGTCATCGCAAATTGATGCCAAAAGCCAGATTGTAAAATTCCTAATTCGAATAATTGACGCACCATTTCTAAACTATCTATCGTTTCTTGAATCGTTTGTGTTGGGTAGCCATACATTAAATACGAATGTACCATGATATTGGCTTCTGTAAAGTTGCGCGTTACTTGAGCAACCTGTGCTACGGTAACACCTTTGTCAATTAATTTCAACAATCGATCAGAAGCAACTTCCAGTCCGCCAGAAATAGCGATGCAACCAGACGCTTTTAAAAGCAAACATAAATCTTTGGTGAAGTTTTTCTCAAACCGAATGTTTGTCCACCAAGTTACCGTTAGTTTTCGTTTTAAGATTTCTAAAGCCAAGGCTTTCATTAATGCTGGCGGAGCAGCTTCATCTACAAAATGGAATCCGCTTTCGCCAGTTTGAGCAATCAATTCTTCCATTCTATCTACCAATGTTTTGGCAGCAATAGGTTCGTAAATTTTAATATAGTCTAAAGAGATGTCACAGAAAGTACATTTCCCCCAATAACAACCATGTGCCATTGTAAGTTTGTTCCACCGACCGTCGCTCCATAAACTATGCATTGGATTGGCAATTTCTATAACAGAAATATAGGTATTCAATAGTAAATCAGAATAATCTGGCGTACCAACTTCACGTTGGTTGTAGTCTTTTTCTGTGGAGTTATTATTATAAACAACAGTGTCGTTTTGCAATAAAAAAGTTCTTTTAAAGTCAAACTCTTCCTTGTTGGAAGCAAGCTGTTTGTGCAATAATTCTATTGGTAATTCACCATCATCTAACGTGATGAAGTCGAAGAACTCAAATACTCGAACATCCTTTAAAGAACGTAATTCGGTATTTGGAAAACCACCACCCATTGATATTTGAATGGTAGGATAGTTTTCTTTTATGTATTGAGCACAGCGAAAAGCGCTGTATAAATTTCCAGGAAAAGGAACAGAAATACAAACCATTTTAGGCTGTATTTCATTAATGCGTTTTTCTAAAATAGAAAGTGTAATGGCATCAATAAATGTACTGTCTAATTGAAGATGTGCATAGAGCTCATTGAAAGAATTTGCACTTTCTCCTAAACGTTCTGCATATCTGCTAAAACCAAAGTTTTCATCAATACATTCTATAATAAAATCTGATAAGTCTTCTAGATACAACGTAGCTAAATGCTTTGCTTTGTCTTGCATTCCCATAGATCCAAACGCCCAATCCATATCGTCTAGCTGTTCAAAACGAGAAGATTGAGGCAGGAAGTCAGCTGTGCAAATTTGCCTAGCTAAAGTTTGGTTTTTGCCTTGTAAAAAAAGAATCACTTGATTTAAAGGCTGTAAATAATCCTCTTTTAACGTGTAAATTCGTTGACAATTTTCTGAAATGATCGTATCATTTTCAAAAGCGATTTCAAACAATTCTGTAAACGTTTCTTGTGTAAATAACTCAAGAATTACCTCGATCCCTAAATCCATCTGAAAAGAAGAAATTCCTTTGGTATTTAAAAAACCTTTAAGATATGCTGTTGCAGGATATGGGGTGTTTAATTGGGTAAAAGGTGGAGTTATTAATAAAAGGTCTTTCAATTGGATGTTTGCTTAAGCGACAAAGATAGTTGAAAAAAGGTTGATTCCCGAAGTGGTTCAACTCCATATTTGTTAAAACACCAGTACATATGTGTTATGTACTGGTGTTGGAAATTATTTTAAAGCATTTACAACCGTAGATTTTCCACCAACTACAGGAATTGTAATTGATGTCCCGTTTAAATCAACAGTTAATTCAGTTCCTGGTTTCGGTAATAATGTAAATTGGCTGTCACTAGAAAAAATCATCAATCCAATTTGCTGTCCTTTTTTTATGATTTGATCATCTGGTTGTAAGTCAAAAGTCATTTCGTAAAATGCACCAGGTTTTAAAGGGTTGCTTTTTCTAAGTGATTTATGATTCTGTAAATCAGCCCATCCTCGAGTAATAATATTCTCTGTTATTTTAGCTCCTTTAGCTTCATTCCATGGTAATGATACTAGCCAAACAGATAAATTAGCAGCAGGTTTGCTACTTGCTATTTTTACTGTAATCTTAGCCACTCCAGAAATATGAATGTCTTTTGTTAAGGTTGGTGTTACAAATAACAAACGGTTTTTAGAAGTAGCAGATTTTGCTAAATCATTTCCAGATATGTTATGGTCATCGACTACTATTTCTTTTGTATTAGATTTCTTCTTATTGATAGACAATCCACCAATTTTTACGCCGCCTTCTGCTAAGTGAAATTTTACTTGTTCAGCAGCTGGATTAGGGTAGTCTTTATATGCAGTTGGCTCAGTCCTTTTATCATGCTCTCTTACAATCCATGCTTTAGCATCATTCTCTACATTATTTTTCACACCATGTAAATATCTGGTAAACCAACGATTCATCATTTTCATTGGCGGTGGCCCACCATGTCCATTTTGATGATAGTAAATTTGTGTAGGTATGCCCATTTCTTTTGCTCTTTTAGAAATACGATAACTATGCACTGGCATTACATTCCAATCATTAAAACCATGCGACATTAACAATGCAGATTTCATTGGTTTCATGTCATTTAAATAATCACGTCCTGCCCAGAAATCATTATAATCACCAGTAATTCTATCCATTCCGTTAGCCATTTCAGTATCACGGATTTTCTTGTTGTTGTGAGCTCTATTTTCTTCTTTTCCACTGTGGATGAAATCATACAATACATCAATGTCTTCCCCTAAATACCCACCTGGAGAACGCACCAAACCATTAGATCTGTAATAATGATAATACGACGTATTTGGTGCAATCGGTATAATTGCTTCTAATCCTTTAACACCTGTTGTAGCTGCTGCTAAAGGAATTGTTCCATTATAAGAGGTTCCCGTCATTCCTACTTTTCCTGTAGACCAATATGCTTTTACTGTTTCGTTTCCAGTTCTGCTTTCAAAACCTTTTACTCTTCCACACAGCCAGTCAATTACAGCTTTAGGCGCTAATGATTCATTGTCTCCTCCAACTGTAGGAGATCCATCAGACAACCCTGTTCCTGGAGATGAAGAGTGTACCACGATATACCCTCTTGGAACCCATTTTTTAATATGAGAATTAGAAATAATTGGTCTTTTCCCTGTTCTGGTTACTTGTGGATGAAATGGCCCTTTTACTTTTTCTCCAAGTTCATGTTTTACATTCCAAAACAATTCTTGCCCACCTCTTGCAACACCTGCAAAGTAGGGGCTAGAGACATATATTATTGGTAGTTTTAAACCTTGAGTTTCTGTTTGCTTTGGTCTTGTTACAGAAACGTGCATTCTATCTAATTTCCCGTCACCATCGGTGTCAAAAGTAGTTTCTACCCATAAATCGTGGCGAATCCAGTCTTTATATTCTTTAAATTCGTCAACAATTTGAGCTTCACCATCTTTAAATATTGGAGTTGCTTTTTCCTGTGCATTTGTTGTGAAAATCACGGCGAATAACGCAATCCATACGAGTTGTTTTTTCATAATATATTCTTTGTTTATTTTTTATTTCCTGGATGATATGTTGATGTTGCTCTTTTCAATACGTCTTCTCTGTAGTACGCAACATCTTTAAATTGTTTGTCTGCATAGCGTTGAGATTGATCTGAAAAGTGAGGTGAATTTACATCTCCACTTTGTCCACCAGCCAACATTGTTTTTGCAGTTACTTTATCTCCAAATTCTACTACCGCAACAAAACTGTTTCCAGAAGTTCCGTATTGTCTTTTTGTTTCTTTTCCGAAACGAGTTCCGAATGAAGCCAATGCGCCCCATTTACTAGAAGCCATTCCAACAGGGATGCTTGGTTTTGAGTCATCAAACTGTTGAAAGATTTTAGTGTCATTTCTTTGGTAGCGATTGAATTCTCCCCAAGGTGTTTTCCAAGAGCCAAAATCAGCTTTCAGTTTTTCTAAACTTTGTTGAAAAACAACAAGTCTTTCTTTTGGTACAGCCGTTTTACTCATGTATTCAAAACGCCCTAATCGGCTAATTCTTTTGTTGCCAACCATTCTAGGAATTTTACCAGAAGCATAATAACTATTTAAATAAAATTGAGCCAAGGTCATTTCTATTGAATTTACAGAAACTCTGAAATCCCATTTTTTCAGTAACCTAATTGCTTCTCTAGCTTCTCTTGTTTTTACGGATGATTTTTTTGACGCCTCTAACAATCCAGAAATTAAGACCTCTACACCAGGTAAATACGTGTCGTATGCCAAGTCAATCAAAGAATCTAATGTCAAGCCTTCAGCTTTTGTTAATAAAGGAATTGCGTGTATTCCTCTAAAATTTTCAGGAAAAGAATACATATATGCAGGATACTCTTCTTTCTTCGGGCTGTATTCCAATGCACTTGTAAAAGGCGTAGAATTACAATTCTGAATCCATCCGTTTGGTGGGTTTAAAACCAAAATATTATCTTCTAAAGCATGTAAGCCTTGCCAGTCAGTTTTAGGATTACTACCATCTACAGGTTTTGTATAATCAAAACTTACATCTCTTTTCGGAATAAAATTCCCGTGATAATACGCAATAGTTCCATCAGCATCAGCATAAACAGTATTGTTAGATGAGTTGGTTCTAATGTCCATCATTTCATTAAATTCTTTATGATTTGATTTTTTTGTTCTTGTAAAGGATTGAATCAATGCTTTTACAGGACTCCACATTAATGCTGTTGTTACCCATTTATCGCCATTTGCATGTGTAATTGGTCCGTGATGTGTTCTGTAGGTCATAAAAGATTTCTCTTGAATTCCATTCGCAGATTTGTATTTTAAATTCACCTTAATAGAATCCATAGGACGCGTTTCTTCTCCGTATGTATATGAAGTTTTTGAACCTTCTTTTACAATCGTTTCTTCAAATTCATCAATAATATCTGTCCCGGTAGATGTGTGCATCCAACCTGTTTTGCTATTAAACCCTTGGTATACAAAAAACTGCCCCCAAGTTACAGCTCCATAAGCATTCAGCCCTTCTTCGCTCACCATATGAACTTCTCCTCTAAAAAAGAAAGAAGTATGTGGATTGATTAAGAGCATTGCTTTTCCAGATTTTGTTTTTGATCCTGCAATAGCAAACCCGTTTGAACCTCTTGGTTCGTCATCTTTCAATCTGATTAAGCCATCAGAAATGGCCATTTTTTTGTTTGATGAATCATAGAAGTTTTTAACTTTTTTGGTTGAAACTCTTTCAATATCTCCGCCGATAGATCCTTCACTAAAATACATTGGCATCCAAGGTTCAAAATGTGTAATTAATTTTGGAGTTACTTCTGGATGTGTTTGTAAGTAATAATTCAAACCATCAGCAAAAGCGATACAAAGTTTTTGCAACCACTCCGGGCTTTCATCAAAGTGTTTTTGTGCTTCTTCTTTGGTCATGTATAAACGAACACGTAAATCACTATACAGCGATTTTTCTCCTTCAACTTCTGCCAATCTCCCAATTGCCCAAATATAATTGCGTTCTACTCGATTAAAATCATCTTCTGCTTGTGCATATAACAACCCAAAAACGGCATCAGCATCCGTTTTACCATATACATGAGGAACACCAAAATCATCTCTAATAATTTCTGTGTTTTTAGCATGTTGATCCATGCGTTCTTGCTCCGTTAATTTTTTATTTGTAGTACAGCTTACAAAAGCAATAATACAGAGGATCAATAATTTTTTCATGATGTACTTATGTTGGTTTTAAAGTAAATCTACAAAAGAAAAAACAGTTGAGAATCATTCAAATCTGTTTAATTGAATTTTAATATATTTATCAAAATATAAACAAGACAATACCATGAGAAATTTTGCGTTTTTACTGATTTTTTTTATGCTAATAGGATGTGATAATTCCGCCAAAAAAGAACCACTTCATAAAAGAGCACCTGTGCAAAAACAGTTTCCTGAAATCATAGAAGGAAGATACAACGTTGCTTTCTTGATCATGGACGGAACTTTTAATACGGAGTTAACGGCTCCATATGATATTTTTCAGCACACCATTTTTAGAAAAGGGATAAAATCAATGAATGTTTTTACGGTTGCCAATACAGATGCTGCAGTTACAACATTTGAAGGCATGCGAATTCTACCAGATTTTAATTATTTAAAAGACAGTTTGCCTACCATAGATATTTTGGTTGTGCCAAGTGCAGAACATCATTTAGATTCTGATTTAGAAGATACAGCAATGCTAGAATTTATTCAACGAGTTGATAAAGAGGCCAAATATGTTACATCACATTGCGATGGCGCTTTTGTATTGGGGAAAGCAGGTGTTTTAAAAGATAGAATTTCTACCACATTTCCTTCTGATATAGATCAAATGCGAACCACATTTCCGGAGTTAGATATTCGAAAAGAGGTCTTGTTTGTACATGACGGAAAATATATTACCTCAGCAGGTGGTGCAAAATCGTTTGAAGCGGCATTGTATTTATGTGAGTATTTATATGGTAAAGAAGTCGCTAAATCTTTAGCTGGAGGTTTAGTAATTGATTGGGATGTAGATAAAGTGCCACATTTGATTGTAAAGAAATAACATTAAAAAAGGCACTCAAAGAAGTAGTACAGCGACCTGAAAAAGCGATTACTGCAACAGCAATAACTATTTTTATTATGATGTATTTTGGTTAAAGACAAATACGTAGCCACGTAACCACCGAAATAGTTACAGCGTTTTTTTATATAATTTGCATTATATCATAGCGATACAAATGATTAGAAAAGTAGCGCAATCCATTTAAAATGGGTATTTTTGCCGAGCATGAGTGAATTAAGATTAACAGATTGGTTACCAACTACAAATAAGGAGGTAAAATTAAAAGGGTGGGAAGAATTAGATGTAATTCTTTTTAGTGGAGATGCCTATGTAGATCACCCATCTTTTGGGCCAGCTGTAATTGGTCGTATTTTAGAAAGTTATGGGTTGCGAGTGGCAATTGTGCCACAGCCAAGTGTTACAGACAATCTTCAGGATTTTGAAAAACTAGGGAAACCTCGCTTGTTTTTTGGAGCAACTGGTGGATGTATGGACCCAATGGTTAGTAATTACACCGCTAGTAAAAAAAGACGAGATAAAGATGCCTATACGCCAAATGGCGATAAAGGATTTAGACCTGATTATGCCACTTCTGTATATTCTAGAATATTAAAAGAAAAGTACCCAGATGTTCCTGTATTAATTGGAGGAATTGAAGCTTCTTTAAGACGTGTAACTCATTATGATTATTGGTCTGACAAGCTATTACCAACTATTTTAGAAACATCTAAAGCAGATATGTTGGTGTATGGAATGGGAGAACAACCTTTGCGAGAAATTGTAGAATTATTACAAAAAGGAGTTCCGTTTTCTAGTTTGAAAAACATTAAACAGACAGCTGTTTTTATCGATCAAAAGGAAGAGAAATTACCTGTTATAAATGATTGGGAAGATGTAACAATCAATTCCCATAAAGCTTGTTTAGCGGATAAAAAAACATTTGCTTCTAATTTTAAAGTGATTGAACAAGAATCTAATAAATTAAAAGCAAGAAGAATTTTACAAGATGTTGAAGGAAAAACATTGGTGATAAATCCACCTTTTCCAACAATGACAGAAAAGGAAATTGATGGTTCTTTCGATTTGCCTTTTACACGTTTACCACACCCAAAATATGACAAACGTGGACCAATTCCTGCGTTTGAAATGATAAAATTCTCTATTAACATTCACAGAGGATGTTTTGGAGGTTGTAGTTTTTGTACAATTTCTGCACATCAAGGAAAATTTATTGCCAGTAGAAGTCAAGAATCTGTATTAAAAGAGATTGATAAAGTGGCAAACATGCCAGATTTTAAAGGGTATTTATCTGATATTGGCGGACCTTCTGCAAATATGTATCAGATGAAAGGAAAGGTACAGTCTATTTGCGATAAATGTGTTGCACCAAGTTGTATTTCTCCAGTAATTTGCTCTAATTTAGACACGTCACATAAACCTTTAACGGAATTATATCAAGCAGTTGATAAGCATCCAAAGATTAAAAAATCATTTATTGGAAGTGGAATTAGACATGATATGTTAGTGCCTGAATTCAATAAAAATGCAGATCCAAAAGAACTAGATGCATATACAGAAGAAGTAATGACAAAACATGTTTCTGGGCGATTAAAAGTGGCTCCAGAACACACCTCAGATCCTGTATTAAAACTGATGCGTAAGCCTTCTTTTAAATATTTTCACATGTTTAAAGAGCGTTTTGACAGAATAAATATTAAGAAGAAATTGAACCTTCAATTGATTCCTTATTTTATTTCTAGCCATCCTGCAAGTGAAGTCGAAGATATGGCGAATTTAGCAGCAGAAACGAAAGAACTAGGCTTTCAGTTAGAACAAGTACAAGGTTTTACACCTACGCCAATGACGGTAGCAACTGTAATTTATTATAGTGGATATCATCCGTATACATTAAAACCAACAAAAACTCCGAAAACAAAAAAGGAGCGTGAAGACCAACATAAATTTTTCTTTTGGTATAAAAAAGAAAATAGAGATTGGATTCGGAATACATTGAATAAAGTTGGAAGACAAGATTTGTTAAAAGTCTTATTGCCTGATACTAATTCTTGGAAAAAGAATGAAACTTCTCATAAAGTAGCACAGCATACTTTTGATGATGCAATCCCTTTTAACAAACGTAAGAGTAAGGTTTCTAGAGCACCCAAACGAAAGAAAAGTAGAAGGTAGTCTTACGTACTAAGTGTTAAATATTTTATAAATCAGTTTTTTACTAAAAAATTAGTGCTACTTTTAGGTTAGATTATTCAAAACCAACCTAATGAAACTAAACAAATACTTACTTGCTTTGATATGCGCATGTATCATGGTAAGTTCAATTTCTGCACAAGATTATTTTTTTAAAAACCAAGCACCATTTAATACTTTAATTCCAACTCCAGAAGAATTTTTAGGATATCCGATAGGAGAACAACATACCAGACACGATTTAATTGTTGGGTATCTAACAAAGCTTGCAGAGGTCTCTGACAGAGCATCTATTGAGATTTATGGAAAAACGCATGAACGCCGTAAACTGGTCATGTTTACAGTAACATCACCTGAGAATTTAACCAATTTAGCGTCCATAAAATCCAAGCATTTACAATTTGTAAATCCAACACTAACTCCAAAAAACTACGATGAAGTTCCAGTTATTATTCAGTTAGGATATAATGTACATGGAAACGAACCTTCTAGTTCAGAAGCGGCATTATTGACAGCCTATACCTTGGTTGCATCAAATAGTGCTGAGGTGAAAAATTACTTAAATAAATCGGTGATTTTTATTGATCCAACGATCAATCCAGATGGAAGAGACAGGCATACACAATGGGCAAATCAGTTCAAGGCAAAGCAATTGGTTTCTGATAATATAGATGCAGAACATAATGAAGCTTGGCCAAGAGGAAGAACAAATCATTATTGGTTTGATTTGAATAGAGATTGGTTGTTGGCAGTTCATCCAGAAAGTCAAGGAAAATTAAAATGGATGCACGATTGGTATCCAAATGTGGTGACAGATTTCCATGAAATGGGTACAAATAGCAATCACTTTTTTGAGCCAATGAAACCAAACGGTTCTTTAGATCCTATTATGCCAAAAGAGAATTACGAAGATCTAAATAATTTATTTGCGCCTTATTTTTCAAGTGCTTTAGATAAAATAGGTTCTTTCTATTATACAAAAGAATCGTTTGACGGAACGTATCCTGGTTATGGTTCTTCATATCCAGATTTACAAGGAGGATTGGCATTGCTTTTTGAACAGGCAAGTTCTAGAGGTCATGTTCAAGATACAGAGTACGGTAAAATGACTTTTGCTTTTACCATTAGAAATCAATTTACATCTGGCTTTGCAACGATTAAAGCGGCTGTAGAAAACAAAGCGTATTTGAGAAAATATCAACAGAGCTTTTTCAAATCAGCAGTAAAAATAAAAGCAAAAACAGGGTTTGCTGGATATGAATTTGGAGATGCATATGATATGAATCGAAACAAGGCTTTTGTTGAGCAATTGTTAACACATAAGATTAAAGTCTATAAAAAAGGAGAAAAATTTGTAGTTCCTTTAAAACAACCGCAACATAGAATGGTGCAAACCATGTTTGAAACATATCGTAAGTACAGTGATAGTGTGTATTATGACGCTTCTGCTTGGAGTGTTGCGAATTTCTATAATATGAAATACAAAGGATTGAAATCTGTGAAATTAGGAACAGAAATCACTTCTTCAGAAGGCATTGTAAACAACCCTAAAATAGAAAAAGCAAGCTATGCGTATATTATAGATTGGGATGATTATAATACACCAGCAGCATTATATTATATGCAATCTAAAGGGTTAAAAGTTGCAGCAGCATTCAAGCCCTTTACGATACATACATCAAACGGAACTAAAAATTTCAATTACGGAAGTTTATTAATTCCGATAAGCAAACAGAAAAAATCGAGTTCAGAAGTATATCAAATTGTTTCAGACGCACAAACCAAATATGACGTTCCTGTTTTTGGAACCAATAGTGGTTACAGTATCAAAGGAATAGATTTAGGATCTAATAACTTTAGAGCGTTGAGTAAACCAAAAGTAGCCATGCTAATTGGTGAAGGCGTAAGTTCTTTAGAAGCTGGAGAAGTTTGGCATTTGTTAGATGCCAGGGTTGATATGCCTATAACAAAAATTAGAATGAATAACTTCCGCAGAGTAAATTTGGACACCTACAATACATTGGTGCTGGTTTCTGGGAGGTATAGTGTATTAGATTCTGTACAACGACAAAAATTAAAAACCTGGGTTTCTAAAGGAAATACCATTGTAACAATCGCTGGAGGTTCTAAGTGGTTGATTGATAAAAAAATGGTAAAAGAAAGCTTGACTAAAAAACCAAAATCAAAAGAGAAAGAAAAAAAACCAACAGAAAGATTGCGATACGTAGATGCTAGAGAAAATAATGGTAGAGATAAAATTGGAGGAATCATCTTAGAAGTAGAATTAGACCTAACACATCCTTTAGGGTTTGGATATAGAATAGCTAAAGTGCCAGTGTATAAAAATAACATGGTGTTTTTAGCACCGAGTAAAAACGCATATGCAACGGTAGCAAAATATTCAGAAACCCCACATATAGATGGATTTATCACTCAAAAAAACTTGGATACATTTATCAAACCATCAGCATCCTTACTAGTGAGTCCGATAGGTAAAGGTAGAGCGGTGCTTTTTGCAGACAACCCAAATTTTAGAGGTGCTTGGTACGGAACAAATAAATTATTTTTAAACGCACTGTTTTTAGGGAATAAACTTTAAATCAACAACCAATTAAACACATACAATTATGACTAAAAACGTACTACTAATCTTTGCATTTGTCTTTAGCTTGCAAGGATTTTCTCAAAAAGAATATTTGGGAGATGGACCACATTCGCAATTAATTATTAGAGGAGTTATGTTGATTAATGGAGATGGTTCTCCTCCTCGTGGACCGATGGATATTGTGGTAGAAAATAATACCATTGTGAATATGAAAATTGTTGGGTATCCTGGAGTGAAAATCAAAGAGGAGGGAAGACCAAAATTAAAAAGAGGAGGAAAAGAATTAGATGCAAACGGAATGTATTTATTGCCTGGTTTTATAGATATGCATGGGCATATTGGAGGGTCATCTCAAGGAGCAAGTCCAGAATATGTATTTAAATTATGGATGGCACATGGAGTTACTTCGGTTAGACAACCTAGTGGAATTAATGCAATGGAGCTAAAACGTCAAAGTGCTGCTAATAAAATTGTAGCACCAAGAATTTTTGAATATACAGGTTTTGGTTCAGGAAGTAAGAAGGAAATTACGACGCCAGAAATGGCTAGAGAATGGGTGCGAAAGAATGCTAAAAATGGTGCAGACGGAATCAAGTTTTTTGGTGCGGAACCAGAAATAATGGCTGCAGCAATTGCTGAGAATAAAAAATTAGGATTACGCTCTACGGCACATCATGCACAGTTAAGTGTTGCAAGGTGGAATGTATTGCATTCTGCTAGAGCAGGAATGACTTCTATGGAACATTGGTACGGTTTGCCAGAAGCATTATTTGAAGATAGAACGGTGCAGAATTATCCATTAGATTATAATTATCAAAATGAGCAACATCGTTTTGAGGAAGCAGGAAAATTGTGGGCACAAGCCGCAAAACCGTATTCAAAACATTGGAATAAAGTAATGGAAGAATTGTTGAGTTTAGATTTTACACTAGACCCAACCTTTAACATCTATGAAGCAAGTAGAGATTTACAAAGAGCACGTAGAGCAGAATGGCACGAAGATTATACATTACCTTCGTTATGGAAGTTTTATGAGCCAAGTAAAATTAGTCATGGAAGTTATTGGCATTATTGGGGAACCGAGCAAGAAGTGCAATGGAAAAAGAATTTCCAATTATGGATGACGTTTATTAATGAATATAAAAATAGAGGTGGTCGTGTAACTGTTGGTACGGATTCTGGGTTTATTTACCAGTTGTATGGGTTTGCATATGCTAGAGAGTTAGAATTGTTGCGAGAAGCAGGGTTTCATCCATTAGAAGTAATTAGAGCAGCAACCTTAAATGGTGCAGAAGCCTTAGGTTGGGATGATAAAATTGGTTCTGTGCAAATAGGGAAGTTAGCCGACTTTGTAATTGTTGAAGAAAATCCATTAGTAAATTTAAAAGTGTTGTACGGAACAGGAGCAATCAAACTAACAAAAGACAATAAAGTGGTTCGTGTTGGCGGTGTGAAATACACGATTAAAGACGGAGTTATATACGACGCAAAACGGTTGTTAGCAGATGTAAAGGAGATGGTGGATAAAGAAAAAGCAAAAACGAATTGGAAATTAAAACAACCAGGAGTTAAAGAGTAAGTAATAAAGATTGAGGTTTCGCTAACTTAAGACGAGTTAAGAATCAAGTTGTATTGTCCATAAATGGGTCAATCTTTTTTTATTGAATATCTATAACCAGTATGCTGTCTTCATTCAATCTAGTCAATTGGACTCGTTTGGATAGAAAATAATAATAAGAGCGTTTAATAAATTCGAAAGAATCTACTAAACGCTCTTATTCGTTGTGAACGTACATAAAGATGTACTCGCTTTTATTGCTGTCCTTTTTTAAATCCGTATAGACTTTGATCTATAAAGTTGGTTGGAAATGTATCCTCTCCTTTAAAGCCAATTTCTACAGTTCCGCTATTTTCAGGAATGTAATTCGTTTTAAAAATGTAATCCCAAAGGCTTAAGCTAATTCCATAGTTCATTCCATTTCTTCCTTCTGGCACTTCATACGCATGATGATATAAGTGCATAACCGGGTTGTTTAATACGTATTTAAATATCCCCCAAGTAATTTTAATATTGGCATGATTAAAATGACCAATAGCAATGGTAATAAAGTGAACGATATACGCTTGTTCAGGTTCAAAACCACCAATAATCATTACGCCAAAAGTTTTAAGTGGTTTGTAAAAGATGTTTTCCATCCAATGGTATCTTAAATGTGCAGCAAAGCCCATTTCTTTAACACTGTGATGTACTTTGTGGAATTTCCATAATACTGGGTACTTATGTAAAAGTACATGCGTAAACCATTGTACAAAATCAAGAATAATAAAGAAGATTAGCAATTGTAACCAAGTAGACCATTGAGAAATGTCAAAAATAGCCAAGCTTTTTGAGGTGATGTTAAATTCACCAAATAACAATCCTAAAATCTTATAAACTCCGCTAATTATAATTGAGAAAACGAAAAAATTAAAAAACATATAAAATACATCTAGCCAAAAATCGCGTCTAAAAATAGCTTGTTGTTTTCTCCAAGGGAAGGCAATTTCTAAACTCCAAACAAAAATAGAAATGGCAATAAGTCCCCAGAAATAATTAGTGTACCAAGGCACCTCCAAAAGGATCGATTTCCAAGTCCAATTTACGGTTCCTATAAAAGAATTTATAAATGCGTCTGCGTATTTTTCCATTTTATGTATCTGATTTTAAATATAGTATTTTTCTAAAGTATACCAGTCATAATCTATTAAAACTATGCGTGTTTATTTACTATAGTCGATTAGCTGATCACTAAATAGGGGCGTAATTTACATTGATTCCCTTTTCTTGTTTGTAACCAATGTTACATTACAATAGCAGAAATACTTTTGTAATGATTAATCAATAAGAGAATAATGAAAAAAAATTTTGAAACTAGTTTTATTAATTGGGCGTTGTCGCTGTATCATACCAATCAGTATTAAAAAAGAGCCATTTATTTACAAACCTTGCAGTCTCCTTTTTCTTGGAGTTCTCCAACGAGTTTTCCGTCTTCATTTAATACATAGTCACAGCAATCTATAAAACCTTGTGCAACGAGTTTTCTAGCACGTTGAATTTGGGATTTTGTAGTAGATACTGTTTGTTTCAATTTTGTAGCTACTTCTTGTTGTTTGAGTCCTTTTATATCAGATAAAAACAACGGGTCTCTATATTTTTTTGGTAAGTTTTGCAAAATACCTAGCAAACAATCTTTCTCAGTATGCTCATTTTCTTCGATGAAAGTTTCAGATTCGAAATTGGCAAACTCAAAAGTTTTAGTACTCGATTTAAAATAATCTAATATAGAATTTCGCGCAATAGAGAATATCCAAGATTTTAACTTGGTCAAGTCTTTTAGTGTATGCAATTTTGTGTGGATCTTAATAAACGAATCTTGTAGTATATCATCAGTAACCGCTTCCTCTTTTACTTTACTAAAGATAAACCGCTTTAAGTCTTCAGAATATTGTTTCCAAACGTGTTGTGTAGTCATTTTTTTTAAATTGAAAATGTCACTTCGAGTGATTTTCGAAGAAAATTGTATAGAGAAGACACTTTAAGATGAGTTCTCGATACAAATTTGAATAAAAATTCAAATTCACTCGAACTGACAATATGTTAACAATTACAGTTCGTACAAGAACAGTTATCGCACGTGCAGTTTGCACAATCTCCTGTTTTACATCCGTTACACGTACACGTACATTGGTTATTGTTTTTCATGATATTAATTTTTTTTAATGTTCATCTAGTAGACATACAATTTACAAAAAAGATGCATTTATTTCGAAAAATATTTTTGAAGTTCTTTTCGAGCCAGAATTGGTTTGACCGGAGGTATGCCTGATTCGCCTGTATTTCCTTTCGGAGCCTAAAATACTATTAACAAGAGAGCGGTAACAATTCTAAATATACCCGAAAGCTTCTTTAGTTTTTATTCTGAAAGGATAAATGGAGTCCATAATTAAAAAAACCGCACAAATTGTGCGGTTTTTTAATTATCTGAAGGCATTGCCTTCTACATATTTCTTCTATATTGCCCACCAACTTTAAACAATGCTTCTGTAATTTGTCCTAAAGAACAGAACTTCGTTGCTTCCATTAGTTTATCAAACAAGTTTTCATTCTGAACAGCTGCTTCTTGTAAAATAGCTAATTGTTCTTGAACTTTTTTGTCATTCGCTTTATTTAGTAAATCTTTCGTTTGAATCTGGAATTGCTTCTCTTGTTCTGTTGCTCTAATTACTTCAGCAGGTTGTACTGTTGGAGATCCTTTAGAACTTAAGAAAGTATTTACACCAATAATTGGAAATTCTCCAGTATGTTTTAGTGTTTCATAATACAAACTTTCTTCTTGTATTTTAGAACGTTGATACATCGTTTCCATCGCTCCTAAAACACCACCACGTTCTGTAATTCTATCAAATTCTGTTAATACAGCTTCTTCTACTAAATCAGTTAATTCTTCAATAATGAAAGAACCTTGAATTGGGTTTTCATTTTTCGTTAATCCTAATTCTTTGTTGATGATTAACTGAATTGCCATTGCTCTGCGCACAGATTCTTCTGTGGGTGTTGTAATCGCTTCATCATATGCATTTGTATGCAATGAATTACAGTTGTCATTGATTGCGTATAAAGCTTGCAATGTTGTTCTGATATCATTAAAATCAATTTCTTGTGCGTGTAAAGAACGTCCAGAAGTTTGAATGTGATATTTCAACATCTGAGCTCTTGGGTTTGCGCCATATTTATGCTTCATCGCTTTTGCCCAAATCTTACGTGCAACTCTACCGATTACTGAATATTCTGGGTCAATTCCGTTTGAGAAAAAGAATGATAAATTCGGTCCGAACTTATTAATATCCATTCCTCTAGAAAGGTAATATTCAACATAGGTAAATCCGTTCGATAATGTCAATGCCAATTGTGTAATTGGATTTGCACCAGCTTCAGCAATGTGATATCCAGAAATTGAAACAGAATAGAAATTACGCACTTGTTTTTCGATGAAATATTCTTGAACATCTCCCATTAAACGCAATGCAAATTCTGTTGAGAAAATACACGTGTTTTGTGCCTGATCTTCTTTTAAAATATCTGCTTGAACGGTCCCTCTAACTTGACTTAAAGTCTCGGTTTTAATTTTCGCGTATACATCCGCAGGTAAAACCAAATCTCCAGTTAAACCTAATAGCATTAACCCTAAACCATTGTTTCCTTCAGGTAATTTTCCTTGATATAAAGGCCTGTCTAATCCTTTCGAATCATACACTTCTTTGAATTTTGCTTCAACGTGCTTTTCTAAGCTGTTTTCTAGGATGTATTTTTCACAATTCTGATCAATGGCAGCATTCATAAAGAATCCTAACAACATTGGCGCTGGGCCGTTAATAGTCATTGAAACAGAAGTCATAGCATGACTTAAATCAAAACCAGAATATAATTTCTTCGCATCATCTAAACAACAGATTGATACTCCAGCATTTCCTATTTTACCATAAATATCTGGTCTAACACCAGGGTCATTACCATATAAAGTAACAGAATCAAATGCGGTTGATAAACGTTTCGCATCCATTCCTAAACTTACATAATGAAAACGTCTGTTGGTTCTTTCTGGTCCACCTTCACCAGCAAACATTCTTGTTGGATCTTCACCTGTTCTTTTAAATGGATACAATCCAGAAGTAAAAGGGAATTCTCCAGGAACATTTTCCTGTAAGTTCCAACGTAATAAGTCTCCCCAAGCTTGGTATTTAGGTAACGCAATTTTAGGTATTTGAGAATGTGATAACGACTCGCTATGTGTCTCAATATTAATTTCTTTATCACGTACTTTAAACGTGTAAATAGGGTTTTTATATTTCTGAACTTTTTCTTTCCAGTTTAAAATGATTTCCCAATTTAAAGGATCAAAGTTTAGTTTTACTTTGTCAAATTGAGCAACTAAAAGCTTGATAAACTCTTTATCATCTCCAACGGAGTCGAGAGAAAGAATCTCCTCTTCATTGATTCCTGTTTTAGTAATTTCAATTTCAGTATTTGTAATCGAATTGATTGTTTGATAAATACCATATAGCTTTTGAGCGACTATAACTTGAGCATCAACTTTTTTGTCGTAGCCTCTATTGCTTTCAGATATTTCTGATAAATAGCGAACTCTGCTTGGTGGAATTACATAAATCTTTTCAGACATTTCTTTGGTGATTTCCATGCTAGATTTTAAATCAACTCCAGATTTCTCTACCAATTTATCCATAACACGCTTGTACAACGTATTCATTCCTGGATCGTTAAATTGAGATGCAATTGTTCCAAAAACAGGCATATCATCCATATGAACATGCCATAAATTGTTGTTACGCATGTATTGCTTTTTCACATCACGTATCGCATCTAAAGCACCTCTTTTGTCAAACTTATTGATGGCAACCAAGTCAGCAAAATCAAGCATGTCAATTTTTTCTAATTGTGTTGCAGCTCCAAATTCTGGAGTCATCACATACAATGAAGTATCTGAATGTTCAACAATTTCTGTGTCGGATTGACCAATACCAGAAGTTTCTAAAATAATTAAATCAAACTCAGCAGCTTTTAAAACTTGCACAGCTTCATTTACATATTTAGACAATGCCAAGTTAGATTGGCGGGTTGCTAAAGAACGCATATATACACGTTCATTATTAATAGAATTCATACGAATACGATCTCCTAATAATGCGCCTCCAGTTTTTCTTTTTGAGGGGTCAACAGAAATTAATCCGATTGTTTTCTTTGGGAAGTCAACTAAGAATCTACGAACTAATTCATCTACTAAAGATGATTTCCCAGAACCACCAGTTCCTGTAATCCCTAAAACGAGCGTTTTAGAATTTTTATTTTTCTCATGGATGCGATCGAGTGTTTCTTTTGCAACTTCAGGGAAGTTTTCTGCAGAAGAAATAATACGAGCGATACTCCCAATTTCTTTTTTAGCTAAATGATTAAACTCATCATTCAATACATCACCAATAGCAAAGTCAGCTGTTTTCACCAAATCATTAATCATGCCTTGTAAACCAAGAGCACGTCCATCATCTGGAGAATAAATACGTGTAATTCCGTAATCCATCAGATCTTTGATCTCTTCTGGAAGAATTACACCACCACCGCCACCAAAAATTTTGATGTGAGTTGCACCTTTTTCTTGTAAAAGATCGTACATGTACTTAAAATACTCATTATGACCACCTTGGTATGAGGTAATAGCAATTGCGTTTACATCTTCTTGTATGGCACAGTGTACTACTTCTTCGACACTTCTATCATGGCCTAAGTGAATTACTTCAACCCCTGTTGATTGTATAATTCTACGCATAATATTAATAGCGGCATCATGGCCGTCAAATAGTGCTGCAGCAGTTACAATTCGTACTTTATGTTGAGGTTTGTAAGGTGTTATTTGTTCCATTCGTAATAAATCTTGTTATTTTCGAGTGCAATTTACGGAATTCTTAAAAAAGATTAAGATTCTTTAACTAATTTTAAAGAATTCATGAGTGTCTTTTAATGGTATGCTTTTTGTAGCTTAAGAAATAGCGATAAAAAAACGATATATTATGAAAACTGTAAAACTATTTATTTTAGTGCTTGTCTTTGGATTTACCTCTTGTAATACTGTGAAAGTTACTACAGATTATGATGCGAAAACGGACTTTACTTCTTATAAAACATTTGCATTTTATAAAAAAGGAATCGATAAAGCGAAGATCTCTGATTTAGATAAACAAAGAATATTGAGAGCTATAGCATCAGAAATGTTGACAAAAGGATATGTGAAGTCTAAGACCCCAGACTTATTAGTAAGTATTTTTACAAAATCTAGAAAAAGGGTACATGTTGAGACAAATGTTGGGTATCCAAATAATTTTTGGTATCCTTCCTATTATTATGGTCGTGATCGCATGCAAATTACAAAGCATACAGAAGGCACATTATTTATTGACTTCATCGATACCAAGAATAAAAAACTACTTTGGCAAGGAATCGGCTCTGGAGCTTTAAGCGCAAAAACAGGTCCGAAAAAAGAAGAAAATATTCAATTTTTTGTAAAAGAAATTTTGAATAAATTTCCGCCAGAGGTTAAAAAATAAATTAAAATTAAGAACGCCTATTTAGGGCGTTTTTTTATGTTAATTTTGTAAAATGTTTAAACCAAGAATAGAATTAGAGCCCGATGATTATTACCTAAATGAACAAGGCTATAAAGTGTTTACAGAAAAATACCATCTAAAGAGAGGGCATTGTTGTAAGAGTGGTTGCAAACATTGTCCCTATGGATATGATAAAAAAACGGATACGTTTAGTTAGTTTTATTTTTTTATCAATCAATTAAATATCCTATATTTATGATAAATACACATATAAATGTTTCGGTTAACTCAACTTTCACGATATAGAAAACACTTAGAAGAGCGCTATAATAAATTGGTGGAAAGATCTAATGATTACAAGTATATAGATGAGATTAAGAGTGATATAGCCGCTTATAAAGCCATGAAAATTTCAAGTAAACTGAATCAAGTAAACTATTTAAATAAAGAGTTTTCAAATATTATGTAGTGTCTTTTTTATATGCTTTCTCTTAGCTGTTTAAAATAATCAAATGCTTTTATCAATCTGCTTCCGTGCCAACTAAATAGTTCTCCGTCAACTAAAATTATTTTTGCCTGACGTGTCTGTCTTTCGAGTTCAAAAACGTGTTCTTCTTTAAAAGGATAGGGTTCTGAAGATAAAAGAACAAGATTAATGTCTCCTTCTAATTGTATTTCTCCAATGTCAACTTCTGGATATCTCTCTTTATTTTTATAGATGTTGTCGAGTTTATTCACCTCTAAAACATGGTTGATATACGTGTTTTTTGCTGCAACCATCCACGGGTTTCTCCAAATAAAATAAGCGACTTTTAAAACAGGTTTATCTTTTATAAAGGTCTTAAAGTTGTTGAATTTAAAATTAATTTTTCGAATTAAATCGCTCGCTTCTGTTTCTCTAAAAAAAAGAGTTCCATAAGACTCAATAAGTGCTATGGAGTCGTTTATTGTAAAGATTTCTGAAACATGAGTTAGTGCAATTTTCTGACATTCTTCAACAATCTCTTTTGTATTCTCTTCCTTGTTGCAAAGAATATGTGTGGGGTTTAAGCTCCTTATTTTTTCGAAATTGCAGTTTTTAGTTCCGCCAACGATGCTTTTAGCTTTCTTTAGATGCCCCGGATGAACGCAAAACTTTGTAATCCCAACAATAAATTCTTCTAATCCCAAATCGACTAACAATTCGGTTTGAGATGGGACTAAGGATATAATTCTCAAAAGAGTATTTTAGTTGTTTAAAATCACTTCCATTTCTTGCTGAAGCTCTGCTGCTTTATCTCTTGCTGAATTTGCAAAATTTTCATCATTAGATGCATAAATAATACCTCTAGAAGAATTGATTAACAAACCAATATTTTTAGACATTCCATATTTACATACCTCTTGTAAACTTCCTCCTTGAGCACCAACACCAGGGACTAATAAAAAACTATCAGGAATAATGCTTCGTATTTCTTTAAAATACTCCGCTTTTGTTGCTCCAACAACATACATTAAATTTTCAGCATTTTTCCAAGATTTAGAAGTTTCTAATACGTGTTTGTATACCTCTTTTCCTTCAATGTTTTTTGTTTGAAAATCAAAAGCGCCTTCGTTAGAAGTTAAGGCTAACATAATGGTATGTTTATTTTCAAAAGCTAAAAAAGGCTCAACAGAATCTTTACCCATATATGGAGCTACAGTAACAGAATCAAAAGCTAAATCTTCAAAAAAAGCTTTTGCATACATGCTAGAGGTATTTCCAATATCTCCACGTTTTGCATCAGCAATTGTAAAAATTTCTGGATAATTATTATTGATGTATTTAATGGTTTTTTCTAATGATTTCCACCCTTTAATCCCGTAAGCTTCATAAAAAGCAGTATTCGGTTTATAGGCAACACATAAATGATGTGTGGCGTCTATAATGGCTTTATTAAAAGAGAAAATAGGATCTTCTTCTTGTAATAAGTACGAAGGGATTTTAGTTAAATCGACATCCAAGCCAATACATAAAAATGATTTCTTTAGATGAATTTGCGCTGTTAGTTGTTTTGTCGTCATTTATGTGGTAATATAGTTGTGCAAATGTACTTATTTTTGATAGTTTATTAATAGTAGATTTGCAGTCAAATGATTATTCTTTTTTTTGTAAGAAGATCAAAGGTATTATGACCAACACTTTAAATTTAAAATAATGTTTACAAGGTTCCTTATTCTTTCTTTATTTATAACTGGCTGTACGGCTAAAGCACCAACTGAGTTTTCAGAGAAAGCATTGAATGATCGTTTTTATACCATTGAAAATAAAACGATACAATTAAAAGATATTTTAGAAGCTCGTAAAGGAGAGAAAGTGCTCATTAATGTTTGGGCTTCTTGGTGTAAAGACTGTCTTGTCTCTATTCCTAAAATGAAACAACTGCAAGCGGATAATCCGAATGTAACGTATGTTTTTATTTCTTCGGATAGAAATATGAACGCTTGGAAAAAGGCCTTAAAAAAGTATAAGATAAAAGGAGAGCACTATTTTATGAAGAGCGGAATGGATAGCGATTTTGGCGACTTCTTAAACTCAAATTGGATCCCGAGATACCTAGTAGTTAATGAAAACGGTTTCGTAGATTTATTTAAGGCAACCGAGATTACTGACAAGAGAATTGTGAACGCCTTAAAAAAATAACTTATTTTTGTAGCGATTAAAATTAGCTTAAATAATTTTTTAAGCAGTATCAACTAAATGTCAGAAAATGAGAAGCAAGATTGTAGCAGGTAACTGGAAAATGAATAATAATAGCAAGGAGACTAAAGAGCTTGTTAAAGGACTTAGAAAATCAATAAAAAGAGTACCCTTAAAGAATACTAGAGTTATTGTTGCTCCAACTTTTGTAAATCTTTCTACAGCTATAAAAAGAGCAAAAAAATCTAAGATAGAAGTGGTTGCTCAAAACATGCATCAATCTAAAAATGGCGCATTTACAGGAGAGATTTCTGCAGACATGCTTAAAAGTATCGGTGTTAAAACGGTGATTATAGGACATTCAGAAAGAAGATCTTTGTTTGGAGAAACGGATGAGATTCTTGCAGAAAAGGTGAATGCAGCGTTAGAAAATGAATTAGAAATTATTTTTTGCTTTGGAGAATTGTTAGAGGAAAGAAAAGCGGAAAATCATTTTAATGTTGTAAAAAGACAATTAGAAATAGGGTTGTTTCATTTAGAAGCTATTTCTTGGAACAATATTGTGTTGGCATACGAACCAGTATGGGCAATTGGCACAGGAGAAACTGCATCACCAGAACAAGCACAAGAAATGCATGCTTTTATTAGAAAATTATTACAAGAAAAATATACAACTGTTGTCGCTGATAATACTTCAATATTATATGGAGGTAGTGTAAAGCCATCAAATGCAGAAGAAATTTTTTCTAAGCCAGATGTTGATGGAGGTTTAATTGGTGGAGCTTCTTTGAAAGTCCAAGATTTTAAAGCAATTATAAAAGCAATTTAATTAATGGACAACATTTATATAGAATATGTTTTTAATGTTGAACCCAAAGAGCCTGGAACAGAAATTTTAATTGCTGAGTTGGGTGATGCTGGTTTTGAGAGTTTTGTGGAGGATGATAATGGGGTAACTGCGTACGTTCAAAAAGAAGAATGGCATGCCGAAATTTTATCAAATATTTCAATTTTAACTTCTGATGAGTTTGCGATCAGTTTTTCTAAAAAAGAGATTGAGCAGACAAACTGGAATAGTGAATGGGAAAAGAATTTTGAGGCAATTCAGGTTGATGATTTAGTGAGTATTAGAGCCCCTTTTCACGAGAATCCAAATCTAGAGTATGATATTGTGATAGAGCCAAAAATGAGTTTTGGAACCGGACATCATGAAACTACTCATATGATGATTCAGCACTTGGTTACGCTAGATTTAGAAAATAAGTCAACCTTAGATATGGGTTGTGGAACAGGAATTTTAGCGATTTTTGCTGAAATGAAAGGAGCAAAGCCATTAGATGGAATTGATATTGATAATTGGTGTTATTTAAACTCGATAGAGAACGCAGAAAGAAATAATTGTAAACATATTTCTTTCTATGAAGGAGATGCTAGTTTGCTTACCGATCAAAAATACGATGTACTAATTGCAAACATAAATAGAAACATTTTATTAAACGATATGGTAACATACACGAAGTGTTTAAATGAAAATGGCATCTTATTATTGAGCGGTTTTTACAAAGAAGATATTGCAATAATAGACAACGAAGTTTCGAGCTACGGGCTAACACTTCAAAATACGTTAGAAAGAAATAATTGGGTTTCTTTAAAATATTTAAAAGGTTAATAGTATATTTATGACAATAATGAGTACAAAAGAAAAAATACAAGAAGAAGTTGATGTTCTAGAACAAGAAGTAAATCAACATGAGATTATTTTGCACAATGATGATGTAAATAGTTTTGACTTTGTTATTGATTCTTTAATAGATGTTTGTGAACACACATTAGAGCAAGCAGAGCAATGTACAATATTAGTACATTATAAAGGAAAGTGTACCGTTAAAACAGGTGAGTTAAAAGAGTTAAAATCTCGATGCTCAAAATTATTATCATTAGGTTTATCAGCAGAATTAGTATAATATGACAAACGTATTTTTATATTACAATTTCACACCGTTTTTAAAAGATGAATCTGATTCTTTTTCAGGAAACGATATTTGTTTTAGTGAGTTAGATTCAGAGCATTTTATGATTTTTGAAAAAAATAAAGAAAGCTATAATCTGTATGTTTCAAAATATCAATCAAAAGAAGATGTTGGCAAAAGCAACCCTGTAATTCTTGAAATGTTAGTAGAAAATTACGACAAAAGCATACCAGAACATCGCGTTGCAATTAGAAGATATTTTGAGTAATATTTTATAGAGATAACAAAGCAGTTCCGTCTCTAAGGTTTTCAATTAATATGGGAGTATTCTTGTTTTTAGATAGATTGCGTTATAGAATGAAACGTGACTAAGTAAAGATTAAATGTAGTTAAGAAAGTATATAAAAAGAAAAAACTCACCAGATTGGTGAGTTTTTTTGTGACCATGGCTGGATTCAAACCAGCAACCTCTTGAGCCGTAATCAAGTGCGCTATTCAGTTGCGCCACATGGCCGTTAAGCGGGTGCAAATATAGAGATGTTTTTTAAACTATAAAACCTATTCTGCTATTTCTTTTTTAAAATTTTCGAGAATTGGGGTGGCCTTTTCAGTGTCAGTATTATAGATAAATAATTCAACAGAATCCATGAGTGAACCAAAACCTCCAAGTCTTGCAGATTCATGATGATTTTTGATTAAGCTTGGTATTTTTGCGTCATCTAATAAGTAGTTTAATCTATTTACTAAAATTGAGGTTCCTGTAAATACTTTGATATGTTCTTTTTCCATAATGTATGTTTTTAATCTAATGAGTTTAGGGTTACATATGCTCTCCATCCAATTATTGCCAATTGAAATTTTGAAGCTTTAGAAATGTCCAACTGTCTTTTTGTGAAAGAAGGTAAAAGTGTCTTATTTATTTTTGCGATTACTTTAAAAAGCGATTTTTTCATAGTATTAAAGATAATTTAAATTACTAAAAAATACAAGTAGAATTATGGAAAATTATTGAATGGATTAATCGCTAGCTTTTTAAAACCTGATTAAAGATTTACAATTCCATGTGCTCCTTTAGTTTTAATAGTTGGAATAGGTGTGTTCTTTTTGTTCTGATAAAGAATGAATGGTTAAAGGAGTTTCTTTTTTAAACGAAGGTGTTAAACTTGACCTATAAAAATCATTTTGTATTATCTTTGCACAAAATATTTCTGAATGGACTTTTTATACATTATTTTAGGATTGGTTTTGCTGATTTTTGGAGGTGATTGGTTGCTAAAAGCAGCAATTGGACTTTCATTAAGGTTAAACATTCCGAAAATTGTAATTGGTATGACCGTTGTTTCTTTTGCAACTTCGGCGCCAGAATTAATTGTAAGTATTAGGTCGGCTTTAAATGGTTTTCCAGATTTAGCCTTAGGAAATGTAATTGGTTCAAACATTGCAAATCTTGCATTGGTATTAGGGATTACAATTACGTTGTCAAAAATAGATGTAGAAAAAAGCTTTTATAAAACGGATTGGCCGGTATTAATGATCGCTTCAGTACTGTTATATTACTTCTTGGCGCAAGACAGTAAAATAGAATTTTACGAAGGCGCAATTTTATTTACGTTTCTAATCGTTTTCTTAGTGTACTTATTGTGTTTTCAGAAAAACACAATTGTTGATGAAATGCCAGAAGATGATGTTCAGTTGCCGTTATATAAGATTGTGTTATTTGTAATAATTGGTGGAGTTGGTTTATGGGCTGGTTCAGAATTGTTAATTAAAGGAGCTGTTTCTTTAGCTACAGATTTTGGCGTTAGTGAACGCGTTATAGGGGTTACTATTGTTTCTGTAGGTACAAGTATTCCTGAATTAGCAGCATCTGTAATTGCAGTTTTGAAGAAAGAAAAGGCAATTTCATTAGGGAATCTAATTGGTTCAAATATTTTCAATATTCTAGCGGTTTTAGGAATTACGTCTATGATTACACCAATAGAACTAAAAGATGTAGCGCTATTAAATTATGATATATTTTGGATGCTAGGAATTTCATTTCTAGTATTGCCAATGGTTTTCTTTCCAAAGAAATTGAGATTGGATTGGAAAGGTGGTATTGTGTTGTTGATACTGTATATAGTCTTTATAATTACTACAATAAATTAATAAAAAAAGCTCTCGAAATTCGAGAGCTTTTTGTTGTTGTGTTATTTTTGGAAATTCTTTTATAAATTTTCGCAAACTGGTTTTACAGTTTGTATAATTCTTGATGCAATTTTATATGGATCTCCGTTTGATGCAGGTCTTCTGTCTTCTAAGTACCCTTTCCAACCACTATCTACAGTTAAGATCGGAATACGAATTGAAGCTCCTCTATCAGAAATACCATAACTAAAATCTGTAATAGATGCAGTTTCGTGTAAGCCTGTTAAACGTTGGTCATTGTAAGCTCCGTAAATAGCAATATGTTCTTTAGTTACAGGTCTAAAAGCTTCACAAACTTTTATGTACGTTTCTTTAGAACCACATGTTCTTAGTACTTCGTTAGAGAAGTTTGCGTGCATTCCAGAACCATTCCAATCTCCTTTTACAGGTTTTGGATGGTATTCGATATAGTATCCATATTGTTCTGTTAATCTGTCTAATAGGTAACGAGCAATCCAGATTTCGTCTCCTGCTTTTTTAGCACCTTTAGCAAACAATTGAAATTCCCATTGTCCAGAAGCAACCTCTTGATTGATTCCTTCAAAATTCAACCCTGCTTCAATACATAAGTCAGCGTGTTCTTCAACAAAACCTCTACCGTGAGTATTTCTTCCTCCAACAGAGCAATAATACATTCCTTGTGGTCCAGGATATCCGCCAACAGGGAATCCTAAAGGAAGCTGCGTTGCGTTGTCCATAATAAAGTACTCTTGCTCAAATCCGAACCAGAAATCATTATCATCATCATTAATTGTTGCACGTGCATTAGATTCATGTGCTGTTCCGTCAGAATTTAGTACCTCAGTCATTACTAAATATCCATCAATACGAGTAGGATCTTGGAAAATTGCTACAGGTTTTAGAATACAATCAGAAGAACCTCCTGATGCTTGTTTTGTAGAAGACCCGTCAAAAGACCAGTTTTTTAATTCTTCTATAGTTCCTTGAAAGTCTTCATGTTCTTCAACTTTCGTTTTACTTCTTAGGTTTTGTGTTGGTTTGTAACCATCTAACCAAATGTATTCTAATTTAATCTTACTCATAGTGTTATTGTTTTCGGAATATGACACAAAAATATATAAAATATATAATCACCCCTAATTTTTTAGGGGGTAAATGCTTAAATGTTTACATTTTTACTATTTTGTTAATAAAGTGAGGGGGTAATTCTCATATTGATCAATATAAAGGGTTATTTTTGTTAAAAAACAAATTATGTCTACAATCAGATTCAATGCATTAAAAGAGACTTTAAACAGAAAGCCATTAGAAATTAAAGGAAGTGGACGAAAGTCTGAATCTTTTGGTAAAAATGTATTTAATGAGCATGCAATGCGTCAACATATGACAAATGATGCTTATAAAAGTGTAATGGATGCCATTGAATTCGGTTCTAAGATTGATCGTAAAATTGCAGATCAAGTTGCATCAGCAATGAAAGATTGGGCATTGTCAAAAGAAGCGACTCATTACACACATTGGTTTCAGCCATTAACAGGATCTACTGCAGAAAAACATGATGCTTTTTTTGAAACGATTGGAGGAGGAAGAGCAATGGAGAAATTTGGAGGTGGAGAATTGGTACAGCAAGAACCAGATGCTTCTAGTTTTCCAAATGGCGGAATTAGAAATACATTTGAAGCGCGTGGTTATACAGCGTGGGATCCAACATCACCAGCATTTATATATGGAACAACGTTGTGTATTCCAACAGTTTTTGTTGCTTATACAGGAGAATCATTAGATAATAAAGCGCCGTTATTAAGAGCGTTGCAAGCTGTAGATACTGCAGCAACAGCTGTTTGTAAATATTTTGACAAGAACGTAACCAAAGTAAATGCGTCGTTAGGTTGGGAACAAGAATACTTTTTGATAGATACAGCATTGGCGATTTCTAGGCCAGATATCAATTTAACAGGAAGAACCTTGTTAGGACATTCGCCAGCAAAAGGCCAGCAATTAGATGATCATTATTTTGGGTCTATACCCAATAGAGTAATGAGTTATATGCGTGATATGGAGCAAGAATGTATGTTGTTGGGAATCCCTGTAAAAACAAGACATAATGAAGTAGCACCAAATCAATACGAATTAGCACCGATTTTTGAAGAAGCGAATTTAGCGGTTGATCATAACTCCTTATTAATGGATGTGATGAAGAAAGTGGCAGAGCGTCATAATTTTAGAGTATTATTTCACGAAAAGCCTTTTGCAGGAATTAATGGTTCTGGAAAACATAACAATTGGTCGTTGGCAACAAACACTGGAGTTAATTTATTAAGTCCAGGAAAAACACCAATGAAGAACTTGCAATTTTTAACCTTCTTTGTGAATACGATAAAAGCAGTTCATGATTATGAAGAATTGATAAGAGCTTCGATTGCAAGTGCAAGTAACGACCATCGTTTAGGAGCAAATGAAGCACCACCAGCAATTATATCTGTATTTATCGGCTCGCAATTATCTGCTGTTCTAGACGAATTAGAGAATGTAACCAAAGGGAAATTATCGCCACAAGAAAAAACAGATTTAAAACTGAATATTGTTGGTAAAATACCAGAAATATTATTAGACAATACAGATAGAAACAGAACATCTCCATTTGCATTTACTGGAAATAAATTTGAGTTAAGAGCCGTTGGCTCTTCGGCAAATTGTGCTGGATCAATGACAACGTTAAATACCATTATCGCCAAACAATTAAAAGATTTTAAAGTAGAGGTTGATGAATTAATCATTTCTAAGAATTTGAAAAAAGATGAAGCAGTATTTAATGTGTTAAGAGAATATATTAAGGCTTCAAAGAAAATTCGTTTTGAAGGCAATGGTTATGGGATTGAATGGGAAAAAGAAGCTGTGAAAAGAGGGTTGAGTAATCACAAAACGACTCCAGAAGCTTTAAAAGCAAAGATTTCTAAAAAATCAATTTCCCTGTTTGAAGAAATGGGCGTGATGAGTAAAATAGAAGTGGAAGCGCGTCATGAAATTGAATTAGAAGAGTATATGTTGCGTATTCAAATTGAAGGAAGAGTATTGGGAGATATCGCAAGAAATCATGTAATTCCGACTGCTGTAAAATACCAAAATACGTTGATTGAAAATGTATGTGGATTGAAGACTATCTTTGGAGATGGATTTAAAAAACATGCAAAAGAGCAAATCGCCTTGATTGAAAAAATATCTTCACATGTTTCTGGCATCAATTCTAAAGTAGAAGAAATGACCAATGAACGTAGAAAAGCGAATAAATTGGAAGGACAGAAATCTGCAGAAGCATATTGTAACATCGTAAAACCTTATTTTGAAGAAATTAGATATCACTGTGATAAATTAGAAATGATGGTAGATGATGAATTATGGCCGTTAGCTAAATACAGGGAATTGTTATTCACTAGATAAATTACCAATAAAATCTCGTTGTCTGCGAGATTTTTTTTACATTTAGAGAAATCTTATATACATTATGAAAACAACATTTTTATGCTTTTTGTTACTACTATCAATTAGCTTGCAATCTCAAAACGAAAAAACAATTAAATTAATTGATGAAGTAGAGTCTAAGGTTATTAAATGGAGACGATATTTTCATGAGAATCCAGAATTGTCAAACAGAGAATTTAATACGGCTAAAAAAATAGCAGAACACTTAAGAGAATTAGGTCTTGAGGTGCAGACTGGTGTTGCACATACTGGTGTTGTAGGAGTTTTAAGAGGAGGAAAAAAAGGGAAAGTAGTTGCTTTGAGAGCAGATATTGATGCATTGCCAGTTACAGAAAGAACACCGGTGCCTTTTGCTTCAAAAGTAGAAAGCACATATAATGGTGTTGCTACAGGTGTAATGCATGCTTGTGGTCACGATTCTCATATTGCAATTTTAATGGGCGCTGCAGAAGTGTTATCAAAAATGAGAAAAGACATAAAAGGAACCGTGAAATTTATTTTTCAACCCGCAGAAGAAGGAACTCCGAGAGGAGAAGAAGGCGGCGCAAAAATGATGGTTAAAGAAGGGGTTCTTGAAAACCCTGCTGTAGATGCTATTTTCGGACTGCATATCAAGGCATTAATAGATGTTGGGTTGGTTGCATATAAGCCTGGTGGAATCATGGCTGCTGAGCAAAGTTTTGAAATTACTGTAAAAGGAAAGCAATCTCATGGATCAAGACCTTGGGAGGGAATTGACCCAATTGTGATATCGGCGCAAATAATTAATGGACTGCAAACTATTGTAAGTAGAGATACGGAGCTAACTAAAGAAGCGGCAGTGATTACTGTTGGGCTGATAAGAGGAGGTATCCGTAGTAATATCATTCCTGAAGAAGTAAAGATGATTGGAACGATACGAACGTTAGATTATGGAATGCAAGACAAATTGAATAAAATCATAAAGAAAAGAGTGCCTGCGATTGCGGAAGCTTTTGGAGGAAAAGCGACAATTATTGTTCATGAAGGGTATCCAATAACGTATAATGATTACGCTTTAACGAAACAAATGCTGCCTTCTCTAGAGAAATCTGTAGGAAAAGAAAATGTTCGTTTGGTAGATGCAGTTACGGGTGCAGAAGATTTTTCGTATTATCAACAAAAAGTGCCAGGAATGTTTTTCTTTTTAGGAGGGAAGCCTTTAAATATTGCCAAAGAGAAACTTGCTTCTCATCATACTCCAGATTTTTATTTGGATGAAAGCGGGTTTAAACTTGGTGTAAAAACTTTCGTAAATTTAACGTTAGATTATTTAGAGAAGTAATAAACACTGGTTGTTTGGAATTTATAACTCATCAAACTTTAAATTTGATGAGTTTTTTTTATTCCTTTATCTAAAAAGTAGGAAACTATATTGCTTTCTCTTAAATTTGCCATTATTATATAACAACACAACACAACACAACACAACACAACACAACACAACACAACACAACATGAGTCAAGAAGTTTCTAAACGATACGCACAACGTGGCGTTTCTGCATCCAAAGAAGATGTTCACAATGCAATTAAGAATATTGATAAAGGATTATTCCCGAAAGCATTCTGTAAAATTGTTCCAGATTACTTAACAAATGATGAAGAGTATTGTTTGATTATGCATGCAGATGGAGCAGGAACAAAATCTTCGTTGGCATATATGTATTGGAAAGAAACAGGAGATATTTCTGTTTGGAAAGGAATTGCGCAAGATGCATTGATCATGAATATTGATGATTTGTTATGTGTTGGTGCTACAGATAATATCATGTTATCGTCTACAATAGGACGAAATAAAAGTAAAATTACGGGTGAAGTATTATCTGCAATTATTAATGGTACTGAGGAGTTGATTGAAGACCTAAAAGGTTTTGGAGTAACCATTCATTCTACCGGTGGTGAAACTGCTGATGTTGGTGATTTAGTACGTACAATTATTGTAGACTCTACAGTAACTGCACGTATGAAACGTACGGAGGTTATTAATAATGCAAATATCAAAGCAGGTGATGTTATTGTTGGCTTGGAATCTTTTGGACAAGCAACCTACGAAACGGAGTATAATGGAGGAATGGGATCTAACGGATTAACATCTGCAAGACACGATGTTTTTGATAGGTATCTAGCGACTAAATACCCGGAGAGTTTTGACGCAGCAGTTCCTGCGGATTTAGTGTATTCTGGAAAAGTAAAATTGACAGATGCAGTTGAAAGTTCGCCAATTAATGCAGGTAAATTAGTATTGTCCCCAACAAGAACATACGCACCAATTATAAAAGAAATTTTATCTAAATTTAATTCTGATACAATTCACGGAATGATTCATTGTTCTGGTGGAGCACAAACAAAAATTTTACATTTTATAGATGAGTTGCATATTGTGAAAGATAATATGTTTCCAATTCCTCCTTTATTTAAATTGATACAAGAACAATCTAAAACAGATTGGAAAGAAATGTATCAAGTATTTAATTGTGGACATAGAATGGAAATTTATGTATCTCCAGAAGTTGCAAATGATATCATAGCTATTTCAAAATCTTATAATGTAAATGCTCAAATTGTTGGTCGAGTAGAGGCATCAGAAACTAAGAAGTTGACGATTACTAGTGAGTTTGGAGTTTTTGAGTATTAATTAGATTCTTTTAGAGATATATTAAAGCGGATCGATTTCCGAAATTTTTCTTTGTACATTTATTCTATAAGAAATTAAGAATATATAGATATGAAGAACATTTCCCTTTTATGCTGTTTAATGAGTGTCTTATTTGTGTTAGCTCAAAAACCTGAAAGCTCTCATAAGTTTAAAGGTCAAGCGCCAATAAAAATTGTACCCACCAATTCTAAGCCTACACAGAAACAATGGAAAGGCGAGTATGCTTTCGATAATGAAAGTGTTGTCTTTTCTAATGATTTTGATGGAGCTAGATTAAATGGGGTTATTCAAGAAAATGACAGTACCTACACCGCTTTAATTACTTCAGAAAACACCCCCGTAAACATTAGTCCTTGGTATGCTTTTAAGGTAAGATCTAAAACTCCAAAAAAAATCCATTTAATGTTAACGTACCAAGATGGTATTAGACATCGATATTACCCGAAGTTAAGTTCTGATGGTGAAAATTGGAAAGCTCTGGATTCAATAAGTTATTCAGAATTTGAAAAAGGAGAAAAAACAATAGGACCAAGTTCTTTGCCGCTAAAGGTAAGTGTTGCATTACAGATTGGGCCAAAAACATTATGGGTTGCTGGACAAGAATTACAAACTTCTAAACATGTTTCTAGTTGGTCTAATAATTTGGCTCGAAAGAGGTATGTGTCTTATAAAAGTATAGGTAAGAGCACCGAAGGAAGAGATATGGCAGTGTTAACTATTGGTAAGGTATCTTCAAAAAGAATGTTAATGGTAATTTCAAGACAGCATCCGCCAGAGGTTACAGGCTACTTAGCTATGAAATCATTTGTAGAGACCATTGCTTCTAATTCTAAATTGGCGAAAAAATTCCGTAAAAAGTATACAACTTATGTTGTGCCACTAATGAATCCTGATGGTGTTGATAATGGACATTGGAGACATAGTCAAGGAGGTATTGATTTAAATAGAGATTGGTCTAATTTTAATCAGCCAGAAACAAAAGCTGTTAAGCAGTTTATGGAAAATAAAGTAAAAGAAAACAACGGAAAATTTTATTTCGGAATAGATTTTCATTCAACTTGGGATGATATTTATTATACCATTGATGATGCGTTTAAAGGAAATATGCCAGGGTTAGTCCCTAGTTGGCTGAATGCAGTTAAGAAGCAAATAAATGGATATGACCCGAATATAAAACCTGCAGATAAAGTGCTGCCAACTGCAGTTTCTAAAAATTATTTTTATGTGAATTTTGGAGCAGAATCTTTAGTTTTTGAAATTGGTGATAACACTCCAAGAGCGTTCATTAAAGAGAAAGGGAAAATAAGTGCAGATGAACTGATGAAGTTGATGTTAAAGAGAATAGATTGATTTCTTTTGAAAATAATTGTAAAAAGTATCAATTTAATTGAGGCTTTTTTGGTAATTAATCACAAACAGTTTTTAGAAGCTTCACTTTTTTTAGTGTTTCCCATGTTTTGTGTGTAAACTCTTTCGGAGAAAACTTAAAAAAGAGTACTGTCCTTTCCTCTTTCTTACAGTAATAACTCTCTATTAAAACATTAAGAGTAATCATTTTGTTTGTCGCGAAACGATCAAATATTTTTACAGATCCTTTAAAAAAAGTAGTTGCTTTTTCTTTTTTTGTTTTAATGACTTTTGCAGATGAATATCGGTTGTCTGTTGTAGCATTCATGTCTACTTTGTTTAAGCTATTAAAATATTTCACTAAATCTAGCACCAACTCTTCTTCTGTGATTTTTCTATTTACATTGATGCTCCAAGCATACATATATGACCAAAAAAAGTTGTGTTTTGGTTGTCTCCAGCCTTTAGGAGGGAACCTTACTTCTCCCACTCCTATGTAGTCCATGCTTCTTGCAGGAAAACGAAGTACTTCTTGTCCCCAAGTGGAATCAAGTTTTATTAAATTAAATTCATTTTTTTGTCCGATAGCAAGAACAGTAAAAAGCAGCGAGATAATTAATAATGATTTTTTCATAGTATTATAAATTTACGATTTTTTCAAACCCAATTGCATCAGAAATTGGATTATTTTTTATTTTGCTTTTATAATCTAAATCCGTATTAAATTTTATAGGATTTGGAACTCCTTTGATTGTCAAATTACCATTAATTCTCACTTGATTATTTTCAAAGTACTGAGCTTTAGTAACTGCTAATTTTGCAAATGGGGGTTTTTTCACATCAAAAAAATCAGAATCTTTTAAATGATCTACAAGATTTAATTGTTCTTTTTAAACAAAATTTTTAGGCTTGCATGAAAACACGAATGTAATGATTCATAAAAGGATTGTTTTTTTGTAATCAAAATATTTTATCCAATATACATGAAATCAAATTTAGAGTAGTTGCAATAAAAATTGTAAATTCGCAATCCAAGAAAAGACAAGAAGATGTTAGATAAATTACAAATTGTTAAACAACGTTATGATGAGGTTTCGGATTTAATTATCCAGCCAGATATCATTATGGACCAAAAAAGATATACTGTTTTAAGTAAAGAGTATAAAAGTTTAGGCGCAGTTGTTACTAAAACCAAAGAATACCAAACGATATTAAATACCATTGAAGAAGCAAAAGAAATTATTGCTGATGGTTCTGATAAAGAAATGGTAGAAATGGCGAAGATGGAAATGAGCGAATCTAACGATCGTATTCCTGTAATTGAAGAAGAAATCAAATTCTTGTTGATTCCTAAAGATCCAGAAGATTCTAAAAATGCTGTGGTAGAATTACGTGCCGGAACTGGTGGTGATGAAGCGAGTATTTTTGCTGGAGATTTATTTAGAATGTATTCTAAATATTGTTCTGATAAAGGATGGAAAGTGTCTACAGTAGATTTTTCTGAAGGAACAAATGGCGGGTTTAAAGAGATTCAGTTTGAAGTGAATGGAGCTGATGTCTATGGAACGTTAAAGTTTGAAGCTGGTGTACACCGTGTACAGCGTGTACCGCAAACAGAAACGCAAGGTAGAGTGCATACATCTGCTGCAACTGTTATGGTTTTTCCAGAAGCAGAGGAGTTTGATGTAGAGATTAATCCAAAAGATGTTCGTATCGATTTTTTCTGTTCTTCAGGACCAGGAGGACAATCGGTAAATACAACCTATTCTGCAGTACGTTTAACACATACACCAACTGGATTGGTTGCGCAATGTCAAGATCAAAAATCGCAACATAAAAACAAAGAGAAAGCATTTAAAGTATTGCGTTCTCGTTTGTATGATATGGAGCTGGCAAAAAAGCAAGCAGAAGACGCTATAAAACGTGGTTCTATGGTTACAAGTGGAGATAGATCTGCAAAGATTAGAACATATAACTATCCACAAGGACGTGTAACAGATCATAGAATTGGGTTGACTTTATACGATTTGTCTAATATTATAAATGGAGACATTCATAAGATTATTGACGAATTAAAATTAGCAGAAAACACAGAGAAACTAAAAGATTTAGGAGATGGATTTTAATAAATCATTTCTGAATATAAAACAAAAAAGCACCCAGTTGGGTGCTTTTTTGTTTTCATAACGAATACAAAAACTTCCTTTTTCAAAATACGTTGAGTTAGCAAATAAGTATCTGGTATTTAGAACCATGAATAATAGCTATTTCCTAATACTTCAAAGTTACTATAGAAAAGGGTGCTATGCAATACCCATTTATGGGGTTTTTTTTCTAACGGTTTTCCGTGAGAAGAAACTCACTGAAAACCGTTAGTTGCCGTTGTTTTTGTTTCTCTCATCCTGTAGCTCTCTTCTTAGCTTTTGTTCGCGTTCTAGAGACTTTTTACGGGATAATTTGTATTCGTTCTCTATGTCTTCTAAGTTAGATTTAGCTTCAGTAGTAAGTACGCTACTGTTTTTAAACTTATAGATAAAAAGCGATAGTGCAGCAATTAATAATAAAATAATCCCTAATAGAATTAAAGAATATGTTCCTTTTGCTAATTGAATTCCAAACAAGCCAATAGAGTTCGCTTTACTAATTGCAGTAGTAAGTTTTGTGTTTGTCTCTTTGTTATTCTTCTCTAATGTGTCAATAGTAGATTTTTGAGACTTGATTAATGTGTTCTTATTCTTAATTTGAGTATTGAAATTTTTTACGCTATCTAAAACATTGGTGTGTAATAATCTGTAAGCGCTCTTTTTAACAACTTTGTATTCTTGCCAACTGTTCGAGTTTTTATATAGCGTTCTAAATTGAGAATCAACAGTGTTTTGTAGGGGAGTTGTTTCTTGAGAAAAAGAGGTTGCAGTAAAAAAGGCTGCTATTAAAAGTGTGATTGTAGATTTCATGATTTTTGTAATGTGAAAAAGCGAATTTTAAAATGTAAAATTAACAAAAAAAACCCAAACAAACGTTTGGGTTTTTTATATATAAGCAAGGATTATTATATTATTTTACTTTCTGTACAACTGCCTTAAAAGCTTCTGGGTTGTTCATCGCTAAATCTGCTAAAACCTTACGGTTTAATTCGATATTATTAGCTTTTACTTTACCCATAAACTGAGAGTAAGACATTCCGTGCTCTCTGGCTCCAGCGTTAATACGTTGAATCCATAATGAACGGAAGTTTCTCTTATTGTTTTTACGGTCACGATACGCATACGTCATCGCTTTTTCTACCGCATTTTTTGCTACTGTGTAAACGTTTTTACGTCTTCCAAAGTACCCTTTTGCTGCCTTCAAGATTTTTTTTCTTCTTTTTCTTGAGGCTACTGAATTTACTGATCTTGGCATAATTCAAATTTTTTTTTGTAGTAGGCGGCTTGTAAACAAACACTTTTATTTTAGCCTAACTCCATGGTTAATAATTAAACTCCCTTAATTAACTATTTTAAAGCTAATTGTTGTTTGATGTTCGCTTTATCAGACTTGTGGACTAATGTTGCGTGCGTCAATTTAAGCTTACGTTTCTTAGACTTCTTTGTTAAGATGTGACTTTTAAACGCGTGCTTTCTTTTAATTTTTCCAGAACCTGTCAACTTAAAACGTTTCTTGGCACTAGATTTGGTTTTCATTTTAGGCATTTCTCCTTCTTTTTTATCTTGCTTATAAGATTGTTTATAATAATGAAATTACTTTCCTACTTTTTTTGGAGCAATAAACATAATCATACGTTTACCCTCTAATCTTGGTAATTGCTCTACTTTACCATACTCTTCTAACTCTTGAGCTAACTTTAGTAATAAGATTTGTCCTTGTTCTTTAAAGATGATTGATCTACCCTTAAAGAAAACAAATGCTTTTAACTTCGCGCCGTCTTGTAAAAACTTTACAGCGTGCTTCTTTTTAAACTCGTAATCATGCTCGTCGGTTTGAGGTCCAAAACGAATCTCCTTTACAGTAACCTTAGTTGCTTTTGATTTTAACGCTTTTTCACGCTTCTTTTGTTCGTATAAGAATTTCTTATAATCGATAATTTTACATACCGGAGGAACAGCTTTAGGTGAGATTTCAACTAAATCTAACTCTAGCTCTTCAGCTAAACTGCGTGCTTTATCAATTGGATAAACTCCTACTTCAATATTCTCACCAACTAAACGTACTTCGTCAACAAATTTAATCTTATGATTAATTCTGTGTTGATCCTCTTTAATTACTCTTAAAGGTCTTCTTGGCCTATTTCTTCTAATTGCTATGACTAAAAAATTTTAATTATACACTTACAGTTTTCACTGTTTACTTTTTATTTTTTTAAAACGTTACTAAAGTACTGCTTATTTCCTTTTGAATTAAAGAAATAAATTCTTCTATTGTAAATGTTCCAATGTCACCTTCTCCATGTTTTCTTACAGATACAGTTCCTTCACTTTCTTCTTTTTCTCCCACAATAATCATAAATGGGATTTTACTCATTTCCGCATCTCTGATTTTTCTTCCTGTCTTCTCATTTCTATCATCTACGAGGGCGCGAATTTCGGAATTTTCTAGCAATTTTAAAACTTTTTCTGAATATTTCTCATATTTATCACTGATTGGTAATAAGATAACTTGTTCTGGAGTTAGCCAAAGCGGAAAATTTCCTCCTGTATGCTCTAGTAACACTGCAATAAATCGTTCCATAGACCCAAATGGTGCTCTGTGAATCATTACGGGTTGGTGCAATTGATTATCTGCTCCTTTATAGGTTAATTCAAATCGTTTGGGTAAATTATAGTCAACTTGTATCGTTCCTAACTGCCAACTTCTGCCTAAAGCATCCTTTACCATAAAGTCTAACTTTGGTCCGTAAAAGGCTGCTTCGCCTTCTTCGATTACAAAATTCAGCCCTTTATCTGTCGCTGCATTAATAATGGCTTTTTCTGCAAGTTCCCAAGTCTTAACATCACCAATATATTTATCAAGGTTGTCCATGTCTCTAATAGAAACTTGGGCTGTAAAGTCATCAAAACCTAAAGATTTAAATACATATAGTACCAAATCAATTACATCTTTAAACTCTTGATCTAATTGTTCTGGTGTACAGAAGATATGTGCATCATCTTGTGTAAACCCTCTTACACGAGTTAGCCCATGTAATTCACCACTTTGTTCATATCTATATACAGTTCCAAATTCAGCAAAACGTTTTGGTAAATCTTTATATGAATGCGGTTTAAAATTGTACACTTCACAGTGATGCGGACAGTTCATTGGTTTTAATAAAAACTCTTCATCCATTTTCGGAGTTTTTATCGTTTGAAAGCTGTCTGCTCCATATTTTTCATAATGACCAGAAGTAATATAAAGTTCCTTTTGTCCAATATGTGGTGTCATCACCATTTCATAGCCTGCTTTCTTTTGAGCTTTCTTTAAAAAGTCTTCCAATCTCCCTCTTAAAGCGGCACCTTTTGGCAACCATAAAGGCAAGCCAGCTCCAACTTTTTGAGAAAAAGTAAACAATTCTAATTCTTTTCCTAGTTTTCTGTGATCTCTCTTTTTTGCTTCTTCCAACAACTCTAAATGCTCTGTAAGCATTTTTTGCTTTGGAAAAGAGATACCATATATACGTGTTAACTGATTGTTCTTTTCGTCACCACGCCAATATGCTCCAGCAACACTCATTACTTTTATCGCTTTGATAATTCCTGTATTAGGAATGTGTCCTCCTCTACATAAATCAGTAAAGTCACTATGATCACAAAAAGTAATATCACCATCAGTTAAGTTTTCAATTAACTCGACTTTATATTGATTTCCTTCTTCTTTATAATAAGCCAATGCATCAGCTTTTGAAATAGAACGTAATTTAAATTCGTGCTTTCCTCTGGCTAACTCTAAAAATTTCTTTTCAATTTCAGAAAAGTCTTTTTCAGAAATCATACTACCTCCTAAGTCAATATCATAATAGAACCCATTATCAATAGCAGGTCCAATAGTTAATTTTGCATTCGGATGAAATTCTAAAATTGCTTGTGCCAATACGTGCGCAGAAGAATGCCAAAAAGCTTTCTTTCCATCAGCGTCATTAAATGTATATAATATTAAAGAACCATCTGTGGTAAGTGGAGTAGAAGTTTCAACAGTTGTACCATTAAAGTTTGCAGAAATCACGTTTCTGGCAAAGCCTTCACTTATAGCTTTAGCAACATCTAACGGTGTGCTATTTTTGTTAAACTCTCTAACGCTTCCGTCAGGTAATGTAATATGTATCATTAAAATGGTTTTTTATAGGATGCAAAGATATTAGAAAACTCCATTTCATACAATATATATAGGTGTAAAGTTATTTTTGTGCTTTAGAGTTCCTTTTACCTATTATATACGCTTGTTTATTACAGTTTTATAGAGGTAAAAGTCATGCTATTCGCTATATCTTTTTATGTTCAATATATTTTAAAGCTCTTTTATGTCTAGTATTGCTTGTTTTCTTCTATCTGTATTCATCGTATTCATAAAGAATACATAAAAAGGATGCCGCTGCTATCATTAACTCGGTACTCGCTGCCTTAATATTGAGTTT
>Ga0308019_10000062_pt1 | contig 61024 bp, 62 predicted proteins | sample Neamet284_FD_203135 | JGI IMG/M metagenome (GOLD analysis project Ga0308019, IMG submission 203135) | Marine microbial communities from water near the shore, Antarctic Ocean - #284 | ecosystem: Environmental > Aquatic > Marine > Unclassified | place: Southern Ocean | collected 2014-10-01
AAGAGCTCATCATTGAGTGCAAGGGCTTGCCGACTATTTGTAAAACCGGCCATTCCCATATTCGAAAGGCAGTACGGGATCAAAATGCACTAATCGGAGGAGAATTTAGCGGTCACATTTTTTTCAACGATCGTTGGGGTGGTTTTGATGACGGTCTATATGCAGGAATGCGTCTCTTAGAGATTCTCTGCCAGCCATACAATGGTCGTATTGCTACGCTCGACGAGCTAGTCTCTAAGTTTAAAGCTAGCAGCTACAGCCCTGAGATTTTAATTCCTGTGCCCGAGGATAGAAAGTTTGCATTGATGGAAAATCTAAAGAATAACTGCATATTTGATGGTGCAAAAATAGCCCGACTAGACGGAATACGTGTGGAATACAGCGATGGCTGGGGCCTAGTCAGGGCATCAAACACCACCCCCAATTTAACCCTACGTTTTGAAGCGGATGATGATATTCAGCTGGAAAAAATCAAAACGCATTTTAGAAAAGAATTAACCCCTTTCATCAATCACCTAGAAGATTATATTTAATTATGTCACTTAGTCGTAAAGAAGCAGCCACTACCGCTCAGGTTATTTCTAGAGCACTTCCTTATATTCAGCGCTTTGCAGGTAAAACCGTGGTTGTTAAATATGGTGGCAATGCCATGGTGGATGAGCGCCTTAAGCAAAGCTTTGCTCGAGACATTGTTCTGATGAAAGCAGTAGGCATGAATCCAGTGGTTGTTCACGGTGGAGGCCCTCAGATCGGAGAGCTACTGGAGCGCCTATCGATTAAGTCACAATTTGTAGATGGCATGAGGGTAACTGACAGCAAAACCATGGACGTCGTGGAAATGGTACTTGGTGCCACCATAAATAAAGAGATAGTGAATTTGATCGGCAATGCTGGTGGCAAGGCTTTTGGTGTGACAGGAAAAGATGGCCAGCTAATTAGAGCTAAAAAACTGGTCGTGTCTCACCAAACGCCTGAGATGTCGGTGCCGGAAATTATTGATATTGGGCATGTTGGTGAGGTTGAGTCAATTAACAAATCAGTCATCGACATGTTAGTGCAAAGCGGTTTTATTCCAGTTATCGCTCCTATTGGCGTTGGTAAAGATGGCTCATCCTTTAATATAAATGCCGACTTAGTCGCAGGCAAAGTCGCTGAGGTTCTTGGCGCTGAAAAACTCATACTGCTAACTAATGTAGGTGGTTTAAAAGATAAAGAGGGTAGCATTCTTACTGGCCTGACAGTTGAGCGGGTAAACGATTTGATTGCCGATGGCACCATTTATGGTGGCATGCTGCCAAAAATTCGCTGCGCACTTGATACCGTTAAATCAGGGGTCCCTTGCGCTCATATAATCGATGGTAGAGTTGAACATGCGGTGATGCTAGAGATTTTCACCGATGAAGGTGTAGGAACTTTGATCACTAATCAAGAAGTAACAGGAGCACTCTAATGGCAGGTAAAAAAGGCACCCGAGCCCAAGAAATTTTACAGGCATTAGCGCGTATGCTTGAAACGTCTAAGGGCCGTATCACAACCGCTGCTCTCGCCGCTGAACTAGGCATTTCTGAAGCTGCGCTATACCGGCACTTTCCTAGCAAAACACGAATGTATGAAAGTTTGATCGACTTTATTGAAGAAACCATCTTTGGTCGTGTGAGATCTATTGTCAGTGAAGAGCCAGATGCAGTTAATCAGTGCTATCGTATTCTTAGCCTAGTCATCGCATTCTGTCAGAAAAACCCTGGAATCACTCGCATCCTCAACGGGGATGCCCTGGCGATTGAAAATGAAAAGTTACACAGCCGCGTAGCCCAGTTTTTCGACCGCCTTGAGTCACAGTTAAAACAGGCTCTACGTGAAGCAGAGGTGCGTGATGGCTTAAAACTAAATGTACCCGTTTCTGTGGCGGCGAACCTAATGCTGGTCAGTGTAGAGGGAAAAATTAGTCAGTATGTTAGAAGTGATTTTGCCACATCGCCCAACCAACATTGGGCAGAACAGTGGCAATTGCTGACCGCAGGAATTTTTAAATCTTAGAAAGCAAGGTTGATGACTATGGCGTAATTTTTTAGGTGACGCCATAGGTTGAACGATAAGTTTTAATAGCAGCTATAAGTTGCATCGTTCCTTCTTGCTCATTTAAATAAGCCAAAATATCATTCATGTCGATGATACTAATCACCGGAATTGAAAACTGTTGTTCTACCTCTTGAATAGCCGACTGCTCTGTTTTTCCACGCTCTTTACGATCTAAGCCAATCACTACGCCAGCTGCATCAGCACCAGCACCCTCAACCATAGCCATTACCTCACGAATGGCAGTTCCCGCAGTAATCACGTCATCAATAATAAGAACCTTCCCTTTAAGAGGCGCACCCACCAATGTCCCGCCTTCGCCATGAGACTTAACCTCTTTGCGATTAAAGCAGTAGGGGACATCAATGCCATAATGGTCAGCCAATGCCACAGAAGTAGCGGCAGCGAGAGTAATACCTTTGTAGGCTGGGCCAAACAAAATATCAAATTGCACCCCAGACTCAACAATAGCCGCCGCATAGCAACGCCCTAACGCTGAAAGCGCCTTCCCGGAGCAAAATTCACCTGCATTAAAAAAGTGAGGTGATACACGTCCAGATTTCAACGTGAATTCGCCAAACTTAAGTGCGCCACTGTCGAGAGCGTTGTCGATAAATTGAGTTTTATAGTTATTATTCACAGTCATAAGTCTAATCCGATTATTGGGCAAGCGCCATCTGTTGCACTCGCACCAAATCTGCTATTCCTTTTTTCGCTAAATCTAACATGGTAGTTAACTCTTCACCACTAAAAGGCGCCGCTTCAGCTGTACCCTGCACCTCAATAAAGCCACCCTCACTGTTCATCACCACATTCATGTCGGTTTCAGCATTAGAGTCCTCCGCATAATCCAAATCTAGCACAGCTTCGCCTTTGTAGACCCCTACTGATACAGAGGCTATCATCGAGACTAAAGGGTCACCCGTGATGCGCTTGCTGCGCTGTAAATGACGGATAGCATCAACTAGAGCAACACAGGCCCCGGTAATCGATGCAGTTCGAGTACCCCCATCAGCCTGGATCACATCGCAATCGATATTAATGGTGTGTTCACCCAATTCTTTTAGGTCAACCGCCGCACGCAGGGAGCGACCTATTAAGCGCTGAATCTCTTGGGTGCGTCCGCTTTGCTTACCTCGCGCCGCTTCACGACCCATGCGACTATTAGTTGAGCGTGGCAACATACCATATTCAGCGGTTACCCAGCCTTCACCTTTTCCTCTTAAAAACCTCGGAACCCCTTGCTCAACACTCGCGGTACAAATCACCTTGGTGTTACCAAATTCAACCAATACCGAGCCTTCGGCGTGGCAGGTAAAATCGCGAGTAATCTTTACTTGGCGCAGTTGTTCAGGCCTTCGGCCGCTGGGTCTGGTCATAATGTGGTTCCTAGAGAGTGTTGATGAATAAAATCTGGCGGAATTGTAGCAAATCTAACACCCGCGTGGCCGCCTTTGTTACCATAACAGCACTTAATACCCTCTATTGGAGATACTATGCCCCGCAGCATGACCGCATTTGCCAGAAATACCATCGACTTTCCCTGGGGCTCCGTGACCTGTGAACTTCGCTCAGTCAATCATCGCTTTCTAGAAACAAGTTTTAGACTACCTGAAACTGTGCGAGAAATTGAAATGCCCCTGCGAGAGATAGCGCGTAAAAAACTCACACGAGGAAAGGTAGATTGCTCAGTGCAAATGGCATTTAACAATAGTGATGCCACCATCAATGCCGATCTTGACTTGGCCAAACACTACATCGATATTGCTGAACAAATTGCTGAACAACTTAAACAGCCTGCATCGATATCGCCCCTAGATATTATGCGCTGGCCGGGTATTTTGAAAGATCAGGACATTGAACCCAAAAGTTTACATAAGGCTGCTATAGAGACATTTAGTACCACCGTGGATCAACTGCTCCAAGGGCGGCAGCGCGAGGGCAACAAGCTAGCTGATATTATTGAACAACGACTAGTAGGTATTGAATCGCAACTTAAAATTGTAAGAGAAAATCTGCCCGACATATTGGCTCACCAACGCAATCGATTAAACGAAAAACTTCTTGATATGAAAGCTCAACTGGATCAAGACCGTCTTGAACAAGAGATGGTGATAATTTCTAATCGTGCTGATGTTGATGAGGAGTTGGATCGGCTTGATACACATCTAGCAGAAATTAGAAGGGTACTAACAAGTCACGAACCTATTGGCCGACGCTTAGACTTTTTGATGCAAGAATTGAACCGTGAAGCAAACACCCTTGGCTCTAAATCCATTGCTGGTGTTACCACTCAAGCATCGGTAGAACTTAAAGTACTCATCGAGCAAATGCGAGAGCAGATTCAAAATATTGAGTAGTCTTAAGCGACACTTTTGACTAATTAGTCTAGAGCTTCTCTAAATAACCATGATCTACCATACAATCTGAATAACTTATCGGGTTAGGATCACCGTAAGTTATCTGTTCAGCTGCTGGGATATGGTTGACCGCAGATCGGCATAGATTATCAACGTATGCTTGGGCTTCTCCAGGGGTGAGCTCTTTATAAGCACAGCTAGATGTTAGGACAAGGGCAGTAGCCACACATAAGATAGTACTATTATTCATGATTTGAGCCTTTGCTATAACTAAGCCCCTCGGGGGCTTTGTTATTTTAAATCTTCCTGCTAATCATAATGTCGATTACTACATCAAATTAGAAAAGTCCTTAACAACGTAGTCTCCATCCGCTTCGGCTACTACCTTGCCGGCAGTGTCTTTTATTACAATATGAAGCGTATAGGCAAAGCGGCCCGTGTCTTCCAGCGCCGCTTTCATGGCCAACGCATCAGCCGGACTAAATTCTGTCTCAGCAGTAATATCTGTCATCGCCGGACGCAAAAACTTAATATTTAGCCCAGCAATCACTGGCTGATACTTGGGGTCATCAAGGTTATGTGCTGCAATTAAACCGCCCAGATATTCAGCGGTCATCCAAATTGGGCCGGCATGAAATATGTTCACGTGGTTCTTTGTATTGTCATTTAAAGGAGTACGTGATCGGTAGATACCATCTTCGATACTTTCAACCTGTAATCCCAAGAAGGTATAGATGGGGCAGGCTTCATGAGCTGCCTGCTGATAGTGTCTTTTTAAGTCCATGCTCTGTTCTCGCTGCCTTTATGTTGTAAGAATTCTTGAAGGTGAAGATCTAGTCTAACCTACATTTAAGATCAACGTGAACTGGCCTATTTTGGAGGGCAAGGCTTGCATCACCGTTCCAGTGCTTAAATCTATACCTTTTATTATCGCCGCCTAATTGTGATCGGTAATCCATCGGTAGGCTTAGAGATCGGGGACTGCTGAACAGGCATTTTATAATCTTTGCCCACAGTCCAGCGATAATTTTTTAACATTTCAAACATCACTAGCTTAATTTGCATCTCTGCAAAATGAAGGCCAATGCACATATGGGCACCCCCACTAAAAGGGATCCAGCTATATGCATTACGCTTGTGTTCCTTCCGTTCGTCACTAAAGCGTAATGGGTCAAAATGCTCGGGATTATCCCAGTAAGCCTTAGAGTGATGAGTGTGGATAGGATAAGTCACGACCAAGGCGTTCGCGGGAACCATATAGCCTTGGAATTCAAAGGATGTGTTACTAAATTTTGGTAATGTTGAAAGCGGAGGATAAAGTCTAAGTGCTTCTTTCATCACCCAGCCAGTCTCAACCATTTTGCTAAGATCATTGGATGACGGCGTATCAACACTTAAACCCTCTACCTCGGACCATAATCTTTCTTGCCACTCGGGGTTCTTAGCCAAAGCATAGGTCATACTTGTCAAGGCGCTCGTGGTTGTATCGTGAGCCGCCATCATCAGAAAGTTAATATGATCGACAATTTCTTGATCAGTGTAACCCTGGCCATCTTCATCTGTCGCTCGGCACAATAACGAAAATAGGTCTTGGCCATCGCCTGCACGCTTTTCTGGAATCATCGGCAAAAAGAAATCGCACATTGTTTGTCGGGCTCGTATACCCCGCCATAGCAAGGTTCCAGGTAACGCTATGGGCATACGCCACATGGATGCCGCGACCGTAGCCTCAAAAGCACGATTGATTTTCGTGGCTTCTGCGCCAAGGTCCATACCGAGAAATACCGTAGCCGCTAAATCCAGAGTCATTTGCTTAATAATGGGATAAACCCGAACTTCTTTAGGCTTGGTTTCTGACAGCCAACTCCCAACACTCTGAGCTATCTGTGGCGACATTTGTTTAAAATAGCCCTGCATCGCCTTATTTTTAAACCCTGCCTGCATAAGTCTGCGGTGATAACGATGGTCGTCGCCATCGCGCAGCATTAACCCGTTTGGGAAAACGCGACCAATAATTTGATCCCAAGCTTTTTTATTGGATAGCACTTGTCCTGGGTTCAACAAGCTCAATCGATTTGCGTCAGCACCGAGCAGGTGGACCACATTCATTTTGCCCACTTTGTGTAGGACCACACTTCCGTATTTCCGTTCTAAATCCTGAGTATGCTTGAGCGGGTCAGAATAACTCAACCTAACCAATCGCCAAGACTCTATGAATCCAACTTTTATGGGCCGCAATGGCGCTGGAGTAGCGTGAATGTTCAAACCAAGTAGCCTCACTTATCTTTTTATTTCATCGAAAAATTCGATTACTCAGGATAAATGGAATCTACTGGAATACCTAAGTATTTCGCCAATCTTTGCATATTAGAACGCCGCGGGGTTTCCACAGTGCCTTTAGCAACACGATTTACAAAAGACTGAGATACTCCAGCCTCCCGAGCAAGCATTGACTGGCTAAGATTTCGGGTCGTCATTATACGTCCAAGAGGGGTGTTATGAGCAGGGGTCTTCATCATGCTGAATGTCCATCCTTTTACAATCTAGTTAACACGACAAGCATCGCAATTCCTTCACATCTAAAACCAAAACTGGTGGGAAAGCAGCTTATTTGACATAATTGAAGTGCAGAAGTCCTTTCTTATTAGGGAAGCGATAACGCTTCTGTAATATACACTTTCGCATAGATTGTAATGAATTTGCATAGAGATGTAAACAATTAGGGGGTTCACGCTGCGATCGACGTATTTGGGTATTTACACTCTTCTTCTGGCCCTAGCCCTATGTAGCTCTGCGGCATCTGGGTTCGGTGTGAATGCGCATAAAATCATCACTCAAATTACCGAAAACCATCTAACCGACACCACTACAAAAGCGATCGCAGAGCTTACCGGAGATGCTGATTTAATCAGCCTCGTGCTATGGCCTGACCGGATTCGCTACGTTTCTGGTTATCAAAAATCTGCGCAATGGCATTATGTTAATATCGCAGACGATGGACGGCTAGATGAAATTGAGCATGTCCCAGGCGGCGACATTCTGACAGCAATAAAGCGCTTTCATGGGCAATTGACTGAGAGCGGAGTAGCTAAGAACAAAAAAATAGAAGCACTCCGCTTTTTTATGCATTTTGTTCAAGACCTCCATCAGCCGCTGCATGTTGGCCTGCAAGCCGACAGAGGCGGTAATGGTATTGCGGTTCAATGGTTTAAAACGACTAAAACAAAAAATCTACATTGGGTTTGGGACACAGGAATAATCGCAACAAAAAAATTAACAATTGAACAATATGTGCAGTTGCTCGATCAAGTATCCCCGCAGAAAATACAGGAATGGAGCAACAGCGAGCTTCTAGACTGGGCCGAAGAATCCAAGACTCTGCGGAAGCAGGTATATAATTTTAGTCCTGAAAAACACTACCGAACAGTGACTATAGGGCAGATCTATGTTGATAGGAATATAGCGCACATTGAAGAACGCTTGGTTATGGCTGGCATTCGGTTGGCGGAGCGATTAAACAAAATTTTTGATGCGAACCATTTAGGCCACTAATTTTAGTACACTCTCTCTCTGAGGTAGATAAATCTTTGACAAGGCAATATAGTTCTAAAATAATTTAGTGGTTTTAACAATACCGGATTAAATTCATCATGAAGCAAGGCACACTGTTTATTATTTCCGCTCCCTCAGGTGCGGGGAAAACCAGTTTAGTTGGCGAAATTCTGAGTCGCGGCGATAACATTCAAGCCTCGGTTTCCCATACCACTAGAGAGCGCCGCCCAGGTGAAAAAGATGGCGTTAACTATCACTTCATCTCGCAATCTGAATTCTTAAAAATGGTAGGCGATAACTCATTCCTTGAGCATGCTGAAGTCTTCGGCAACCATTACGGCACTTCAGAGCGTTGGGTAAAAATGACACTAGAACTAGGCATTGACGTCATTCTAGAAATAGACTGGCAGGGAGCGGAACAAGCACGAAAGTACTTCCCCAGCAGTCAAAGTATTTTTATCCTACCGCCGTCTAAGCAAGCACTCCGCGAACGGCTGACGCTCAGAGGGCAAGATAATCTGGAGGTCATAGATCGTCGCATTGCCGCAGCAACACAAGAAATGGTTCACCATATAGACGCTGACTACCTAATAATTAATGATAATTTTGAGACTGCACGAGCGCAGCTTGAGTCAATTATAACCGCGCAACGATGCAGGCTCTCTGCTACAGATCACCAGGATCTGCTGCTCGACCTTTTGTCCTAATATCACTGTTGCTCGCTTTTTCCCGACAACCCTTCTTAAAGTTCAATATTTGCTTTGAAAACTTAACAATAGATTTATTGTCGTAACGCCTATGTTTAGGTAAACTGGGGGGCTGGGCAACGAAATGTTGCAAACACTGTTTCAATTAATTTATTAATTACCAAGGTCGGCACATAAGATGGCTCGTATTACAGTAGAAGATTGTTTAGATCACGTTGATAACCGCTTTGAATTAGTCATGGTTGGCTCCAAACGTGCGCGTCAAATCGCGGTCGAAGGTCGTCCTGCATTGGTCGATGAAGAAAATGATAAGCCTACCGTTATCGCTCTGCGCGAAATTGAGCAGGGGTTAATTACTGCTGATATTCTCACCGAAATTCCGCAAGAATATGAAATCATCGATGCCGAGGCCGTCGCAGAATTAGAAGCGGCTGCAGCCGAAGCGCCTAAAGAACCCGCTATTTAACGCTCAACCTAGGAGTTGGGGAGGGCTGCAACACAGTGCTAGATGGACTGACAAATAAGCTCTCCTCATACCTCGACCCCAAAGAGATTGATCGGGTAAAGCGCGCGTACCACTTCTCTGAGAAGTGCCATCTTGGCCAAATGCGTCAAAGTGGCGACCCCTATATTACCCACCCTTTAGCTGTTGCGAATATTCTCGCAGATATGCGTATGGATCATGAAAGCCTCATCGCTGGATTGCTGCATGATGTTATTGAAGATACTGGCGTCACCAAGGGCCAAATTAGCCGCCGCTTTGGTCGTACTGTTGCAGATTTAGTTGATGGTGTCAGTAAACTAAGTGAGGTCGAGTCTGCCTCACGAGCTGAACAGCAAGCGGAAAGCTTTCAAAAGATGACTTTGGCAATGTCCAGAGATATCCGGGTTATGCTGGTTAAACTCGCAGATCGGCTGCACAACATGCGCACTCTAGGCGTCTTATCTCCTGAAAAACGCCGTCGTATCGCGCGAGAAACCTTAGAAATATATGCGCCCATAGCGCAACGCCTTGGCATTAACGATATTCGCTTAGAATTTGAGGATTTAGGCTTTGCGGCCATGTATCCTCTCCGCCACCGACGCTTGCGTGAAGCGCTAAAGGCAGCGCGAAAAAACCGCAAAGAAGTCGTTTCCGAGATCCACCAATCGATTGAAATGCGCCTGGAACGAGAGTCAGTGCCAACGACAGTTAAAGGTCGAGAAAAACATCTGTGGAGCATCTATTTAAAGATGCGCGAAAAGAAGAAATCGTTTCGCGATATTATGGACGTATTCGCTTTTAGATTGGTCGTAGATAACGTTGATGACTGCTATAAAACCTTAGGCATAATGCACAACATCTACAAGCCTGTACCGGGAGAATTTAAAGACTATATCGCTATTCCCAAGGCTAACGGATATCAGTCATTGCATACTGTGTTAGTTGGAATGCATGGTGTGTTAATCGAGGTCCAAATCCGTACTAAAGAAATGGAAGCGATGGCTAATTTCGGTATTGCCGCCCATTGGGAATATAAATCGGGGAATAATCATGTTCAAGTTAGTCAAAGAAGGGCTGCACGATGGGTGCAAGGTCTGCTTGACATGCAAAAACAAGCAGGCGATTCCTTAGAATTCCTAGAGCACGTTAAAGCTGATTTATTTCCAGATGAAGTGTATGTATTTTCGCCAAAAGGTGAGATTGTTGAACTTCCTTCTGGAGCGACACCGGTAGATTTCGCGTACTCGGTTCACACTGGTGTAGGCGACAGTTGCATTGCATGCCATGTGGATGGAGAACTAACACCGCTATCCGAACCACTAAAAAGCGGACAAAAAGTTGAAATCATCAGTGGCAGTGGGGCGCAGCCCAATCCTAACTGGTTAAACTTTGTGGTCACAGCTAAGGCTAGAAGTGCCATTCGCCATTTCTTAAAGAATCAGCAACATGATGAATCGGTAGATCTAGGTAAGCGATTATTAGATCAAGCACTTAGCAACCTAGGCGCTAGCTACAAACAGCTGAAAAAATCTCAAATTAAACGCTTATTAAAGGAAACGGGTGCCTCTACATTTGAGTACGTACTACAACAGATTGGCTTAGGTAATCGAGTTCCCTTTGCGGTGGCAAACCTATTAGTACCCGCCAGCAAACGCAAGATTTCAGATGACAAGAAAAATTCAAATCTTCCAGTCGTAATTGATGCTTCCGAGGGTCTTATTGTTCAGTATGCTCGGTGCTGTCATCCTATTCCGGGCGACCCTATACTTGGACATATGACCCCTGGTAAAGGTCTGGTTATACACCTGGAATCTTGCCGTAATCTGAAAGAAATACGCTTGAACCCAGAAAAATGCATGCCACTGGTATGGTCCTCGGTAGTAAAGGGTGAATTCGCGGTTGAGTTAAAAGTGGAACTCACCCCAGAACGAGGTTTTATTGCTGCGCTGGCGTCACGAATGACAGAGGAAGATGCCACCATTGAGCATATTAGCGTCAATGAGAAAGATGCCTTCACCACAATAGTCGATGTAATCCTAACGGTAAGAGACAGAATTCATCTAGCCGATATCATGCGTAGAGCACGAAGCTTGAAGCCAGTCCGTCGCGTTTATCGAGTCAGAAACAAATAATTTATTTTAAGTAAGGAGTCAACAGTGACCAATAAAGCTATTATTCACACAGATCATGCCCCCGCTGCGATCGGCACTTATTCCCAAGCAGTGAAGGTCAATAATACCGTCTATTTGTCAGGTCAAATTCCTCTTGATCCGGAAACGATGGAACTCGTCAGTGAGGACATCGCGACTCAAATCACTCAAGTTTTTGATAACTTAACTGCTGTTTGTGAGGCTGCTGGTGGCAGCCTGAGTAATATAGTAAAGCTCAATATATTTCTCACCGACCTGAGTCACTTTCCAGTTGTAAATAAAATTATGGGACAGCGTTTCCAAGAGCCATATCCAGCACGAGCGGCGATTGGTGTGCGAGCTCTGCCGAAAGGTGCTAGCGTCGAGATGGACGGCATTGTCGTTATCTAACTTAGGCTCTTTTTATTAATTAGGACTTGATAGTATTCAGCTAATTAGTGACTTACATCACGAGGTTGTAAAATAGAGGAAACAAATGCGGTCATTGAGAAATGCATCCATTTTGATAACTGGCGGGGGATCTGGTTTGGGTCGCGGTGCTGCACTACATTTTGTGCGTTGTGGAGCGAAGGTAACCATTTGTGGTCGCCGACAAAACAAAATTGATGCTGTGGCTAAGGAGTTGGGTAACAACTGCCTGGCGGTTCAGGGTGACATTACTATTGCCGGCGATAGACAGCGGATTGTTGACGCTGCGATTCAGCATGGCAACGGCTTATTCGCATTAATTAATAATGCAGGCAATATGTATCGAGGATCTATTGAGGAACTGCAAGAAGAGCACTTGCTGGAAATTTTTCATTCGAACGTTATTGCAGGAATGATGCTATCGGGTCTTACCCTTCCTCATTTGGAAAAGACACAGGGTGCTATTATTTTTATCGGTTCTACTCATACACGCCGTGCCATGCCTGGGGCCTCGCCTTATGCAGCCAGCAAGGCTGCGGTGCAGGGCTTGTCGCGTGTCCTGGCTGCAGAATTGGGACCCAAAAAAATTCGTGTCAACTGCATCCTTCCTGGGGCTGTCTTTACCGAGATTAACCAACGCGCAGGATTGTTTGATGATGAAACTGCTAAGAAGCGCTTGGATGGTCTGTCGAATATGCATGTGCTAGGTCGCATTGGTACTGAAAAAGAAATCGCCGAGGCGATTGAGTATTTAATTCGCGCGGAATGGACAACTGGTGCAGTAGTCGAGGTTGACGGCGGGTTTGGTCTAGGTGCTCTAAACGCTTAAGTCTAAACTTAGATAAGGAGTTGCAGAGCCAAAACTGGCATTGTTTTTATATTTTCACGGCTGTTATAGGTTTCTATTATCTAATAGCGTGGGGGTATTTCAGCAACCACGCCCTCTATATTCATACCATAGGGTTATCACCCTCAACATCGAAGCACTATTCTTTATTGGCATGGTAAATGTGCGGCTCTGTTCTAGAAATCATACAGACTGATAGCACTCAGTGGGCTCTATCTTATATAATGTAGCCCCACTTGGAATAAAATATGGTTTAGTTATGGAAATGGAAAGTCTAAATTCAGAGAATGCCTGCAATATACTTAATGAAATAATGGAATATGAGTTAGCTGGCGTTGTTAGATATACTCACTCCTCTTTTATGGTTAGCGGGCCATACAGAATACCTATAGTGACATTCTTAAAAGAACAAGCGGCCGAGTCATTATTGCATGCTCAGCAGGCTGGAGAGCTTATCGCTGGTCTTGACGGTCACCCTAGTCAAAAAATAGCTAAAATTGAAGAAACTAACAGGCACTCTATCAAAGATATTCTTGAGGAAGGTTTACAGCACGAGCTTCATGCGTTGAGCTTATACAAAAAACTATTGGCAAGCGTAGGTAATACATCCGTGTATCTTGAGGAATACGCTAGAGGGATGATTAGTGAGGAAGAGCAACACTCTCTTGAGCTAAAAGCTATGCTAAAAGATTTCGGTTAATATAAATTTGATTCGGTTACCTATTTAACTGATTTTCAGGATCAGGTTAGCCAAATGATAAATTTATTCTTTTAATTGTTCCATCAATGCTAAATAGCCTTCGCGATAGGTAGGGAATATGAATCTATAACCGGAATCTAACAATTTTTTATTACTGCAACGCCTTGATGATCGCGGAGTGGCGTGCTCCTCTACTACGCTGACATTCAGGCGTGTAGCTAACCATCCGCGCAACTCATGCTGCGTCACTGGTTCGCAGTCTGTCGCCAAATAAAGCTTCGATAAGGGCGCCTGCTGCTCATTCATCCTGATCAGGTGCGCAATAACACCGGCACAATCTTCACTATGAATTCGATTGCTCCAATGTTCAGGCTGGGCTGGTCGCCCAACTCCCGCCAACACTTGATCTAGCATTCTAGTGCGCCCTGGACCATAAATCCCGGAGAATCTAACTACTACTGTAGTGCAGGGCAGAGAGGCTATATGCTGTTCTGCCTGAAGTAATGCTCGGCCAGAAAAACTCGCTGGATTAGCTGACGAATCTTCGTTGACCCAAGATCCTGAACTCTGGCCATAGACGCTAGTACTAGATACCCAAATCACTAATTTTGGTTTATGATCTGCAGTGTTAATTGCCAGCGATAAGGCTGCAGCAGAATCAATATAAGCCTTCTGATAACCCTCCTCTGTGGCACTGTCCGGTGTTAATGTGGCAACCACCACATCAAAACCCTCTCGAAATATTCTATCTAAGCAAGCAACATCGGTAAGATCACCTACTAGGGGAGTAATACCATTAGAAAGATTTATTGGCTGGCGCTTCAAACCAAAAAACTGATGCTGATCTGAAAGTTTTGGCGGGATTCGCTGAGCAATATCACCACTGCCTGCTAATAATATTTTCAATTAAAATTCTCTCTTTAATAAAAATTCGCTATTATAAATTCACTAAAAGTAGAGTTTATCTATGACCCTTACTAAATCTAAATTTGTCATGACCCTATCGCGCTTTGAGTATTTTTTGGGAGCTACTACAAACTGTAATATTAGCCACCAGACGCTGAGTATAGCGGTTAAAAATCTTGAAAGTGACCTTAACCTAGATTTGGTCGACCGATCGAAGGGTACTCTGTGGGTGACGAAACCGGAAGCGAGAAACATTCAACAGACGCCGTGCGTTGTTGACGAAGATCAGCTCAACAGCCAGCTGTATTTAGGTACTATCTTCACAATCAATCCTTACCAGTTTCTTCATTGTATTTTTTCACTGCAAAAAACAATAGATATCCTACGAAATGTCATCCATCCACACAATCTTCAAGGGATAACCACGATTTAATGTCTAAATCGCCGCTAGATAAATTAAGCATTGAGACCTTGCGTGGGGTAGGCCCGCAGCTGGGGATTAAATTGCAGAAAATTGGTCTTTATAACATTCAGGATTTACTGTTTCATTTGCCTTTGCGTTACATAGACAGAACTCAAGTGACACCGATAGGCGCCGTCCAACCGCAGACAGAGGTTGTTATTGAAGGAGAGGTGCGTGCCTGTGATACGGTTTTCGGCCGAAGACGAAGTCTTGTCTGCCGCATCCAAGATCATAGTGGCACCACGACACTACGCTTTTTCCATTTTAATCGAGCACAACAGGATGGACTGCAACCAGGGGCAGTTTTACGATGCTTCGGCGAGGCGAGGCGCGGGAAAACAGGAATCGAATTCTATCATCCCGAATATAAACATATTGACCAGACCAAAACCAATAAACTGGAGGACACCTTAACGCCAATCTACCCTGCCACCGAGGGTATTACTCAAAGTCGTATCCGTGATCTCTGCGCCCAGGCACTAACCTTACTCGACGAGGAGACTACTGTTGAACTACTCCCCAGCAATCTTAATAGCGACCTAAGTAGACAGCTTTCTTACTCTCTGTACGATGCCCTGCGACTGCTACACAACCCACCTCCTGGAACCGCTTTGCATCTATTAGCAGCTGGCGAGCACCCTGCCCAACAACGACTGGCTGCTGAAGAGCTAATTGCCCATAATCTCAGTTTATTACGCCTGCGCCAGAAAATTCAACGCCAGCAGGCCCCTGCTTTACTTGTGGACCAGAAAGCTAAGACCACATTCTTGAACCAACTGAGCTTTCAACTAACTAAGGCTCAACAAAAAGTTTCGGATGAAATATGCTCCGATATTAGCACCAGAATGCCAATGCTCCGTTTAGTTCAAGGTGATGTAGGTTCGGGAAAAACCGTCGTTGCTGCACTCGCCGCCGTGCAAGCTATCGCTAATGGCACACAAGCTGCTCTTATGGCGCCAACCGAAATTCTCGCAGAGCAGCATAGAGTTAACTTTGAACAGTGGCTCCAGCCTCTAGGTATCAGAATCGCCTGGTTAACTGGAAAAATTAAGGGTAAAGCTCGTGAGGTACAGCTGGCGGCTATTGCAGATGGCAGTGCTCAAATGGTTATTGGCACACACGCATTATTTCAGGAGAGCGTCAGCTTCAAGGACCTAGGTCTTAGTATTATTGATGAGCAGCACCGTTTTGGTGTGCATCAAAGATTAGCCTTACGAAGTAAAGGCTTTAGTGCAGACCCTTCGACCAATATAGATGGTTCAGCACCTCATCAATTGATCATGACCGCCACACCCATACCTAGGACATTAGCTATGAGTGCTTATGCTGATCTAGATTGCTCGATAATCGATGAACTGCCACCCGGTCGCACTCCCGTTGATACTCTTGTGCTGAGTAATTTGCGCCGCCCTGACGTTATTGAGCGAGTCCGCGCATCTTGCATCAAGGGACGCCAAGCCTACTGGGTCTGCACTCTAATAGAAGAATCAGATATTTTGGAAGCTCAGGCTGCCGAAGTCACAGCGAGCGAACTAAAGCTAGTGCTCCCAGAATTATCAATTGGCCTGATCCATGGTCGACTCAAACCTCGGGAGAAACTCTCTCTCATGGATGACTTCAAAGTAGGCAAAATAAATTTGCTGGTCGCCACAACGGTTATTGAGGTTGGCGTTGATGTCCCCAATGCCAGCTTAATGATTATTGAAAATTCAGAGCGGCTAGGACTTTCTCAATTACATCAGTTGCGTGGTAGAGTAGGCCGAGGGTCACAAGCAAGTCACTGTGTTCTACTCTATAGCCCACCGCTTTCGAGCAATGCTAATGCTAGACTAAAAATTATGCGTGAAACAACCGACGGCTTCAAAATTGCCGAAAAAGATCTAGAGCTAAGGGGCCCGGGGGAGGTCCTAGGTACTCGCCAAACCGGTGACATGCGTTTACACATCGCTGATCTCCAAAGAGATGCTCATATGCTCCCACAGATTAAGTCTATCTCGGCACAGTTACTAATTGACCATCCCAAATGCGTTGATCCACTAATTCGTCGCTGGTTGGGGCATAATCAACAGTATGCTCAGGCGTAGCTGAGTAAAACGTCATAGAAAGGGAATAAAGTTATTTCATTTTAAAAATAAGCTTTTATAATGCCTGAAAAGGAGTTTTGAGAATGGTTTTTAGTAATTCAATTTCAAATTTGTTTGGTAAGTCGCCCATTAGGCCTCTGCAAGAACACATGGCGCTCGTCGTTGAATGCGCGTCTAAATTAGAATCCTTCTTTGAAGCTGTCCTTGCCGATGATTGGCAAAGTGCTAGCGATATTTTTGATAAGATTGCCGATGATGAAAATGGTGCTGACGAACTCAAAAAGCAATTTCGTCTAAATATGCCAAAAAGTTTGTTTATGCCGATGTCTCGCGGCGACCTACTTGGTATTCTCGCTCAACAAGACAATATTGCAAATGCGACCAAAGATGTTTGCGGGCTTGTGCTTGGCAGAGAGATGGCTATCCCCTCAGTATTGCAATCAGATTTTATCGCCTACGTTAAAAGTGCTATTGAGACCTGCGAAAAAGCACGCAAGGCTATTGAAGAACTAGATGAGCTTCTAGAAACTGGTTTTACTGGCCAAGAAGTCAAATTCGTGAAAAAGTTGATTCGCGATCTTGATACTCAAGAACAAAAAGTAGATAAGCGAGAACGAAAATTACGTCACCGCTTGTTTAAAATTGAAGCTGAAATACCTCCCGTCCATGTCATGTTTCTCTACAATATTATCGATAATATTGGTGGAATTGCAGACACCGCAGAGCAAGTTGGAAACCAACTTGAACTCCTACTAGCTAAATAGCAACTATAGAGACCAATGGGTATGGAATTATTCTCGACGTACGGCACATTGCTAATTATTCTTGCCGGACTATTTGGCTTTTTTATGGCCTGGGGCGTGGGCGCTAATGATGTTGCCAACGCTATGGGCACCTCCGTCGGTTCAAAAGCGCTAACTATTAGGCAGGCTATTTTGATTGCCATGGTGTTTGAATTTGCCGGCGCTTATCTTGCTGGCGGCGAAGTCACTTCCACCATTCGCAAAGGTATCGTTGATGCCGACGTGTTCGCTGACTCACCCGACCTACTCGTCTTTGGTATGCTTTCAGCGCTCCTTGCGGCCGGTACCTGGTTAATGATCGCCAGCTTTATGGGCTGGCCGGTATCAACAACGCATTCTATTGTTGGCGCCATCGTTGGATTTGCTGCGGTAGGGGTCTCCACTGACGCAGTCAATTGGACTAAGGTCTCCACTATTGTTGCTAGTTGGGTGGTCTCTCCCGTTATTGCCGCCACTATATCGTTTGCTATTTTTCGCAGCGTACAGCATCTTATATTAATTCAAGACGACCCCTTTGATAAGGCCAAAAAATACGCCCCCATGTATATGTTTTTAGTGGGATTTTTAATGGCAATGGTGACAATACTCAAAGGTTTAAAGCATGTCTTTAAAGATATCGGTATCACCATGACCTTTGGAGAATCTATAGTTTGGGCGATGATCTTTGGTATTTTTGTCGCCGTTTTGGGTTCTTTTCTCCTCTCAAAGGTCAAACGAAACGAAACTCTTGAAGCTGGCAACCGGTTTGCTAATGTCGAAAGAGTATTTGCCGTTCTGATGATATTTACTGCATGCAGTATGGCCTTTGCTCATGGATCAAACGACGTAGCCAATGCCGTTGGTCCTCTTGCAGCAGTGGTTAATGTGGTGAGCTCTGGTGGTGATATAGCCGCCAAAAGCGCAATGCCAAGCTGGATTCTTTTACTCGGGGGCGCCGGCATCGTTTTTGGCCTGGCGACCTATGGCTACAAAGTGATGGGCACCATCGGCCGCAAAATTACCGAACTAACCCCTAGCCGAGGTTTTTCTGCTGAGTTAGGCGCTGCGGCCACTGTCGTTTTTGCTTCGGGAACCGGATTGCCCATTTCTACAACCCATACTCTAGTCGGTGCCGTTCTAGGCGTTGGTCTTGCCCGTGGTATCGGCGCTCTGAATCTACGTATGATTGGATCAATCTTCCTATCGTGGGTGGTAACCTTGCCCGCTGGTGCCGCACTAGCGATTGTATTCTTCTTTTTCTTTAAAGGCGTATTCAGCTAGACATACAGAAAATGTTAGGGCTTCTTTAATAGCCTAGTAGATAAAGAATCTGCTGGGCTTTTTCCTGTAAGCTACTTCTTTATCTCCCGTTTTTATTGCTATTCTTTTGACCTTTCTTGTGAATTTTAGTGATCGTTCTTTTCTGGTTTTGAAAAAAACACAAAGGGGATCGCCAGCGGTCCAAGTACAATTCCCATCCAAACCCAAAACCGCGCATCCGCTCGGCGCTCTTTAGCTATGGTGTAGCAGACGTAAGCACTCGCTGCGGTAGCAAGGATCATGGCTATAGGTAAGGGCATGTCAAAATCTCCTTATTGAGTCTGGCTATACACAAATACTATAGCGGTAAGCGCAGACCCGTGGTGGCAATATTATAGCCTTGAGCGCGCACGACTTTTGCCTGTTCGCTATTTAGATTAAGTAGTGGATTGGTGTGATTCATATGAATGAACCAGACTTTGGCCCGGTGTTCTTTAGATAGAGTAGATAAAGCGGCCATGGTTTCAGTGACAAAAGGGTGGGGGATTTTTGACATGTCTCGCCCTGGCAGTTCTCCATTGTCATAAAAAGTAGCGTCAATCAAAGCATAATCTGAGGCCTGCACCTGATCTGCTATATTTCTTTCCCACTGAGACCATTTATTAATGTCGGGGATAAAAAGTGCTGTTTTATTTGGGCCTTTTATTGAGAATCCTACCGTTTCTGAAAACTCATCTCGGTGGGGTACTATAAAAGGTATCACTTTTAAATTCGCAAGCGCAACGATGGAGCGGTCATTGAGCGTCCTGAGCTCTATGTTATTTAGGTCGACAAGCTGACTCCACGGGCCATTGTTAGTCAGATATTGTTTCATCTTTGGCATCGCATATACGGGCATTTGATCATCTCCGATAACTTCTCGACCCAGATACATAAGTCCAGTGTAATGCCCAATATGTGCATGAGTAATAAAGATCCCAGCTAAATTAAATTCATCTGTCGGCGCCTCCTGCTCTAGCATAAAAAGCTGTTCTGGGAAGTCCGGCGTCGCCTCAAAGATGTATTTCTTTTTACTAGCAGGATCAATAACCGCTAGTGATGTAGCACCAATTTTTGTCTCTGGATTTTCCCACCCGGGCATGCAGTGAGGTTTGTAACAGCCTGCCTGAGGGTATCCAGCATCTTGCGCAACACCTAGAACATAGACGTAGGGCACCTCATCTGCCGCGGCTATACACGTAACGACTGAAACTAACAAAATGAGGAATGCTTTTAATAATACGGTCATTAGGTCATCCCATAAGTGGGGTAATACATAGTTAGTCAACCAGTTTGGTCTTGTCTATAGAGATTAGTTTTCGTCTAGGTTGCCAGTCTGGTGGTCCAAGAATATGCCCTATAATTTCATAGAAAGACCGTGCTTGTCGAACATCTCTAGCCATGGCGGCCCAGGTATAAAAAGTAATTTTAAACGGGTTATTAGTGTTTAGGTTTTTTACTAGCCCAAAGACAACTGGGGCCTTTTCTTTAGCGTAGGTGCCAAAAATACGATCCCAAAATATAAATATATTCCCGTAATTTCTGTCTATGTATTCAAGATTGGTGCCGTGATGGACTCGATGTGTCGAAGGGGTATTGAATATTTTGTCCAGCCACCCAAGCTTAGTAATCCACTGAGTATGGCCCACGACCCCCCAGAGAGTCGCGCATAGCCCTGCAACTACCGTAATGCTCGGGTCGAAGCCAATAAAGGGCATGACCATAAAAAAAGGAACTTTTGAAATAGGCCCGAACCAAGCTTGACGAAAGGCTACAGAGAAATTCATTTCGATACTGGAGTGGTGATTCATATGGATCGCCCACAAAACACGGACTCGATGGGAAGCCCGATGATACCAATAAAAAATAAAATCTATAGCTAAAAAAGTGACAACCCAAACCTGCCAAGGCACTAAGATATCGTTGAGACTCAAAATTCTGAATTGATAAAGATAAAAATAGAGGCCAAGTGTAGAGCCCTGAATTGAAACCGACGTAAGGATATTGCCGAAAAGCAGGCCCATTGTCCCGCATGTGTCACCAAGCTCATAGAAGCGAAGGTTTCTTCGCGCTGAAACAATAGTCTCAAACAAAATAAGGGTCAAAATAATAGGAACCCCTACGGCATAAACTGTTGTTGTTGAAACTTCTTGCAACTATTCTCTCCCACGACTCTGGACCGCGCGTTTAAATCTAAATAACTAGATTTACATTATGTAATGGAGCGACGCTTTTTCACAGCTCTTTAGATTGGATGGCCTAGATGATTAAAAATCGAGCAGGACATTCAAGGCATCAGGTTATGTTAGGAATAAATTTTGAAGCCTAAATCAGTGGTATTGAAACCTGATTCTGTAACTGCAAGAGAATCTCTGCCGGCATCCTTAGCCGCATAAAGTAGCTCATTTGTAGCTATAAGCAAATCTTCTGGTTTATTGTTTTTGTTTGGATAGATCTCTGCAAGCCCAATGCTTAAGGTTAAAATTGGCTTAGCCTTGACTTGCTCATTAGGGATTTTTAAAGCACGTATGTTTCTCAATAACTTTAACATTAAAGAGCGAGCGCCATCTTTTTCTGTGCCGCCAAGTAATATAGCGAACTCATCCCCACCGTATCTTGCACAAATATCATCTGGTCTATTGGCTGATTTAGACAGAATAGCTCCTATAGACCTTAAATACCCATCTCCAATAGCCTGCCCATAGGTATCATTGATCTTTTTAAAATGATCTATATCAAGCCTCGCCAAAGATATGGGCGTTTTCATTCTGACCGCTCGCACCCATTGCTGATCTAAGAACTCACCAAACACTCTTCGATTTGAAATTCCAGTTATATCATCTACCGAGGTAAGCTTTGAAACCTCCTGTTCAGCTAATTTTTGCTCTGTGATATCTCGGTGGGAGATAACCAAAAACTGAGTGTCAGACAAGATAAATTGGCTAACTCGCATCATAAACCACCTTTCCTTTAATGGGCTATGGCAGGGGTATTCCAAGTAATAAAGGTCTTGCTCCGCGCGCGACACCTTGCGTATTCCTTTCGCGGCTCTGCGTGCAAAAGAATCTCCAGATTTCCCCGCTTCATCACAGACTTTAAGATAGTTGACGCCTTTCCAGCCACCATACTCAAACCAAGGTTCGACACGTCCTGTATCGTCCCAACTATGGTTAGCAAACTGAATATCACCTTCAGAATCTATTACGACAATACCTTCAGATGCTGTATCCAGAACAGCTTTTATGAAATCATATGATTTAATCACTAATGAACTCCGAAAATTTCCTTTACCCCTACTCAGAAATTTTTCATTTATATATATTTATATAACAGTTTCTAAAAAAATACGCTCCAGTAGAAATTGCGTATTCTTCCTAATAGTCGATATACGGCCTATAGAAAAAGTCAGGCTAATCTAATAGACATAGTTATTTGAGAAAAATATAAGATGCCATCCAAACAACATTTAATGTCCAAATCAAACGCTAAAATTAATTTATCTTAGGGTCTAGCTCTCCGCTTTGATAGCGCGCGGTCATAGCATCCAAACTAAGAGCTCGAATTTTGGAGGCATTACCCGCTGTTTCAAAGGCCTCATAACGCGCAGCCGCTATATCCTGCATCGCAGTAATAGTTTCTTTCAGATAGGCACGCGGATCGAAAGCGCTGGGATTTTCCGCTAAGAAACGACGCACGGCTCCAGTCGACGCTAGACGCAGGTCGGTATCGATATTAATTTTACGAACACCATGCTTAATACCTTCACAAATTTGATCGACTGGAACACCGTAAGTTTCTGGTATCTCTCCACCGTACTGATTAATTATCGCTAGCCATTCTTGGGGAACCGAGGACGACCCATGCATCACCAAATGAGTGCCTGGAATACGCTGATGAATTGCTCTGATTCGATCTATAGCGAGAATATCACCAGTAGGCGGCCGACTAAACTTATACGCACCATGGGATGTGCCGCACGCAATAGCCAAAGTGTCGACCTGAGTTTTGGCAACAAAATCCGCAGCTTCTTCAGGGTCAGTTAACATTTGCTCCTGAGACAGCGTCCCTTCTGCTCCAACACCGTCCTCTTCTCCTGCCTGGCCCGTTTCCAATGAACCGAGACAACCGAGCTCGCCCTCCACAGAAACTCCACAGGCATGAGCCATCTCAACAGTGCGGCGTGTTACATCAACATTGTAATCATAGCTTGATGGCGTTTTACCATCTTCTTCAAGAGATCCATCCATCATTACAGAGGTGAATCCAAGCTGAATAGATCGCTGGCAAATAGCTGGGCTGGTACCGTGATCTTGGTGCATACAAACAGGAATATGCGGCCATTCTTCTACTGCGGCCTGAATTAAATGCCGTAAAAAAGGTGCTCCGGCATATTTACGCGCACCCGCCGAGGCTTGCACAATCACCGGGCTATCTGTCTGATCTGCGGCCATCATAATGGCGCGCATTTGCTCAAGATTATTAACATTAAATGCAGGTACGCCGTAACTATATTCTGCAGCGTGATCAAGCATCTGTCGTAGTGAAATAAGTGCCATAGCTAATATCCTTTTTAACTTTTTTGATACTGTAGTTATAGATGTAAATACTCTAATTTTAAAGCTAACCATTGCCCCGCTGCTTAAGAATAGCGACAGCCGGCAGCTCCTTGCCTTCAACATACTCTAAAAACGCACCACCCCCAGTGGAAATATACGATATTTTATCGGCTATCGCATATTTATCCACTGCTGCTAGAGTGTCTCCACCGCCTGCAATAGAGAACCCGTTACTTTCTGCGATAGCTTTAGCTAAGGTTTCTGTGCCTCTTCCAAATTGCGAGAACTCAAAAACCCCTACTGGGCCATTCCAAATAATAGTCCCCATCGACACCATCAACTTTGCTAAATGGTCCGCCGTTTGAGGGCCTATATCGAAAATCATATCATCTTCGGCCACCTCATCAACTAACTTCACTATTGCCTCTGCAGACTCTGAGAATACTTTACCAACAACCACATCTGTCGGTAGTGGAATATTTGTCTTTGCCATGAGAGCTCGAGCCACCGGAATTAAGTCTGGCTCATAGAGCGATTTCCCAACCGGTTTGCCCGCTGCAGCTAAAAAGGTATTGGCGATACCTCCGCCAACGATTAACTGGTCGACCTTTCCTGCTAGGCTCTCTAATACCATTAGTTTGGTAGACACTTTAGACCCGCCAACGATAGCCACAATGGGCGCTTTAGGCGTGGCAAGTGCTTGCGCTAAAGCATCAAGCTCCTTAGCCAGAAGGGGCCCAGCGCAGGCAATCGGCGCATATTTAGCAACACCATAGGTCGATGCCTGAGCACGGTGCGCCGTGCCAAAAGCGTCCATAACAAAAATATCACACAGCGCGGCATAGGCTTTGGCGAGATCGTCATCATTGTTTTTTTCACCCACATTAAAACGGACATTTTCTAGCATAGTCACTTCACCGTCTCGAAGGTCGATGCCTTCATGCCAATGCTCCACCAAACTGACAGTTTCTCCAAGCTGCTCACCCATAAACTTAGCAACTGGCGCTAGACTATGCTCTAAACTTACTACTCCTTCAGCAGGCCTACCTAAATGAGACATTAAAATAACCTTGGCGCCTGCCTGCAATGCCAACCTAATAGTTGGTAAGCTTGCTTTTATTCGAGCGTCGCTGGTCACTTGGCCATCTTTGATTGGCACATTTAGATCTTGGCGTATTAACACTCGACGGCCAGTTAGATTTAACTCCGTCATTAACTTCAAGGTCATTCCCCTACTTCCTTTTGGGTGGATTCAATTTCTGTGGTCTCTAATCACAATATTTTCCCAGACCAATAGTGCAGCGTATCCAGCATTCGATTGGCATAACCCCACTCATTATCAAACCAAATGAGCACCTTGACCAATTTTTGCTGACTTACTCGTGTTTGACTCGCATCAACAACACCACTGCGGGGGTCGTGATTAAAATCACAGGAAGCTAAAGGCTCTTCAGTATAACCAAGAATTCCTTGCAGCTCGCCCGACGACGCCTCGGCTAAAACAGCATTGACTGTCGCCAAATCGACTGGGGTATTTAGCATCACTGATAAATCAATCGCCGATACGTTGGCTGTCGGAACCCGCATAGCTTGGGCTTCAAAACGCCCAGCCAGCTCCGGTAACAGCCGATCGATACCCAGCGCTAAACCTGTTTCTACTGGAATGATTGACTGCATCGACCCTCGAGTTTTACGCAGATCTGTGTGGTGATAGGCATCAATAACCGGCTGATCATTCATCGCAGAATGAATGGTTGTGATAACGCCGCCATCGACGCCAAAGTAATCATTGAGTACCTTTATCACTGGAACAACACAGTTGGTGGAACAAGACGCGCTGGAAATAATCGTTTCCAAACCATTAAGAATTTGGTGGTTAACCCCATAGACAATGGTTGCATCAACGCTAGATTCTGCGGGTTGTGAGAACAATACCCGCTTAGCCCCACTTGTTATGTGTTGCTGAGCAGTAACACGGTCAGAAAAACTGCCGCTACATTCCAGCACCACATCAATGTCCAACTCTTGCCAAGGCAGTTGCCGCAAGTCTTTATAATTAACTATCTGTATAGGGTCATTATTGACGGTTAGAGTCTGTCGGTCTATCTCGACAGTGCCAGGAAACCTACCATGAGTCGAATCATAGCGGGTTAAATGGGCTATGGTTTTACTTTCAGCAGGCTCATTGATAGCGACTACCTGAGCCCAATCACGCGCGCCAGATTCATAGAGCGCCCGCAACACCGAGCGCCCAATACGTCCATAACCATTAATAGCAATGCGTAACACTAGCCAAGTGACTCCATAACATTAGCTACTACATTCTCAACAGTGAACCCAAACTCTTTCATAAGGACTCCGCCGGGTGCGGATTCCCCAAAGCTTCGCATGCCCACAACCCGCCCATCAAGACCAACGAACTTATACCAATAGTCTGCGTGCAAGGCTTCAACAGCTACTCTCGCCCTAATTTCAGGGGTCAATACTGAGTCACGATAGTCAGCATCTTGGGCCGAAAAGATTTCCGCGCAAGGCATGGACACTACCCGAGCTCGAACACCCTGATCAGCCAATTGATTAGCTGCAGAGACCGCCAATTCAACTTCTGAACCAGTGGCAATAATAATGGCTTGGGGATCAGTGCAATCTTGTAAGACATAGCCCCCTTTAGCGATCGCTGCGACCTGTTGGTTTGTTCTTGGCATCGGGGCTAAACCCTGCCTGCTGAATACCAATGCACTAGGTCCCTGTCGATTCTCAATAGCGCTTTTCCAGCACACCGCCGACTCTACCGTGTCACAAGGCCGCCAAGTATTTAAGTTAGGCGTCGACCTAAGAGCGCTCAGTTGCTCAACAGGTTGGTGAGTTGGCCCATCTTCTCCAAGACCAATAGAGTCATGCGTATAAACAAAGATACTCTGCTGTTTCATTATCGCAGCCATACGCACAGCGTTGCGTGCATACTCCATAAACATCAAGAAGGTGGCACCGTAATTAATAAAGCCGCCATGCAAGGCGATACCATTCATCATCGCGCTCATGCCAAATTCACGAACACCGTAGTAAATGTAATTGCCGTCAGCATTTTCACTGCTGATATCTTTTGATCCTGACCAGATAGTCAGATTTGAACCCGCTAAATCTGCTGATCCGCCAAGTAATTCAGGCAACATTGGTCCATAGGCATTCAAGCAATTTTGGGATGCTTTACGAGAGGCCACCTTTTCCATTTTGTCTTGGCATTGTTGAATATAAGCATCAGCTTTACTGCTAAAGTCTACTGGAAGTTCGCCACTAGTTCGTCGCTCAAATTCAGCGGCTAAGTCAGGATGTGCGGCTCTGTAGGCGTCTAAGGTTGAATTCCATCCGCTCTGAGCAACAACACCCTTATTTATCGCGCTCCATCCCGCATAGTGGTCTGTAGGTATCTCGAATGGTCCATGAACCCAGCCCAGTTTCTTGCGCGCCAAGATAATTTCATCGGCCCCAAGAGGCGCACCGTGACAGTCCTCTTTGCCCTGCTTGTTAGGCGATCCAAACCCAATAATAGTTTTGCAACAGATCAGCGTTGGTTTGGCTGTTTCGGCCCGAGCTAGTTCTATTGCTGCTTTAATCGCATCGCTATCGTGACCATCGACGTCAGCAACCACGTGCCAACCGTAAGCTTCAAACCGGGCAGGTGTATCATCGTTAAACCAGCCCTCAACCTCACCGTCGATTGAAATGCCATTGTCATCATAAAACGCAGTTAATTTACTCAGGCCTAAAGTACCCGCCAGAGAACAAACCTCATGAGAAATGCCTTCCATCAGACAGCCATCACCTAAAAAGGTGTAAGTCTGATGATCGACCACATCATGGCCGGGTCGATTAAATTGGGCAGCCAGTACCTTCTCGGCTAACGCCATACCAATCGCATTACTAATGCCTTGACCAAGAGGGCCCGTAGTTGTCTCTACCCCGGGCGCGTATCCATATTCGGGGTGCCCTGGTGTCCTTGAGTGTAACTGACGGAAATTTTTCAATTCTTCAATTGGCAAATCATATCCACTGAGATGAAGCAGGGAATAGAGCAACATAGAACCATGGCCATTGGACAATACAAATCGATCTCGATTAACCCATTCAGGATCGGATGGATTATGTTTTAAGTAGTCATTCCACAGAACTTCTGCAATATCTGCCATGCCCATCGGCGCACCCGGGTGACCACTGTTGGCTTGTTGCACTGCATCCATACTGAGCGCTCGAATAGCATTGGCAAGGTCTCTGCGTGAGGCCATGGGTTGTTACTCCTAAAAGGGGAAATGTGAATTGTTCATTGTCTCTCAGACAAGCATGCCAGTAAACCGATATTCGCTATTCATTAGACTCTCGCCACCAATATAGCGGCAGAACTTTAACTCTAATCCCTATATTAAAATATTTTGATATATGTTTTATGCGTGATATAGTGGCGGCATGTTGTCTTCAATGCCATTTAACCATGAAACTCGATCAGCTACTGACACCAGCGTTATTACGGCGTTGTGCAAAGCGGCTGGTGATCCACTTCGCATGCAGATTTTAAAAGTGCTGCAGCAAAACGCTTATGGCGTTTTAGAAATGTGTCAGATCTTTGATATTCGTCAACCCGCCATGAGCCACCATCTCAAAATTCTTGCCAACGCGGGTTTAGTAGCAACTCGGCGCGAAGGAACGACCATTTTTTATCGCCGCAATGAGATGCATCCTGATACTGACCTGCAGGCATTGCAACATAGCCTTTTTCATACCATTGATGAGGCGGCGCTTGATCCAAATCTACGAAATCGACTAGCCGAAATAAACGGCACTCGTGCTGCAGCATCTGTCACTTTTTTTAATCAAAATGCTATTCGCTTTGAGGAAAATCAAGACTTAATCGCTAGCTGGTCTGACTATGGCGACAGTGTCGAAAGTTTTTTGATTAATAGTACGTCCAGCAACCAATTAGCCCTAGAAATTGGTCCGGGTTATGGTCAGTTCTTATCTCGGCTGTCGACTGTTTTTGATCGAGTGACTGCGTTAGATAACTCCGAAGAAATGTTGGAGCAGTGCCGAAACCGATCTTCTGTTCAAGGCTTAACTAACATAGACTTTATGCTCGGCGATACTAATAAGGCCATCGATAATAGTGTTAAAGCCGACTTTATTTCGTTGAACATGGTGCTGCATCACAACCCAACTCCCGCAGAAATAATCGCTGACTGCGCACAACTTATGAACAAAAACGGTACTTTATTAATCACTGAGCTTTGTGCGCATGATCAAGAGTGGGTAAAAGAAGCTTGCGGCGATCTGTGGTTAGGGTTTGAACCAGAATCGCTCACCCAGTGGTGCTCGGCAGCTAACTTGGCCGAAGGCAACAGTCAGTACCTCACGCAACGCAATGGTTTTCGAATCCAATTACGCCAATTCACTTTAGACACCAAATAATTTAAGGAGAAGCTTATGTCTACATATAACTTATTCACCTCTGAGTCAGTATCAGAAGGCCATCCAGATAAAATGGCAGATCAAATTTCTGATGCTGTACTTGACGCAATCATTGCCGATGATCCCAATTCCCGCGTTGCCGTAGAAACGATGGTAAAAACCGGAATGACTATTATTGCTGGAGAAGTGAGAACCAATACCTATGTTGACCTAGAAGAAGTAGTCCGAAATGTGATTACTGATATCGGCTATGATAATTCGGATGTTGGTTTTGATGGTAATACTTGTGCAGTTTTAAATGCTATAGGGAAACAGTCTAACGATATTGCTCAAGGTGTTGATGAAGCTGCTAACAAAGACATTGGTGCTGGCGACCAAGGGCTGATGTTTGGCTATGCGACCAACGAAACCAAGGTGCTTATGCCGGCTCCTATTTACTACTCTCACCTTTTAGTTAAACGTCAAGCGGAAGTCCGTAAAGATGGGACTTTGCCTTGGTTGCGGCCCGACGCAAAAAGCCAAGTGACTTTGAGATATGATCAAGGTAAGCCGGTAGCCATCGATGCGGTTGTACTTTCTACTCAGCATTCGCCTGATATCTCTTTATCTGATCTCCAAGAAGCAGTTCGCGCTGAGATTATTTCGCCAGTGCTTCCTGCAGAATGGCTTCACGAAGGAACCCAATATCATATTAACCCAACGGGCCAATTTATCATTGGCGGCCCTGTAGGTGATTGCGGATTAACAGGCCGCAAAATTATTGTTGATACCTACGGTGGTATGGCTCACCACGGTGGCGGAGCATTTTCTGGAAAGGATCCCACTAAGGTAGATCGCTCAGCAGCCTACGCGGGCAGATACGTTGCCAAAAACATAGTTGCCGCTGGTTTAGCTGACCGCTGTGAAATACAAATTTCCTACGCTATTGGTGTAACTGAGCCAACGTCCATAAGTGTTGAAACCTATGGCACTGGCAAGCTTTCTGACGAAGAAATTGTGACATTGATTCGAGAGCATTTTGATCTGCGCCCTAGAGGCCTGATAGAGATGTTAGATCTGCGTCGACCCATCTACAAAGCAACTGCTGCCTATGGCCACTTTGGTCGCGAAGAGGAAAACTTCACCTGGGAAAAAACAGATAAAGTATCCCTCCTCAAAAAAGCACTGTAGCAACAAATAATATTTTTTATTTTAAACATTAATTCATAAGGAATTACATCATGACTTCAGTAGTACAAGATATCGACAATAATAAAGGATTCGCCGACTATAAGGTTGCCGATATTTCTCTTGCTGATTGGGGTAAGAAAGAAATCTCTATCGCTGAATCAGAAATGCCCGCATTGATGACTTTGCGCGAAAAATACCGCGCAGAGCAACCTTTGGCCGACGCCAGAATACTCGGCTGTATACATATGACGATTCAAACCGCCGTGCTGATCGAAACCCTCGTCGCCCTGGGTGCAGAAGTACGCTGGACTTCTTGTAATATTTTTTCCACTCAAGACCACGCCGCAGCGGCAGTTGCCGCTAGCGGAACACCAGTTTTTGCCTGGAAGGGAGAGACGGAAGAAGAGTACGAATGGTGTCTTGAGCAGCAGGTATTAAAAGATGGGCAGCCCTGGAATGCCAACATGATTCTAGACGATGGTGGTGATCTAACTTCGCTACTGCATGATAAGTATCCTCAGGTACTTGAGGCTGTTCATGGGGTTACCGAAGAGACGACTACAGGTGTCCACCGCCTTTATGAAATGCTTAAAGCGGGCGAACTAAAGGTTCCCGCAATCAATGTTAATGATTCGGTAACAAAGTCAAAGTGCGACAATAAATATGGGTGCCGTCACAGTTTGAACGATGCCATAAAACGCGCTACTGACCATCTTCTGTCTGGAAAGAAAGCGGTCGTTGTTGGCTATGGTGATGTAGGTAAAGGATCTGCCCAGTCTTTAAGACAAGAAGGAATGATTGTGAAGATTACTGAAGTTGATCCAATTTGCGCCATGCAGGCCTGCTTGGACGGCTTTGAAATCGTATCAACATATAATGACGGTGATTCTAGCAAAGGAGTCAATAGCGAACTACTGGCTAATACCGATATGTTGGTAACCACCACGGGTAACTACAACGTCTGTGGTTCTGATGTTTTAGGTGCGCTTAAAAGTGGCGCTGTTGTGTGTAATATTGGTCATTTCGATAATGAAATTGATACCGCTTTCATGCGCGAAAATTGGGAATGGGATGAAATCAAACCTCAGGTACACAAAATCTACCGCAATAAAGACACCAACGATCACCTGTTATTGCTAGCTGAAGGTCGTCTAGTGAATCTAGGTAATGCGACCGGGCACCCAAGTCGAATCATGGACGGATCTTTCGCTAATCAGGTACTGGCTCAGATTGATTTATATAAGAAGCAATTTGCTGCTCAGGACGATGCGACCAAAGCGGAGATGCTGCGCGTTGAGGTTCTCCCAAAACATCTTGATGAAGAGGTTGCTCGTTACATGGTTGGTGGATTCGGAGGCGTTATGACCCAGTTGACCCAAGAGCAAGCTGACTACATTAACGTTTCTGTGAACGGCCCGTTCAAAGGCGATAGCTATAAGTACTAACTATCTTGCTAACTTAGTATCTTTAAGGTCTCTGACGTGCATCGTCAGAGACCTTAAATAGGAAAAAATTTTATGACGAACACTCCTCATCTCAGTTTTGAGTTCTTTGCCGCAAAAACGCAGCAAGGTGCTGAAAATCTGAATGCGACCGCTAGCCAGCTAAATAAGTTTAATCCCGAGTTGTTTTCAGTGACCTATGGTGCCGCCGGCTCCACCCGTGACACGACCAAAGATTTAGTGCTTAACCTCCAAAATCAAGGCTATCAGGCTGCTCCTCATCTCTCCATTGGGGGCGACTCTAACTCAGACGTACTGAAGCTTGTTGACTCGTATAAAGAGGCCGGAATAAAAAACTTAGTCGCTCTTCGCGGTGATCTACCCTCTGGTGTGGGCGCTGCTAAAAAATTAGTTCATGCCAACGAACTAGTTGCTTTGATCCGGGAACATAGCGGCGATCATTTCAACATCAACGTTGGCGCTTATCCTGAAATTCATCCTGAGGCTGAAAGTTATAGCAACGATATCTATTGGTTAGGCGAGAAATTTAAGGCCGGTGCTAACCGTGCTATTACCCAGTATTTTTACAATCCAGATGCTTATTTTCATTTTATCGAGTCCTGTACAAAAGCTGGAATCGACAAGCCAATTATCCCAGGCATCATGCCTCTCACTAATTATGAGAATTTAGTCCGCTTTTCTGATAACTGTGGTGCTGAGATACCTCGATGGCTGCGCTGGCAGCTTAAAGAACGCAGCCACAACAGTGCTGACCTCATTAGTTATGGCGTTGAAATGGTCTCCGAGCTTTGCGAGAAACTATTGGCAGGCGGCGCGCCCGGATTTCATTTTTATACAATGAATAAATGGCAGATTTCTGATCAAATTTGCCGTAACCTTGGGTTTTCAACCAAGGATTAAAGTCACATGCGGATTCCGCGGCTCTATACTCCCCAAGCTTTATCGAAGGATTCTCTGATTGATTTAGATGAAAGCTCATCGCGCCATCTGGTCTCTGTATTGCGTATGTCTGCGGGACAGCAAGTCATATTATTTAATGGGCAGGGTGGCGAGTACTCTGGCGAATTATCCAATGTACGTAAAAATTCTGCATCGGTGTCAATCTCCAAATTTATCGACTGCGATAGAGAATCACCGCTGAAGGTTCATTTAGCCGTAGGTGTCTGCCGTGGAGACAGAATGGATTGGATTGTTCAAAAAGCTAGTGAACTTGGCGTCTGTTCCATTACACCCCTATTCACTGAGCGAACAGAAGTTAAACTGAACGCTGAACGCCTCGACAAAAAAACTCGCCATTGGCAACAGATCGCGATTAGCGCATGTGAACAATGCCAGCGCACTCTAGTACCCATTGTTAGTCCTGCTATGCCACTTTCACAATGGGTCGCTGTTGACAACGACAGCCTGAAACTGGTGTTACATCATCGCGCATCCAAACGTTTAAGCGAGCTTAGCAGCGACATCAATTTGGTCTCTTTGTTAGTCGGACCCGAAGGCGGGTTAAGTAGCAGTGAAATCGACTTGTCACTGAATCATGGTTTCAAACCGTTGGCTCTTGGCCCTAGAGTTTTACGAACCGAGACTGCCCCCTTGGCAGCACTTAGTATCGTACAGTCACTCTGGGGCGATATGGGATAGGTGAAGTAATGGCAAGGTCACGCGGAGTATTCGTTTGGACGGCTCAATCTCCAATAAATCTAGTTATTTATGTGCTGTTACTGCTTAGCTGCCTTACTCAGGGTGCCGTTTTTGGCGATGGAGATCCTGGCAATGGCATTGAAGATCAGCGACAAAAAGCTACAGCAGAACACCTTAAACCGATGGGAACTCTTTTCTGTGATGGTAGGCTCAGAGGTACCGCCATACATGTGCGCCGGCCCGCAGATAAAGACCCCACTTCCGGTTCCATTGTCTTAACAGCCGCCCACGTCTTGTATGACCAAAAAACAATGCAACCTTTTAAAAAATGCGTCTACAGGCCACAGAATAAGCGGCTGACAACGATAGATATTACCAGCCTGTCGTCTCACCGATTTAACCCGAAGGAAGCAGATAAACTGCAACAAGCCGAAAATGATATTGTTTTCATTAGATTGAGTAAGAGGCTATTACAGCCGACCTTAACGCTGACCGCAGTTAATAAGATACCTAGTGCACTACTATTAATAGCCTACAACAGTGGCAAAAATGACATTAGCCAAAGTGCGGATTGCCATCAATTTGTATCCGAAAATTTTGCCAGTAAAAAGCTTCTTCTACATGACTGCGATGCCAATAATGGCGCCTCAGGTGGGGCTGTTTTAGACGCCGCCAACGGCAGACTAGTGGGTGTTCATGGGGGAACATTCTTAGTTAATAATATAACGTCACAGCGTGACCAAATACCTAGGGGAGCAAAAGCCGACCCTGAAAAGTTAATCAATCAAGCACGGAAAATAAACGCTAGAGTAATAGAGACCCTTAATCAGTTTTCTGCATATCCTGCCAAGTATTTTCAAGATTAAATTCAATCTCACACTCAAACCCCGGAATAAACATACCGGTCTCTGAAATCTGAACCGCAGCTTCGTCAATTAAAGCTTCTCCAAAACGGTAAATTACATTAAGTTCTGCCACATCGGCTTGAGCCGCATATTTTGATGCTTCCAAGCGAGTCTTTTCTCGCTTTTTGAGGTACTCGGGGAAACCATCACCGTGCCGATTGGCAAGCATAGCATTGGCTTTTTCTGCTGACAAAACCACCGCTGTAGCGTTATTACCTCCAAAGCCTTTTGAGTTAATAAACGCAACTTGCATTGATTTTGAGCTCACGTCTAGGTCAGTCAAAGGGAATTTAAGGCCATCTTGAAAGACATCTGAAGCGACGCTGGAAATCGTTTTAATACCAGGAATCAAGCCGTGTTTAAAGGTTCCTAAGGCGGCAATCAACTGGTCTCCGCTTGCAGCACTAATGCTATGGCCAACGTAAGATTTTATGGCGGTAACCGGCCAATCTTCAATACCAAAGGTGTTGGCAACGCGACTGATAACTTCAGATTCCGTCACTCTATTGGCTGGAGTACTAGATCCGTGGGCGTGGACAAAGCTATGCTTTTGGACCCCTTCTTTACCAATAATACTGACCGCAGCTGCAACAGCTTTTGCAAAACAAATATAATTACCAGCGCCAGGTGCAGAAATTGATTTTTTAACACCATCCGCATTAATGAATACCTCTGGTACAGCGCCATGAACATCAGCCCCTAGCTCCATTGCTAAAAGATCGTCCATCAACACAATGTACTGAGTTCCTTCTGCTAGCGTGAAGCCGCAATTCTCGCCAAAGGGCCTGCTGGCTTTGCGCCAATTGGGCGTGTCAGAGCCGTCTATCTTGCATAGGTTTTCGTCACTGGCAAGAGCACTCATATTTGAAAAGCCTTCCGAGCATTCCGGAGTGACTGGCGCTTCCGCGTTACCCACGATAGCTACTCGTCGACGTCCGCTGCGAATATCTCTCACCGCGGCTTGAAGTACATAGAGAAAACTAGCGCAGGCTCCAGTAATAGCCTCCGTATGCCCAACACTTCCTAACACATAGGCATTTATAAAATCGGCGGGCATAGTGTTCAGCCCTAATGCCAGCTGCTTTGCCGTGGTTCTATCGCCTCTTAATCGAGCCTGCAGAAGCCCACCATTACCCTCTTCAGTGACCTGGCCAAAAACACTCGAGGAATAGACCCCAACCTGATCAGGATTTACTTTTCCTGCTACCACCTCCCAAGGAATACCCAGAGAATGTATGGCATCACTTGCACCTAGCAAGGTCATCTGTAATCCACGAGGATGAAATCTAGAATTATAGTGGCCTGCCAGATTAAACCCTGTTGGCAATTGTCCGGCAGCTTTTGCAGCCAACTCATAATTTGAAGTTACCAAATATTCACTAGCAGAAGATGTTTTGACCTCGACTACACCGTCGTTCGCTTCACTGACGCACCAATCTGCCGGTATTGCCTTAGGCAAGTCCCGCTTAAGCATAGTGAAATGCTGCGACTGTCCTTCGTCAAAGGTAATCTTTTTATTGCCTGGCACCTGAGATGGATCAAAATTCTCGATTTTACGAACTAAGGTTCCTTCAATCACCGCTGTTCTGTATTTCTCCACGACCCTAGATAGACTCAGACCAGTAAGATCATCATCACAAAACATTTCTCCGTCGGCTTTCACATAACCCATCAGGCAAGCCAAACTAGCAATAGTCTTGTTTTGCTCATCCACAGGCAAGGATTCCAGAACCATCCGTCGAAAGGCCTGATGAGAGGAGCTCCGACCAGCGGCATTGAATCCACCAAACCCAACGATAAGAGGCAGGGCTTCAGACATAAGGACTTCCTTTGTTAGATGATCAAATTTAGTCGCACAGTGTAAAATAGCATAGAAGAGAATTCTTTTGTATTTTAGCCATATAATTTAGTATATTAGCCATATTATGCTAAATTTATCCTATTATGGCCTTTAATCTTACTTTACTGCTTTGCGATAACATGCTCGTGTCGAGCAGTACTTTAGCGGCAGAAATATTTTATTTTGCTGAAGCCATGGCTCGGGCCAATAAAAACCCTATGCCCGATGTGGAGATTCGCAGAGTTAGCCCAAATGGCTTACCCGTTCGGACCTCTGCTGGTTTTGAATTGACGCCCACTCATTCCATCAACGACGACTTTAGCAGTGACTTGATTCACATCCCCGCACTGTGGCGAAATCCGCGTCCTGCGGTGAAAAAGTATCAAGCGTACATTCCATGGCTTCAGCAACAACATCATCGTAACTGTGCAATCACTGCGGTTGGCACTGGCGTTTGTTTTTTAGCTGAGGCCGGGCTTTTAGACGGAAAACCAGCAACGACACACTGGCATTACTTCGATCAATTGCAAAAACATTACCCGGCAGTGCGCTTAGATCGGCAACACTTTACCACCCAGGCAGGCAACATTTACTGCGCCGCCAGCATAAATGCGATGGCTGAATTAATCATGTATCAAGTAGAGCGGCATTTTGGCCGTATTATCGCGCGTCAGGCCCAGCGTAATTTTTTCCATGAAATTCGCAATATCTCCAGCCCGATTAGCTCTAGCAATCAGCAAGACGGTGCGCACCAAGATGAATCGATTGCCCAGTCGCAGATATGGATTCAAGACCATTTGAGTAAATCACTATCTATGCCTGATTTAGCGGGACTATTTGGTATGTCTACACGAACCTTCAATCGCCGTTTCATTGCCGCAACAGGCGACACGCCTAATAGCTACCTTACCGAGGTTCGCATGGCGTTTGCCTGTGACTTACTGAAAAATACTGACTTACCCATTGTCGACGTAGCCAGTTATAGCGGTTACCCCGAAGCAAGCTGGTTTTCTTCACGCTTCAACCAATGGTCGGGGAATAGCCCAAGCGCTTACCGCAAAACGGTTCGCGCCAAACTATTTAATTAGGACTTTACTAGCTTAAAATTCGCACGCGCATCACGCCTTGGACATAGCCAATATTTTGTTGAACGTCACCGCTAATATCGCCCTCGACGTCAATAATATTATAAGCAATCTCGCCACGGCTTTTGTTAACCATATCAACCACATTCAGCTCCGCGTCAGCCAATATAGACAGCACGCTACCCAAAACTTTTGGCACATTGTTATTGCTAAACGTAATTCGGGTTCCACCATTACGACTCATTTTAGTCGGCGGATAATTGACAGAATTATGGATATTGCCATTTTCAAGGAAATCCATAAGTTGGTTGGCGGCCATAATGGCACAGTTTTCTTCCGCCTCTTCCGTACTCGCTCCAATGTGAGGCATTAATAATACGCCTTTACGACCAAGCAGTGCGGGGGCCGGGAAGTCACTAATATAACCGGCAATAGTCCCTTTATCTAAGGCTGCTACTATATCTTCAGTACACACAATTTCTTCTCGAGCAAAATTAAGAATCTTAGCGGTGCTTTTCATTCCTGATAAAGTCTTCGTATTGATTAGGTGTTTTGTTGCTGGAATAGCAGGCACATGCAGGGTGAGAAAATCTACGTCGGCTAGTAATGCCTCTAAGCTATCCATGCGTTTCACACGGCTGGACAACTGCCATGCCGCCTCTACCGAGATAGCCGGGTCATATCCAATGACATTCATACCCAGATCCAAAGCCAAGTTGGCGATAATTGACCCGATGGCGCCAAGACCAACCACGCCTAAGGTTTTACCTACTATTTCAGTACCAGCAAAACGTTTTTTCTCTTTTTCCAACAGCTTACCCATCTCAGCAGGATCATTCATATGCCCAAGCCCTTGAACATAGCTCATGCCCCCAAAGATATCGCGAGAACCCAAGAGCAACCCAGCAACGATTAATTCTTTTACCGCGTTGGCATTGGCCCCCGGGGTGTTAAATACAACAACACCCTGTTCGGTGTAGTCTGCCACTGGGATATTATTAACGCCGGCGCCGGCACGGGCTACCGCTAGCAAGCTAAGGGGTACTGGTTCACCGTGTAGCTTTTGGCTACGCAAGATAAAGCCCTCTGGGGCGGCACAGTCTTCACTGACGGTATAGTTGTCCGCAGAAAATCTATCCAATCCTTTAGAGGAAATAGCATTATAGGTGCGTATGTTGTACATGGCATGGTCTCAGTAATAAAGTCTATTTAACGTAAATTTTTGGGTGCCTGTTATCTATTCGGTTACTTGACCGTAAGCCCAGTCAAGCCACGGCATCAAGGCTTCCACATCAGGTTTTTCTACAGTCGCGCCACACCAAATTCGTAGTCCGGCCGGAGCATCGCGATAGGCTCCAATATCAAAAGCGACAGCCTCGGCATCGAGTAACTTAACAATCTTCTTGACCTGCTCTGGCTCTAAATCTAAGGTCAAGCAAACACTAGTATTGGAAATTTGATCCACCTTCTGCGCCAAAAAATGAATCCAAGAACGTTGAGCGACAAAGGATTTAATCACCTCAAGATTCGCTTCGGACTTAGCGATTGCTGAGTCTAGTCCGCCGATCGAAGACACCCAATCTAACGCATCAAGGTAATCAGCAACACAAAGCATAGAAGGCGTATTGATGGTTTCCCCGCGGAAAATACCTTCAATCAGCTTGCCGTTCTTGGTCATACGGAAAATCTTAGGCATTGGCCAGTTGGGCGTGTAAGACTCTAACCTCTGGACCGCCCTCGGGCTCAAAATCAACATGCCATGGGCCCCTTCACCACCAAGTACTTTCTGCCAACTGTAGGTCACAACATCTAATTTTTCCCATGGTAGTTGCATAGCGAAAACAGCCGAGGTCGCATCACAGATGGTAAGACCTTTACGATCATCGCTGATCCAATCAGCGTTAGGCACCTTGACCCCAGACGTTGTCCCATTCCAAGTAAATACAATATCGTGATCTGGATTAGTCTTGGTCATGTCCGGTAATAGACCATAGTCAGCAACATGAGTGCTAACTTGGCTAAGCTTTAATTGCTTAACAACATCAGTCAACCATCCGCTGCCAAACGATTCCCAAGCACATACATCGACCGGGCGCTCCCCTAAAACCGACCACATAATCATCTCCACAGCACCGGTATCTGACGCGGGAACAACACCAACCCGGTAGCCTTCCGGTAGCCCTAAAAGATTGGCAGTGTCAGAACAGGCTCGCCCAAGCGCAGCCTTTCCGATGGATGAGCGATGAGAGCGCCCAAGTGTCGCTATATCAAGATTAGCAACATCATAACCCGGGCGCTTTGCGCAGGGGCCGGAAGAAAAATTCGGATTAGCCGGTTTCAAGATGGGTTTCACAGTAATGCTCATAGTCGTTATCAGTTTAAATTGCATCGAAAAAGGTCGCACATTTTACTGTTTGGGTCACATTAAAGAAAGTCGTTTTACGCTATAGCTGAATAGCTGAAAGTTATAGTGGCTCCATCACTCTAAACCCCAGACAAAAAAATACGCGATTGTTACCGCGTATTCATCAGTATTTCTTAAAAGTGCCTAGACTAGCGGACTGTCGCGCGCTCTTTTTCAATTAAAAATGTTGCCACCTTTAACATGCCGTCAAAGTTTTTGCTCATTCGTGTGGTTACCCGATACTTTCCATTGATCACAATCTCAGGCGTCCCCTGCGTTCTATAGCCTATAGCTCGCGCTTTGGCTTGCCCTATCATACTGTTTACGCCAAAAGAGTTATAAACCTTAGAAAATTTAGCCTCATCCACACCCTGTTGACCGAAAAACTTAGACAGATCTTGCTCGGTCCGAATCGACTGCCTGTCGACATGAATCGCTTCAAAGAGAGCCACATGAGTCTTATCTAAAACTTTGAGTAATTTTGCGGTGTAGTAAGCTCGCGCATAGGGCTCCAAGGCCGACTGCCAAATAGCAGGAGTGCGTTGAAAATCAATATCATCAGCCAAAGTCTCTGCCCAAGGGTGTATTGTCTTCTCAAAATTAAAGCAGTGTATACAGCCGTAATGAAATACCTCATTGACTTCAATTTTGTTTGGGTTCGCCGTTCTTATAGCCTGAGGTAAAACCTCATAGTCAACGCCGGCTCGGTACTGATCAGTCTGCGCCTGGCACATAGCCATTGGGACTACCAAGGCCATAAACACTATGCGCTTAATCCATTTTAACATTTCCATCTCCTGCTTTTGTCAGTCCACAAAGAACGTGAACTGTTATTAATTTAGGCCTTGAATGTAGTTAGCCACAGCTTTAATTTCTTTATCACTTAAATTAGCCGCGACCCCCCGCATAATAAGTGCATTGGGCCCACTATTTCTCTCACCACGCCGATAAGCCAGTAATTGTTTTTCAATATATCCAGCGTACTGTCCTCCAAGAGCAGGATAGCCTGCAGGATTATTACCGCTACCCGAGGGTGAATGACAACCGATACATGCGGCGACACCGGTTTTCATATTACCACCACGATAGATATTTTCACCATAGGCAAGAGCTTCCTCTGGACTACTAACGCCTATTAATTCAATTTCAGTGGCCCCTGAGATTGACCGTGTCTGGCCGTCGTAATAAGCCGCCATGTCTTGTAGGTCTTGGTCTGAGGAAAAATTTAAGATACCCGTCATTTCAAGAACAACCCGCTCCCCTGACTTAATATTGCGCAGCTGCTCAGTCATATACTTTTCACCCAAGCCAGCGAGCTTTGGGAAGGATGGCACCATGCTATTGCCATCTGCTCCGTGACATCCAGCACACATAGCAACCTTCACCTTTCCCGCTGCCGCATCACCGGATGCCAACACCTGAGTTGTCACCAATGACACTAGAATACAAAGGATACTTAAAAAAGATTTTTTCATGGTTAATTCGATTCTCGCAATACGTTAGAATAGGCCCCTGGGCATTGTTGAGGCCTCCGAGCATTAGCCTTATCGAGTAAGGCGATGCATTATATACCAATAAATTCAGTTTTTAAGCCAGTAGCGTCGATTTTCCTATGCATATACAGACAATTAAATTTCAATCTGCCGAATTCACCACTAGCGCGCCCTCACTGAAACAGTGTCCCGAGGATACGGGGTGTGAGGTGGCGTTTGCCGGCCGGTCCAATGCGGGCAAATCAAGTGCCATTAATACGCTGACCAAAAATAAAAATTTGGCTCGTACCAGTAAGACTCCAGGCAGAACTCAGCTGATTAACTTTTTCCAGTTAAGCGCTGGGAAAAGGCTAGTGGATTTGCCAGGTTACGGTTATGCAAAAGTACCCAAGGCCATGAAGGTAGAGTGGGATAAACATCTAGCAGAGTACCTTCGGTTACGTAAAAGTTTAGGCGGTTTAATTCTAGTGATGGATATTCGTCACCCGCTGCAAGACTACGACAAGCAGATGCTTAATTGGGCAGCAGAAGCAGGGTTGCCGTTACATATTCTGCTAACAAAGGCTGACAAGCTCAAGCGAGGGCCCGCCCAAAGTACACTCTTGAAAGTGGATAAATTTCTTCGTGACATGGATCCTCAGGCCACCCTATTCACAGCACAAACATTTTCCTCTCTAAAGAAACAGGGCTTAGCGGAGCTTGAGGAACAGCTTAGTCATTGGCTCAGTACAGATTTTAGTACGGCTGAAATATCAGAGGTGGATGGCGAAATATCTTGATCAAAAAAAAGCCCTAATCCAGAAACTGAATTAGGGTTTTCTCTACTACTTGGGAGTCTAACATTTACTTCTTTATCTCGGGGGAGATTATTTGCAATCATCACTTGCCTATTCTTTGACAGGATTTAAACAAGAAGTTCCATTTATTTTGAATAATTTAATGTTTTTGATAATTTTCTTTCCACCGCTATAGTTAATACCTATAAGTTAACAGCTATTCTTGAATTAAAAAGGGGTAAATATGCTCGGTAGCTGCCTATGTGGCCAGATAAAATACGAAGTTGCTTGTTTTGATCCTGAAATCTCTAATTGCCACTGTGCTATGTGTCGAAAATTCCATGGTGCTGCTTACGCAACCTACGGCAAAGTCCAGAGGCAAGATTTTAGATGGCTTCAGGGTCAGGCCCTAATACTCACGTATCAATCATCAATTACAGCGGAACGGGGCTTCTGTAAATGCTGTGGATCAAGCCTTTACTATAAATTCATAGATCAAGATGATCAAATCTCTATCGCCATTGGCACCCTAGATGAAGAGCCGTCTCGCTCGGTAGACAACAGTATTTTTTGTTCTTCAAAGCCACGCTGGTCGCTTTGCAACAAGGATATTCCTGAGTATCCAGAGTGGCGAAACCCTGCTTAGTGCGCTTCATCCCAGTTATCGCCAACGCCCACATCAACCACTAGCGGGACCTTGAGACTAGCTGCCAGCTCCATTCTCTCGGCAAGCCCTGCCGAAACTATTTGCAACTCTTGCTCTGGCACTTCGAGAACCAGCTCATCGTGCACTTGCATGATCATAACGCTCTCTAAATCACTACTTTGCAGCCAATCATCTACCGAGATCATGGCGAGCTTTATAATGTCTGCCGCTGTCCCCTGCATAGGCGCATTAATCGCTGTGCGCTCAGCAGCTTGACGACGCATACCGTTAGAAGAGCTAATTTCTGGCAGATAAAGTCTGCGTCCAAAATAGGTTTCCACATAGCCATACTCGGCAGCACTATGCCGGATATTGTTCATATAATGTTGCACTCCGGGATAGCGTTCGAAGTAGAGCTCAATATAGTCAGCTGCTTGCTTACGACCAATATTCAGTTGCCGTGCCAACCCAAAAGCCGACATACCATAAATTAACCCAAAGTTAATCGCCTTAGCACTGCGCCGTTGATCTACAGTTACCGACTCAGCGTCTGTGCCAAAAACCTCTGCAGCTGTTGCTCGGTGAATATCTTGCCCAGCGGCAAAAGCCGCCAATAAACTTGGGTCCTCAGACAGGTGAGCCATAATACGTAGCTCAATCTGGGAGTAATCCGCAGCCACTATTTTGGAGCCAGGCGCGGCAATAAATGCTTGCCGTACCCGTCGTCCCTCGGCGGTACGCACTGGAATGTTTTGCAAATTGGGATCTGAAGAAGAGAGCCGACCGGTGGCTGTTCCAGCCTGGTGATAAGAGGTATGGATACGCTTAGTCGTCGGATCAATCATGGTTGGTAGCTTGTCAGTATAAGTCGATTTAAGCTTTGCCAGCCCTCGATGCTCCAGCAACACCTTAGGTAGAGGATAATCTAGCGCCAGCTCCTGCAGTACCTCTTCTTTGGTCGAAGGAGCTCCCTTGGCGGTTTTCTTTAACATTGGGAGCTCTAGCTTGGTAAACAAAATCTCTCCGAGTTGCTTTGGTGAGGCCAAGTTAAATTCTTGCCCGGCCAATTCCCATGCTTGACGCTCTAACTCGGCTATGCGCTCAGAGAGCTCTTGGCTCTGCTGAAACAATAGAGTGTCATCTACCAAGGCTCCAGTGCGCTCGATTCGGGACAAGACAGGAATTAAAGGCAATTCGATATCAGTGAGTACACTTGCCAGCGTCGCTTCAGCAGAAACCTTAGGCCATAGCGCTTGGTGCAAGCGCAAAGTAAGATCGGCATCTTCAGAGGCATAAGGCCCCGCTTCTTCTAAAGATATTTGATTAAAAGTCAGTTGCCCGACGCCTTTGCCAGCAATATCGGTGAATTTAATGGTTTGCTCGCCCAGATATTTATTCGCCAAGCTATCCATATCATGCCGTGTCGCCACCGAGTCCAAAACATAAGACTCAAGCATCGTGTCAAATGCTATACCCTGCAGTGCAACACCATGCTGGGCAAAGATACTCATATCATATTTAAGATTTTGACCCACTTTTTTAATGCTGGGGTCTTCTAATAACGGCTTTAAATACGCCATTACGATGTCACGTGGTAATTGCTCAGGAACGCCCAGATAGTCATGTCCAAAGGGGATGTAAGCAGCCTTACCGGCATCAACTGCGATGGAAATCCCTACCAAGTCCGCTACCATATAGTTCAAGCTGGTGGTTTCCGTGTCCACAGCAACCAAGTCGGCCGCTTTTATCCTTTCTACCCAGGACAGCATCGTATCTTCTGTTAAGACCGTCTCATACTCTTTGATGATATCAGCTGGAACGACCTCAACTTCTGGCAAAGATAGGCTGCTTTGAGCTGAGCTGGCGTGCCCCATGGGTCTCGCACCAGGGCTCTTGGCTGTCGCCACCTCTGCAACCCAAGTCTTAAATTCCATATCAGCGAATAGCGTGGCTAGCAGCCCATCATCGGCGGGACTATTATGGAGCTGGCTAATGTTTTGAGGCATTTCAACATCGGTTTTAATAGTTGCTAATTGGTAAGACAAATAAGCTAGGTCTTTATGTTCTTGTAATTTAGGCGCCATATTTTTGGCCCCACGGAACTCCAGTCCAGAAACCTCCTCCAGTCGAGAGTAAATAGCGTCAAGCCCACCAAGCCCCTGCAATAACCCAAGAGCCGTCTTTTCGCCGACCCCAGGTACACCTGGAATGTTGTCGGATTTATCACCAAGCAAGGCTAAGTAATCAATAATTAATTCGGGAGGAACACCAAACTTTTCAATCACCCCCACTCTATCAAGAACCGTGTTAGTCATGGTATTCACTAAAGTGATGTACTCATTAACCAATTGCGCAATATCTTTGTCCCCCGTCGAGACAACCACTGGCTGTTTAGCCTCTGTGGCCTGAACGGCTAGGGTACCAATGACGTCGTCGGCTTCAACACCATCGATAATTAACATGGGCAAACCCATGGCCTGAATGATTTTATGAATGGGCTCTATTTGCAGACGAAGGTCGTCCGGCATAGGCGGTCGATTAGCTTTGTACTCACTGTACATTTCATCACGGAACGTTTTGCCTTTGGCGTCAAACACCACCACTAGTGTACTTTCTGGGTAATCTTTCTGTAACCGTCGCATCATATTAATGACGCCTTTTACCGCGCCGGTAGGCATACCTTTACTATTAGTTAGAGGCGGCAACGCATGATAGGCTCGGTAAAGATAGGAGGATCCGTCGACTAGGACCAGCGGGATTTGATCAGACATAATTTCGCTACTTTTTAAACGCTATATAGTTCAACAGAGAATACAGTATTTAGCTGAAACAGGCTCTAAATTGCGCGACTAATCTCTGCATAAATTGTTCATAGCCCTCATCTATTAGCGGCTGGCTTGTCCCTTGAGGGTCAATGCTTATAATTGGCAAATTAAGAGTCGCAGCAATACCTTGCGCATCTTTATTAGCATATTGTGGTTCTACAAATACACACTCAACAGTGTTTGCTAAGGCCTCTTTACGAAGAAGGTATTGGCTTTTAGCGCCTTTTTGCCTTCCACCGGCGTCTCTAATCGATAGTCCTGAGGCTAACCCAAATCCACGGGCAAAGTGACCAAAGGCATCGTGATGGGTTAAATAGCGCTTTTTAGCATAAGGAGCAAGTATGCTACTAAGCCTCGTCACTTCTACATCTCGAATAATATCCTGTCCACTCACTCCAACCCGGTCTTGGATTGCACGGCCAATAAGGTTTCCGTTTTGAGGGTCAAGCCACACATGAGGGTCACGCTGATGGTCATCACTAACCTGCTTAGACTCTTTATCAGACCTGAGAAAAGGCAGGTCGAGCACCCTAATAACACGATGTTTAGGCAATACAGAAACAGCTTTAGCCACTCGAGGCTCGACTTCGTCACCAAGTAAAACTACTAACTGCGCCTTTTGCATTTTCCCTAAGGCCGAAATCGATAAAGTTAGATCATGAGCCGATTGGCTAGCAGACTGCAAAAATTCGACCCTTGCGCTATCACCTAGGGCGGCCCTTGCGATAATGGCTAACGGCTTATTAGTAGTTACCACCAACATCTGAGAGACCTCAAGACTCTCGCTGTATTTAGAGCTTTCACTGTTGGCCCCGCTGGCATTTAGAGCAAACAAGAGTATTAGAATACCAGAAATGTTATAATGTATCTTTTTCAAACCGACGCTCGCTAAAAGAAGAAAAGGAAATACTTTATTTTATATGTTATATTATAACATAACATAATGGAAAAGACCGCTTATGCTGACTAACTCACGCCTAGTACACCAGCCTCATGATCATGGTCGCTGTATCAACGCAGCTTTGTCGCGGGCCAACAACCTCTGCACCGAAAAAGGCGTGCGGTTAACGCCTACTCGTGAATCTGTTTTGCGTCTACTATGGCAAAGCCATCAGCCACTTGGGGCCTATCAGGTGCAGGACCAGTTATCTAAGCTTACCGGGAAATCAATCGCACCCCCGACCATTTATCGCGCTATCGAATTTCTCTCTGATCTTGGGTTGGTGCATCGACTCGCATCCTTAAATGCTTATATTGGCTGCCCTTTCCCCAACAGTGAGCATAGTAATCTATTTATGATCTGTAATAGCTGCGGCAGTGCCGCCGAAGTCGCCCACACCGCTCTAAATGATGTGTTGCAGAATGCTAGCGAGAAGGCTCAGTTCAAGCTCGAGTCACAGAGTATCGAGCTTTTTGGTCTCTGCCCTCAATGCTCTCAAGACACAACCCAGGCGACGGAGCATAAAGCGCATGGCTAAACTACTGGTAGCACTGGACAAGGTTAATAAAAGCTTTGCGGGCAAGCTGGTGTTAGAGAATGTAAGCATACAACTAAAGCAAGGAGAGATAACTACGTTAATCGGGCCAAATGGGGCTGGTAAATCGACCCTTGTGCGGATTGTTCTCGGACTACTGAAGCCGGACTCGGGAACCATCAAGCGTACCGCCGATCTCAAAGTGGGATATATGCCGCAAAAATTGGTTATTGACCCAACATTACCCATTTCAACTTGCCGTTTTTTGCAATTAGCCAACACATCTCATCAGGCCTGTCACGAAGCGCTTGAATCTGTCGGAATTGCACATTTGGCTGCAACGCCCATTCAGGAGCTGTCAGGAGGGGAGGTGCAGCGAGCCTTGCTGGCTAGAGCTGTTTTGCGCAAACCTAATCTTTTGGTTCTGGATGAGCCGGTGCAGGGCGTTGATGTAAATGGGCAAAATGCTCTTTATCGAATGATTAGCGACTTAGCCAAAACCCTTAGCTGCGGCGTATTAATGGTCTCCCATGATCTGCATCTGGTTATGTCCGCCACCGATCAGGTGGTCTGTTTAAATCGGCATATATGCTGCCATGGACACCCAGAACAAGTGACTCAAGATCCGGCTTATCTTGATATTTTTGGCCAAACAACAGCGCTTTATTCACACCATCATGATCATGATCATAGTCTGCATGGCGATGTTCTTGGTGACGGACATGAGGAGGATTGTGACCATGGCTGATTTCTTGATCTATGCTTTATTGGCCGGCCTTGGGGTTGCTCTTGTAGCGGGGCCATTAGGATGTTTTGTCGTTTGGCGGCGCATGGCTTACTTCGGGGATACTCTAGCTCACAGCGCCCTTCTTGGTGTTTCGCTTGGTGTCATGCTGGATATCAATCTCAGTGTAACCGTTACAGCGGTGCCATTAATCATGGCGCTCGGGCTTGTATATTTGGAACAGCGAGGAGTGTTGGCTTTAGACACCTTGCTAGGTATTTTATCTCACTCTGCGCTGGCCGCTGGGCTGGTGGTAATCTCTCTGTTACCTGATGTGCGCGTTGACTTGATGTCCCTTCTATTTGGTGACTTACTGGCCGTCACTAAAAGCGATCTATGGGTTATCTACGGCTTGTCCGCGGTAGTATTAGCCCTATTGGCATTGCTGTGGCAACAGCTTATCAATATTACCGTCGATCCTGAATTGGCCGCGGTAGAGGGGACAAATGTAGCTCTAGTGAGGACGGCGCTAATGTTAATCACCGCCTTGGTGATCGCGCTGGCAATGAAGGTGGTTGGGGTTCTATTGATTACCGCTCTCTTGATTATTCCCGCAGCAACTGCACGACGGTTAGCTCGAACCCCAGAGCAGATGGCGGTGGCAGCTAGCATTATCGCCATGGTGACGGTCGTTATGGGACTCGCGATGTCCTGGTATACCGACGCACCAGCGGGACCCTCAGTGGTGATCTGCGCTGCATTTCTATTCAGTGTGTCGCTTTGCCGCCGCCAGAGTACATAACTTAAAAAGTACCGTAGATGGATCGCCAAGTCTTACGTATCATGATCTCGCTGTGTGGCGATTTGAAAAAGCCATGATAGTGGCCATTGGGATTAACTAATACAATCTGGGAACTGTGGTCGACTGTATAATCATCCCCCTCTAAGGGAACCTGGTTATAAGCAATGTTGATCTCTGTGGTAAAGCGCTTAATAAAGTGTTTGTTACCGGTAACACCAATAAATTCAGCATTAAAATAGGGCATGTATTGGCCTAATTTTTCCACTGTGTCTCGCTCAGGGTCGAGAGAGACCATAATAATTTGAAGATTCTCTTTTTCGCTATCTTTTAACTTGCTATAGGTATCGTTAAGAGTGACGAGAGTGGTTGGACAAACATCAGGACAATTAGTGAAGCCAAAGAAGATCATGCTCCACTGACCTTTCAGTCTCTCTAAATTGAATGCCTCACCGCGGTGATCAACGAGATCAAAATCACTGAACTTTCGTGGCGTATTTAGAACAATGGCACCATTAATTCGAAGGTCTTGCAGACTCATGATAACTGGCTGGTTCATACGCCAAATAAAACCGAAAATCACTAAAACAATGAAACACAGAATAATAATAATAGTACGACGAATGCCAACCTGCTGATCTGCCATCGAATAACTCCCTATGTGGCTGGTAAATATATTACTGGTTCTATTAGGTAGTGATCTAGCAACATAAGACCAAATAACACCATCAAATAAACAATTGAGTATTGAAAAGTTTTCATGCCTGAATTTCCGCCCTCACTAAGTAACATGACCACAGCCCAATACAAAAAGCCCATTCCTAATAGTAACGAGCCCGCCAAGTATAACCAACCGAACATGCCGGTGAGATACGGCAGGGTGGTCACTACAATTAACAGCAAGGTATATAACAGAATGTTTATTTTGGTATACCTTTCACCGTGAGTGACGGGCAACATTGGAATTTTCGCCTTGGCGTATTCGTCTTTACGGTGCACCGCTAAAGCCCAAAAATGTGGCGGTGTCCAAGCAAAGATAATTAACACTAAAAGTAATGCATTATAGTGAACTTCTCCTGTCACTGCCGTCCATCCCAGCAGTGGTGGCGCGGCTCCAGCAAGACCGCCAATAACAATATTCTGAGGCGTGGCGCGCTTTAAAAACATGGTATAGACGAAGGCATAGCCCACCAAAGATGCCAAGGTTAACCAAGCCGTGAGAATATTAGTAAAGATAAGAAGCACCGCCATACCAAACATGCCGGTGACTAAAGCAAAAATAGTCGCTTGCTGCGGCTTTAGCCTACCTTGGACTAGGGGGCGATTAAGCGTCCTCGCCATCTTGTCATCAACATGGCGATCCACAATGTGGTTAACCGCAGCAGCTGATCCCGCGCAGAGGGCTATGCCTAGATTGCCAAATATGAAAATATTGATGGGTACTGATTGGTCGGTCGCCAACAACATCCCAATTACAGACGTGAGTATCATCAACGCCACGACATTGGGTTTGCACAACTCAAGGTAATCTCGCCAACTAACGGCAGTGGTATCGAGCTCGGTATTAGGCATGTACATCCACTCCAGAATTCGGCAAGTAACTATAGTGTAACTCGAAGTACATTATCGGTCTGGAGAATATTTTAGCAGATGTTTAAGGTCATCGAGTAATCCGCTGCCATCATGGTCTTTGGTGTAATAGAGAATTGCCTTATGGTCTGGCGTAACAACAAAATAGCGGGGCTCTTGCAAGTCCCAATCAGCCGAGCTACCGGAGATTATCTGAGCAACTAGATCGGGAGCTGTCGGTATAATCGTAAGATATTGGTGCTGAACCTTAAGTTCGCCTATTTGCTCAAGATCGACAGATGCAACGTCGGGTAAATAGACTCTCTCGACGCGGCCTGTCTGCTTGGCCATCAACATATGTACCTGCCGACTGCTAAATAACATATCTTTACAGATTTGACTGCAGCCAATGCCACCGACTGTAACCACCTTCCACTTTGCCTTATCGGTGACCGGCAAATCAACTAAGATAGACGAAAAATCCAGCGTAGGCTTAACCAAATCACCAACATTGGTGGTCCCTAGCAAATCAATCATCTGCTGCCGCTGCTCTTCCGTCTTCGGCACCATAATAAAACCAGCCAAAATAACGCCGCCGACAATAAACAGCATCAACCAAATTTGGTACCTAAACCCGCGCTGTTTAACAGTCAGTTCGCTGTTATCCGTCATAAGCTTTTATCCTTTTATTTCGACCCAAAGGGCCCTCTACGCTGTTTAATCCAACTGCCAAAATTAGAGTTGGCGATCAAGGTCATAATCAATAGCACCACTGCCATGGCAAACCATTGCACCGCGTAACCCATATGCTTTTCAGGCTGCACGGCAACTGTTACCCAGCCGGTTTCTAAGGCCCCGATGGAATCACTATCGAGGCGTAATTGGTAGTCATAGAAAGACTGTCCAAACAACTCTTCCGCACGCTCTACCGAAATCCAGCCCACTCGACTCGGCCATTGCCCAACCAATTTTATTCCGTCATCCAGTCGATAACCACCACGCAAGTTATGATACAAAAATCCACGTAACTGAACCTCCCCGACCACCGACTCTACCTGCGGTAACTGGCTTCGGTCCAAAGAGGCTGGTACCCAACCTCGATTAACTAATATCAGCTGTACCTTGCCATCAACTTCAAGTCCATCAATACTCATCGGCTCCAGAATCTCGTAACCAGGCCGGCCATTTTTAACTCGATTATCCAGAATTATCTGACGCGATGGATCGAGTGTTCCCGACAGCCTTGCTGGCCTGTACTGCTGATTTCCACCCTTTAAAAGTGTGTCTAAATTTGCTGGGGCCGCTTGCTGATTGGCCCTAAAAGCGTCGACGATAGCGCGCTTTTCTTCAGCTCGGTCAAGCTGCCAAAACCCTAAGACAATCAATAGTGGAAATAAAAAAAGCACTAACAGCAACAATTTTTTATTGGGCTGCCATTGAAATTGTTGCTCAGAAGATTGGGGGTCTCGGTCCATTTGTGTTTAAATTCACCTTTTTAAAAGAGCAGTTAATCCCATGGTGTTAAAAGCAATTATCATCGTTCTATTTATCGCAGTAGTCATTAGTCTTTTTGGCGGACTTCGCTTTTTGGTAAAAGACCTTGGAGGCTCTCAGCGCCGCCTATTCAACAGCTTGGGGATACGCGTTACATTAGCGGCGATGTTGATGGGTGCTGTTATCTATGGAGCCTATACCGGCCAGATTAACAGTAAGGCTCCTTGGGATCGACAATTACATCCAGAAGCGACAGTGCCAATGCAACAAATGTCTGACCCTTCCGATTAATAAACTAATGTTCCTAAGATAAAAACGGCCAGGAATTACCTAGCCTTTTTCGTGCACGGCTCAACACTTAGCCAAGCACATATACGATAAGAAATAAGCCCACCCAAATGACATCTACAAAGTGCCAGTACCAAGCTGCCGCTTCAAATCCGAAGTGATCCGTTTCGTTGAAGTGGCCCTTAGCCCCACGAAGGAAAGCAATAAGAAGCATTATGGTGCCCAGTGTTACGTGCGCACCGTGGAACCCGGTTAGTAAAAAGAACGTCGTGCCATAGATGCCTGACTCTAAGGTAAGCCCTAATTCTTGATAAGCGTGAATATACTCTTCTGCTTGCAGAAACAAAAAGAAAATACCTAACAAAACTGTCAAACCTAACCATCTTACGAATTTCTTTCGATCACCCTCTTTTAAAGCGTGATGCGCAATGTGCACCGTACCGCTCGAGGTTAGCAGAACTACGGTATTCCAAAGCGGTAACCATGCCATCAGCTCACTAAAGCTCCATCCTGGGAAACTCATCGCTTCCTTAGGACCTTTAAACTGGAACTCAGTCGCATCTGGATTAGCGGCCAAGGTAACAACCTGATCAGGAGTTACTATCGGAGGCCAGGCGGCATCATAACCAGGCCATAGATGAGTTGCATTAGCGATAGCCGCATCAGTGGCCGTATCATCAAACCAACCAATAGCCGCTTCCCCATCAAGCCAAGGACCTACTAACACTCGGACATAAAATAAGGAACCAAAGAAGCAAACGAAAAACATCAGCTCAGAAAAAATAAACCAGTACATACCCAATACGTAAGAATGCTTTAACTGGTCACTGACGATGCCCTGAGTATTTTCTTTAATAACAAGGCTCCACCACATAAACATAACCGAAGCCATGATTAGCGTACCGATCAAAAATATTGTTGACGTACCGCCTTCAATTACCCAGCTAGCAGCGCCATAAGCCATCACTCCCATACCTGTCGCCGCCGCAAGTGGCAACTTACTTTGCTCAGGTACGTAATAAGAATTTTCAGATGACATGGATATTCTCCGTTTACTGTATTTGTGAGACCTGCATCGGAACGCGGTCGGTTATATCAAAAAGTGTATATGACAAAGTCACGGTATTGACGCTGATGGGCAAGTCAGGATCAAGAACAAAAACCACGGCTAGCTCGGCTTGCTCCCCAGCTGCCAACGGCTGATTATTAAAACAAAAACATTCTGTCTTATGAAAATAATCCGCAGCATTGTTTGGCAACACGTTAGGAATAGCCTGCGCAACCATGTCTCTACCGGTTTTATTGCGCGCAAAAAAAGTTATCTCTCGTGACTCACCGGGGTGAACAAACACCTTATGCTCCGTAGGATAAAAGTCCCAAGGCATAGTGGCATTATTGGTCGCCACAAACTGCACTTCCACATTGCGCGAGGTATCTATCGTTATCTCACTAGCTGTATAGGCACCACCAGTCTTACCTCCAATACCTGTGACCTCACAAAAAAGGTCATAGAGAGGGGGCAAAACAAATATGGCAAAGGCAAACATTGCCACAGCACCCATCAACAGCTTAATTAGTAAGTTGCGATGTGTTGATGTTCCGCTCATCTTTACCCTCTACTATTTAATAACAGGTGGTGTTGAGAACGTATGGAAAGGAGCTGGCGTCGGTAATGTCCACTCCAAACCTTGCGCACCTTCCCAAACCTGAGGATCACTAATTGGCTTACCCCAACCAATGGTTCGAATAACATTGTATAAGAACAGTAGTTGAGCTCCGCCATATAGGAAGGCACCAATACTTGACACCATATTCCAATCGGCAAACTGTAAGCCATAATCAGAGTATCGACGAGGCATCCCTGCTAAACCCAAAAAGTGCTGAGGCATAAAGGTGATGTTAAACGCGATAAAGGCGATCCAAAACTGTACTTTACCCATGGTCTCATCGTACATTCTGCCGCACCACTTAGGCAGCCAGTAATAAACTGCCGCCGTGCCACTAAACACCGCACCAGCGACCATCACATAGTGGAAGTGTGCGACAACAAAGTAGGTGTCATGGTACTGGGTGTCGGCCGCTGCAATGGACAGCATCATTCCGGTAAATCCACCAAAGGTAAACAGAATCACAAAGGCAATACTAAACAGCATCGGCGTTTCAAAAGTCAGAGCACCCTTGTACATAGTGGTGATCCAATTAAAGACTTTAACGCCTGTTGGGACTGCAATCAGCATGGTCGCGTACATAAAGTACAGTTCGCCGGCAATAGGCATACCCACCGTAAACATGTGGTGAGCCCACACTATAAATGATAAGAAGGCGATCGAGGCCGTGGCATAAACCATTGAAGAATAACCAAATAGCGGCTTGCGACTAAAAGTTGGTATGATCTGCGAAACTACACCAAAAGCAGGCAAGATAATAATATAAACCTCAGGATGCCCGAAGAACCAAAACACATGCTGGAATAGAACCGGATCACCGCCACCAGCAGCATCAAAGAAGCTAGTGCCGAAGTTAATGTCCATCAACATCATAGTCACAGCGCCTGCCAACACTGGCATTACCGCCACCAAAAGGAACGCAGTAATTACCCACGTCCAAACAAACATCGGCATCTTCATATAAGTCATGCCAGGTGCACGCATATTCATCACCGTAGCGATGATGTTAATCGAGCCCATAATTGATGAGGCGCCCATGATATGAACACCAAAAATGAAATAGTTAACTGTATCAGGAGCATAGGTTGTCGATAGCGGAGCGTAGAACGTCCAGCCAAAGTTGGGACCACCGCCTTCCATAAATAATGTGGAAGTAAGAATCGCAAACGCAAAAGGCAATATCCAAAAGCTAAGGTTGTTCATCCGGGGTAAAGCCATGTCCGGCGCGCCGATCATCATTGGAATCATCCAATTCGCCAAGCCTACAAAGGCCGGCATGATAGCGCCGAAAACCATCACTAGGCCATGCATGGTAGTCATTTGAACGAAAAATTCGGGTTTGATCAGCTGCATTCCTGGCTGAAATAATTCCGCCCGAATAACCATTGCAAAAGCCCCGCCAAGCAGAAACATAGCAAAACTAAACCAAAGGTATAGGGTGCCAATATCTTTATGGTTGGTACTGAAAAGCCAGCGACTAAAAAAGTTTTGTGAGGGACCATGCGCCATTTAAGTTACTCCCTATTGGCTTTGTTTAAAATTAAGAACATCAATAGGCTGAACGATGTCACCGACATCATTGCCCCAAGCATTACGCTCATAATGCACAACAGCAGCAATCTCAACTTCTGAGAGTTGCTCAGCAAACGACTGCATGGAAGTACCGGCTACACCATTAATAAGAATGCCGATGTGTCCTGCAGGTGGCCCTAGTGCAATAGGGCTATCTTTAAGCGCAGGGAATACCCCTGGAATGCCTTCGCCATTTGTTTGGTGACAACCGGCACAAGAGCGACCATAAACCTCTTCTCCTTTCACCATTAGTTCGTCAAAGGTCCATTGCTTGCCAATAGTTGATGCGTAACCTGCGGCTTCTTCTTTCTTCCCTGCCAGCCAGGCGTCATATTCCGCTTCTTCTTTAACCTCAACCACTACCGGCATAAAAGCATGGCCGGAGCCACACAACTCCGTGCACTCACCAACATAGGTTCCGGGCTGATCAGTCTTCGCCCAGGCCGCAGTGAAAAGACCCGGCACAGCGTCTCTTTTGACACCAAAGTCAGGCACCCACCAGCTGTGAATAACATCGTTGCCAGTAATTAAAAAGCGAACTTTTTTGTTAGTAGGAATAACTAAAGGTTGGGTTACTTCACGAAGATAATGTTCTCCCTTCGGCTCGCGCCCATAAATCTCATCCTGAGAGGTGCGCAGTTCACTCATGAACTTAACGCCTTCACCTATATACTCATACTGCCATTTCCATTGATACCCAGTAACTTTGATGTCAATGTCAGGGTTTTCAGTGTCATAAACTTTTAGAAGCGCCGTAGTGGCTGGCACTGCCATCACAATCAAAATGAGCGCGGGAATGACTGTCCAAAGCACCTCAACCAACAGATTCTCATGAAAGTGCTCTGCGGTAACGCCTCTGGATTTTCGGTGGGCGTACATAATGTAGAACATAAAGCCGAAGACAAGCACGCCGATGACCGTACAGATCCAAATCATAATCATGTGAATATCGTAAGCCGCTTGGCTGACTTCGGTAACTCCCTGGGGCATGTTAAGTTGCCGCGTCGCGCTCTCTGCACTCACGCCTCCCGCGAATAACAAACTCGCAAGACTCAGCAAACCCAAGAAAAGTGCTTTCGCTCTTTTCAACATCGCTTAATTCTCCATGATAATTCAAAAAATAATGTTATTGCGCACTCTCAACAAGGCTTTACGTCAACCGCGTCGGCTCGCGCGGCGCGATTGTAACAAACAAAGATACGTTTCACTAGCTTGAATAGGATCAAATTTAATAGAACGTGACTGCGCCGTATTACTCTGCAGTGGGTGATTAATAAACCGTCATATTATTCTTTAGGATCGACTATTTTCACGGCGCTAATTTGTTGATTAATTTCATCTTTGCTCAGATTAACTCGCGTTTGAACTTCTTTAGGTGAAGAGGAAATTCGCATTTCATCCTTAAATCCGCAGCTAACGCACTCTCGGAAATCAACTCCGTCCTCAGAAAAAGCCTGGAGCTTATCCATAACAGAGCACTTGGGGCAAGTAACACCAGCGATAAATCTTTTTTTAGTTGAAAAAACCATCACAATATCATCACAATAGGGAACTCTATTATATATGGCATTACTCAATATGGATCACTCTATTCGCTCACACGGGGGAATTTATCCCAATCTCGGACTTCGGGTTTATGTTGACCTCGCTGCAACAGTCATTGGCAATGTTAGTTTAGGAGACGACGTATCAGTTTGGCCGGGAGCGGTTATTCGCGGAGACATGCACTCTATCACTGTTGGCGCGCGATCTAATATCCAAGACAATGCCGTGCTACACATTACTCATGCTTCTGACTTTAATCCAGCAGGATGGCCTCTCAGTATTGGTGAGGATGTCGTTGTTGGCCACCGCGCAATCCTGCACGGTTGCACTTTAGGTAATCGTATCTTGGTGGGTAACGGTGCTATCGTAAATGACGGAGTAATCGTAGAAGACGAGGTGATCATAGGTGCTGGATGTATCGTGCCGCCCGGGAAAACTTTACCCAGTGGTTTCGTCTATGTTGGTAACCCGTGCAAACAATTGCGAGAGGTTAGTGAAAAAGAAAAGACCTTTTTTAGCTACTCGCCTGCTAATTATGTGAAATTGAAAAATCAGTATTTGCTAGAACTTGAGCAAGACTAAATATCAAAGCGCTTCTCGCAAAGCTTTAACCACCTCGGCGGTGTTTGGCTGCACTCCGCGCCACAAGTAGAACGACTCGGCGGCCTGCCCAACGAGCATCCCCAATCCGTCTGAGGCCGTCGCACCGCCATTCAATGCCCACTGGACAAAAGGCGTTGGCGCAGAGCCGTACATCATGTCATAGCAAGCAGCATTTTCAGCTCCCAGTAAACTCTGTGGCAAGCTTAGCGGCTCTCCGTGAAGGGTAGCGCTGGTGCCATTAATAATCAGGTCAAACTCTTGACCATCCAGCATGTCCAAACTACAGCCCAGCAAATAACCTAGTTCAGTAAAATCTTTTGACAATTCAAGCGCTTTACTCAGTGTTCTATTCGCAATCACAACATGTTGTGGTTGCTGTGCTAAAAGTGGTTCCAAAATACCTCTGACAGCACCGCCGGCGCCCAAAACTAATACCCGTTTAGCTTTTATTGTCCAGGCTAACCGATTTATTATGTCCCCAACTAAACCAACACCATCAGTGTTATCTCCAAGCAGGGTGCCGTCAGGTTGCACCATTAGCGTATTGACCGCTCCCGCTAATGCGGCCCTTTCGGTTTTTTTAGCGGCATAATCAAAGGCGTCTTGCTTAAAAGGAACCGTAACATTTAGGCCCATGCCTCCGTTGCCGAAGAAGACGGTAGCTGCGGCAGCGAAGTCATTTACCTCAACCAACTGAGAAACATACTCCATCGACTGCCCAGTCTGCTGCGCAAACATCTGATGAATCGTTGGTGATCTACTGTGGGCAATGGGGTTGCCAAAAACAGCGTATTTATCTGTCATTAAATCCATTCCTGCCGAATTAAATATCTATCGTAAAGCTCGGCCTCATCGGAGCCCGGCTCTGGTGACCAGTCGTAGTCCCACCGCACCAATGGCGGCAATGACATTAAAATTGATTCTGTGCGGCCATCACTTTGAAGACCAAATAAGGTGCCTCGATCATGGACCAGATTAAATTCAACGTACCTGCCGCGGCGATAAAGTTGAAATTTTCGCTCTCTTTCCCCGTAAGCGGTCTTTCGTCGACGCTGAAAAATAGGCATGTAGGCAGACGAAAAACTGTCGCCAATACTACGCATGAGCGCAAAGCTCTGATCAAATCCAAGCTCGTTGAAATCATCAAAGAATAAACCACCAATGCCACGCGGCTCCTTCCGGTGGGGCAAGTAGAAATAGTCGTCACACCACTTTTTTAGCCGCGGATAGAGTTCCTTTGAAAATGGTTCACAGGCCTCTTTAGCTATGCTGTGCCAATGCCGGCAATCTTCTTCATTGCCATAGTAGGGGGTGAGGTCATAACCACCCCCAAACCACCATACCGGTTCAGCACCCTCTTTCTCTGCGATAAAAAATCTGACATTAGCATGCGCTGTTGGTACATAGGGATTTTGGGGATGTATGACTAAAGAGACGCCCATCGCTTGCCAACTTCGTCCCGCTAGCTCTGGACGACTCTGGCTGGCAGTTGGGGGTAACTGATCGCCGTGGACATGAGAAAAGTTCACTCCCACTTTCTCAAAATCAGCGTCATCTGCAGCTACTCTGCTCCGACCACCGCCGCCCTGATCACGCGCCCAATTGTCTTCTCGCCAGTCGATACTGCTCTCAGACGACAATGCCGAGCAAATGTCGTCTTGTAACCCAAGTAAATAGTCCTTGACCTTTTGTTTATCGATTTCTTGCATTCTATCCTGGCCGAATTACCCCTCCAGTTAGTAAATCTCTGATCTCACTTTCTCTCACTGCCTCTCCTATCTCTCCAGGAGCCTTAAAATCTATGTCTTCTCCAAAGTAATCTTCTACTTTATGCCCTGTAGCCGCTGCCGGCAAACTTTGCGGGTTTGCCGAGGTTGAGACAATCGGCCCACCAAAAATATCACAAAGCGCCGCCGCCACTGGATGCTTAGTCACTCGCAGCGCAATGGTAGTGTGCCGGCCAACAATCCATCGTGGGGCTCGGCCATTATCAGGCACTAACCATGTCGTGGGCCTAGATTGCTTGCCACTGAAAAGAACTCTCTGCTGCTCGCTCAGATCCCGAAGTAGGGACTCGAATTGAGAAACCTCGCTGGCGATTAAGATCAATCCCTTATTTACATGACGATTCTTTAAGCAAAGAATTTTTTCTACGGCTGCTTCAGACCAAGGGTCACACCCCAAGCCCCAAACAGCTTCAGTAGGATAGGCAACTACACCCCCATTTTTAAGGACCTGTGTCGCCTGGATGATTTGAGCGTGACCGCTCCATTCACTCACAAGGTAGTCAGCTGTTTTTCAGCTTTTCCTGAAGGGCGGCATCTTTTGCGATAATCGCCGCAGCATTAGCCGCACGTTCATCAATCAATTTTTGATGCATCTCAGGATCAGAAACGCCGATAATTTGAGCCGCTAAGTAGGCTGCATTTTTAGCTCCGGCCTTACCAATAGCTACCGTTGCTACGGGTATACCACCCGGCATCTGCACTGTTGAAAGAAGCGCGTCGAGGCCATCTAGCGATCCATTAATAGGAACACCTATAACAGGCTTCAATGTCGTCGCGGAAACCGCGCCAGCTAAATGTGCGGCCATGCCCGCTGCACATATAAATGCAACACATCCTCGAGCATCAGCGTCTGTTACAAAGCTGTGGGTGGCTTCAGGCGTACGATGCGCAGAAGTCACTTTAACCTCAAAAGGAATATCAAACTTTTTCAAAATTTCAAAGCTCGCTTCCATGACCGGCAAGTCGGAATCAGAACCCATTAAAATTGCAACGAAAGGTTTAGTCATAACGTTAGTCACCTAAGCTAATAATTCGGCAGACTACCGCAACCACTGGCGATGTGCAACTCTGTCAGGTGCGCGCTTTGCTGTATATCGCTAAAGTTTTGGCGGCCTACAAGTTTGGCCAACTAGATTACCCCTATGCACTAAACTCACCTCTGGTAAAAGCCATTTTCATTTGCGTCCGTATTTTTCAATTCAAGGGCAACCAAAATCTTTGAGCCCATCCAGATCAATAGGCTGGTAATTTACGGTATGTGTCATAAGTTTACTCAACGGTTTGAGCTCTTCTCCGGTGTAGCTCCATACCGATTGCCGTCCATTTGGCAAAACCTTTCCAGTAGTTGGGGTCGCTAGTGTCAGTTCGCGGCGAGTCATTTGACATGACCGGCAGCTTCAAGTAATCGCCGTACTTGGACGAATTACCGAGCAGGTGCTTGCCCAGAAAGGCCGTTATAAAGTGTTGATTGACATTGTTGAGGCGGCGGTTGTCCCAGGCGGGCTCCTGATAGTGGGCATATTCACGGGGGTGAAGATCTGCTAGGGGCGGCGCCGGATTAGTGGCAACCTCATGTATGGCCCCTTGATACACCAATAGGTAGCGGTCTGAGTTTATAGCATTGTCAAATAGCCATTGCGCTGCGGCAAAACCGGTGGTCTGATCCTGAGAACCAACGATAAAAAGGCTGGGTACCTTTAGATTTTTTATGCCTACTGCGCTCCAGTACCCAGCGGGGGCGTAAGGTGCGAATGCAACTATCACTTTGATCCGCTTATCGAGCATCGCCTCGAACCTTGGGTCTCCCGCCTGCAGGCTTGCCAGATGACGACCAGGGACACCTCCCGGATAGTCTACCGCTCCTTGGCTAGCACCCACACCTGCGGCGCTTAGCGCGCCGTATGTGCCCATGGAGTATCCGACTACCGCGGTGAGCTCTGCGTTGATCATCCCGAACAGGAACGAGCCAGAGTTTTGGCTCAGCTCATCCATGCTACTAATGACAAAGTTTATGTCCCGAGGTCTGTTTATCATCGTACTGCTGATAGATTCTGCGTCCGCGTGGGTTGATTCGGTGTGGTCTATGGCGGCCACGATATAGCCCTTTGATGCCAGGTTTTCTGCCAGCCAGGTCATGATCACTCTAGATCCGGAATAACCATGAGAAATTATCACTAGGGGCAATGATTTACTGCTGGCATCGGCTTCGGCATTACGAGCCGCTCTACCGCCAAAACGGAAGGGTAGATTCGGTCGTGCTGGATCATTTGCGCCGTGTCCGAGTACGTCACTGTATGTTGTAATTTGCTTTTGATCTGCTTGAAGTTTGGCGGGATACCAGACTTCAATCGTCAGCTTTCGGTCATAACGCGGGTTTGTCTGTTGTTCACTGTAGCTGAGAATGTCCAGTTGATTTAGGTTGACC
>Ga0308019_10000064_pt1 | contig 59579 bp, 43 predicted proteins | sample Neamet284_FD_203135 | JGI IMG/M metagenome (GOLD analysis project Ga0308019, IMG submission 203135) | Marine microbial communities from water near the shore, Antarctic Ocean - #284 | ecosystem: Environmental > Aquatic > Marine > Unclassified | place: Southern Ocean | collected 2014-10-01
GAAGCGTAAGCCAAGTAAGGCTGGTATCAAGAAGATCACCATGGCAAAGAACACGCAACGTATGGCTGAAGAGCGTGTTGCACGTCACTTCCCGAACATGGAAGTTCTCAACTCGTATTGGGTTGGACAAGACGGTAAGCACAAGTTCTACGAAGTCATCCTCCTCGACACACATCATCCTTCTATCATCGCAGACAAGCAACTCGGTGTGTTCAGTGCAGCAAACGGAAACAAGTCCCACCGTGGACGAGTTTACCGTGGAAAGACCTCAGCTGGAAAGCGAGGACGTGGTTTGCACAACAAGGGTAAGGGCGCAGAGAAGTTGCGACCTTCACTCAAGGCAAACCTCAACCGCGGAAAGTGATTGAGCTCTTTGCTCATCTCTTGCCAATGTCTTCAAGAAGTGTCGACACTTTATTGAAATCATGGCAGGCATGTCTGAATACGGATTGATGATAATTGGTGTCGCATTAGGCATTGGAATTGGATGGCTTCTGGCTAAGAATCGTTACGGTAGTGATGTGATTCGCGCCGAAGCACATGTGACAGAACTCACAATTCGTGCTGAAGCACAAACAACAGCCAATGCTCAGACCAAGGAATTAATGTTGGCCGAGATGCAAAGTGTGGCAACCAATGTTGCTCGACAGAATTCTGAAGACTTTCTTCGATTGGCCGGAGAACGACTTGGAAAAGTTGAATCCGAAGCAGTCAAAGATCACGATATACGAAAAAGAGAAGTCGAATCACTGGTCACTCCGATTAAAGAACATCTCGAGAAACTTGAGAAAGCAACCACTGAAATGGAATTGAAACGTGAAGGGGCCTATCAAGGCCTCAAACGGACGGCAGAGATGCTGCACAAGCAGACCGTCGATTTACGCGACACCAACGTTCAACTTTCTACAGCGTTACGAGGCTCGGTCAAAGCCCGTGGGAATTGGGGTCAAGTTGCGCTCAAAAACATTGCAGAAGCTGCAGGCATGCTCGAACATTGTGATTTCGATATCGAAGTGACGCTCAAATCTGGTAAAGGCGGAGCACGCGTTGATTTACTTGCTAAGATTCCAAATGGCGGTTCTATCCCAGTCGATTCTAAAGTACCGTTAGCGGCCTATTGGGACGGCCTTGAACTCGATGATGGAGACGCACGAGCCCTCAAGATGAAAGAACACGCAAAAGCAGTGAAGAAGCATATCGATGATCTGGTGGAGAGAGATTACCCTCGTATGGTCGAAGGTGTTGATTTCACGGTCATGTTTATTCCAGCAGAACCGATTCTTTCGACCGCTTTTGAATATGAACCAAGCCTTCAGGAATACGCTTTCAGTAAGCATGTTTTGATTGTCACACCTGTGACCCTCATCGCTTTGTTGCGAACAGTTGGTTTGTATTGGCAACAACAATCGATGGCCGAGAATGCCAAAGAGATTCATTCCAGGGCGCGAGAGTTCTATGATCGTGTTTCCAAATTCAGTCACGACTTAGCAAAAATGGGTCGAGGAATCAATACCGTTGTTGGAGCATACAACGATGCAGTAAGTTCCTATGACAGTAGAGTTGTCCCGAGTGGGCGACGCTTAGAAGATTTGAAACTGGCCGAAGGAGCACAGCGAAAACTTGCAGAATTACCACAAGTGGAAATTGCTCAAACAGTCAAACAACTCACTGCTTCACCAGAAGAAGAGTAATCAAACGGGAGTCTTGAAGCCCATTGCTCGAACAACACACCATCCGGCACGTGCTTCCCAAATGGTAAATGCGCCACCAGCGATGCTTGCAGCAACAGCCCACCAACCAAGTGCTGGGAGCAGGCCAATACCGGTTAATACCGCTAATCCAAGGCCACCAGCGACACCCACTATTCCGATTTTCAGTCTTGCTGCTTTACCAGCAGCGCCGATGTTACACGTGAGTGCCATGGCTATCGTCCTCAGTTTGTAGTATATCAACGAATGTTTTTACTCAAACATACGCACCGGAAAAACGGATGATGACTCATACCGGGAGGAGTACCATTGAAGGCACAGGAATGCGGTCGATGAAACCTGTTCGATTGACACCGATGAGTCGAAATCTCGGGGTTCTTTTATTGCCCCTCGACCGGTGGCAATGTTGAGGGATACGAATGACTGAAGGTGAAGATTCTGTATCCCGACTTACGGGTTTGGAAGTCTTCTTGCCTGATGGCCGTCGTTTGGGCGTCGTTCACGATGCAGTAATTGATGCAAATGGACTGACTTGTACGCACTTGTTTGTTCGCGATACAGAAGAGGAACTGGTCGAAGGTTCAGTCCATGTCGCAGTTCCTTGGCGCTGGGTTCGAGCCATCGACCGAATCGTATTACTCCGTTGGTTTCCACAAACGCCAATACCGTTGCAGAGTTGAGGTCTTTACATGCGTATGGAATTGCATATTCTCGGAACTTCTTCTGCCCGGCCCACCGGCAAAAGGCAAGTCAGTGGTAGTCTCATTCAATGTGAAGATGGCATTGCAGTCATCGATGCTGGTGAAGGTTTTCAAACTCGATATGCAGATCAACGTAAGCGACTAAAGGCGCATGACAAAGGCAGTACTTTGCGAGCATCTCGAATCCATGCTGTCTGTTTAACGCATGGACATTTAGATCACACTTGGGGCGTACTGCCGTGGATGCATACCATGGCTTTAGACAAACGAGAGACGCCTCTCTTGGTACTTGGCCCTACTTCGGCTGAAGTTTTTGACGCTCTGCTCAAAGGTGAAGCAATTCCGGAATCAGTTCCAAATGCTGAATTAGCTCGACAAATAAGAGGCTGGCAGGAACTTGGTGCAACAACGGAAAGTTTGGGATATTCGGTTCGCTGGATTCTTGGAGATATTGCCGCAGACCGCTGGCTTGAGATGGCAAGCGATGGTACTGCCAGTAAACTCGGCGGTATGCCTCAGCCAGAAGGCTGGAAGAAAAATCGCATACAACCGTTAGCAACACACCACACAGTCCCTTCATGTGCTTGGATGCTCGAATCCAAAGGTGGTGCAGGTAAATTCAACCGACTAAAGGCAGCAGAGTTGCGATTGGCTGATGAGCAAAAAGCACAACTTTCGGCAGGCCAAGACATCACCATGGATGACGGAACTCAATTGAAAGCACAAGATTTCCGTGGAGAAGAACGCCCTATGACGCGTATGGTAGTTTCTGGTGATACTTCAGAAATGGCAAAAGGATTGACGACTCTTTCTGGAGTCGATGTGTTGGTTCATGAATCGACGTTCTTAGCTGATGCCCAACAATGGGCCGATGAATTCCTCCACAGTACGAGTGCGGGAGCAGCAAGAACTGCGATGGCTTGTAATACTCGGCATCTGGTTTTGACCCATTTCAGTGCTCGACTTAAAGATGCAACAATTCCACTTTCAGAAGCTGAGCACGTGCTTGAAACAAGTGAAGTGGCAGTCTCTACAGCAGTCGATGGTGACCGAATTAAAATTTCAGATTCAGGGTCAATCAGCCATTTAGTTTGGAGTGGCGACGGCTGGTCATCTTGAGCAAACGGCCACATCATTCAAGTGGATAACGACTTACAGCGATGTATGCGCTCCTCCCTCTTTGTTGCGTTCCTTCTTTGCATGATGCTGATTCCAGCCTCAACTTTGGCTGCAGAAGGCCGTGCTGAAGTCGATTGTTTGGATGATACACCTGCCAGTTTTTCCAGTTCACAAGTGATTGGAAACGGTGCTTGCATCCAAGTAAACCTTGGAGTTTTAACACCTGGTGACGTCTTTGACCTTTCCATTATTGTCAGTGAAGGGGCAATGGATATTTTGGTATTTGACCAAAATTCAATTCAACCCTACGAACTGGGTCAGTCATACCGTAACTCGTTTGAACCGGTTCCTTCAACTGAATCTGCAGAAAACAGAAGTTATCAATTCCATTGGCAAGTCCCGGCTTCAATTACCGCAAAAACATGGTACATTGTGTTTGACAATCTCGCCCATCCAGGCGACCAAGGAATGGGAGATCAAGGCGGAGTTGATAGCCGAGCAAGCCTTACAGTAACTCCGATCACAGAATCGTACTGGACTCCCTTTCACAACCTACTTGCTCTCGAGAGCGATTCGTCACAAACGCTTCTCTCAGGAGATGATTTACGACTTGATGCAGGAACGAGTGTTGTGGTTTCCGCGTGGTCCTTGGAAGGAAATGGCGATGTTTATTTGCAAACAGTCGGCATGAATAATCTCTACACTTCAGGCGGAGTCGGTTCACTTTTCATCACCGGTGCTTCGTTGCAATCGATCGAAGGCTCCGCTTCATTTTCTTGGATTGTCCCCAATGAATTGGATGGGGAAGAACTGATTCTTGTTGCCGATAATACCGATACTCCCGTCGGCGGTGCAAATGGAGAAAGTACAGTTCGAATGACCGTTCGTGTTGAACTCGCCCCTCAATTAAACCCAATCATCACCAACAACGGAAATGGGAGCACAGTCATCGGTAGTGCGATTACTTTGGATGCCTCTTCGACTCCAAACAACCTCAATCAAATCGCTTCAGCCTCATGGGATTTTGATGCAATTGTTGACGCTGATAATGATGGTGATGCGTCGAATGATGGCGATGCAATAGGATGGAATGCACTCGCCCTTTGGAGCACTCCAGGTGATCGAACCGTGACGCTAACTGTGACCTCGCCGACCGGTTCATCCGCTTCAACAACATCAGTCATTTCTGTGCTTGATGTTGTGAACCCAATTGCTCGGATTGGGGGCAATGGACAGCCAATCAGCAGTGGATGGAAACTCATTACCAATGAATCGATAACACTCAATTGCGATGGAAGCACTGACGACCATTTGGTAAGCATGTGTGCATGGAACTTGGATGGAATCCCCTATGGTCAAAACAATTCAATCACACTCTCATGGTCCGATATTAGCACTCATAGTGTTGCATTGACAATAACGGATGCTTCTGGTAATACAAACAGTATTTCGACCACCTTGGTGGTCACGGATACGAGCCTTCCAATCTTGAAACAATCAAGTCTCAATCTTCTCCCCTCGAGTGGGCTGGTGGATGAGGCAATCACCTGTACTGCACAAGCGACTGACCCTTACGACCCATCGATCTCCTTGCGCTATCACTGGGACCTTAATCCAAAGGTGGACTCCGATGGTAACGGCAACCCCCGTGATGATGCAGACAAAACTGGATCTTCAACCGACTTGGAGTTCCAAAAGTCTGGGCGATATGATGTTGTCTTGACCGTCTTTGATCAGTCAAATAACTCCGATAGCCACGCATTCACACTCACTGTCGAATCACTTCCTGAAAAGGGCAGTATTGCTGGAATTTTATTGATGGTTTTGTTTGTGGGGACGCTCACTATGGGCGTTGCACTTCTTGGCCATCGACGGTGGCAAAATGGAATCGCAAAGGACTTACTGGTTGGCAGAGGATTGAGCATGGTTGAAGCTGAATCCCATATGGCGACCGTTGCTAGTACTCGTAAAATACCACTGTTCTCATCAGCGATTGTTCTTGCAGGGCTTGATGCAGGTGAAGTCCAAACCACTTCTTCGAAGGTGGAAAATCAAAAGGCTGCTGAGATGGAAGCCATCTATGGAACACAGCCAATGGGACAAGAATCACAAGAGAGCAGTTTCGCTCCTCCATCATTTACCCAACAGGCGATCTCCCAAGGCAGTCAGGCAGCAGCAGCAGATGCAATGGCGTTATTCAATGACGAATCGCCTGCGCCTTCAATACAACCTGTGACACAAACAACACCTGGGACTGCAACGGATATCACCCCCCCTGCACCAACTCGAACCGTTGTCAAGAGCGGAGGTGTTTCACTTCCTGAAGGAATGGTAATTCCATCGTTGAAGCCAGTTCCAAAACTACCTCAACCGACGGTACCAATCGAAGCAGCACCCCTGCAAGTCACATGCAAAAACTGTTCAGCAGTGTTCTCTATCCGAATGCCAAAAGATGCTAACGTAGTCGTTGTTGCTTGCCCAACGTGTTCTCTGGATGCGACTGTAACTGCTTGAAAACCCCGCCCGTAGGGCGGATGGCCAAGAATGTGATTTTATCAAACGAGAAGGGGATGGGTTCTCATAGTGGGGATTCTTGCTACTTGTATGGTAGAGAGCCAACCGCGTCTTATTCGTGTTGGTTTGCCGCAAAAGTCTGACCCTCGTCGAATGGCGGTGGCCATGGTTTTGTTGATGTTCATTTCATTGGCTCAGCCAGCGGGTGCAGAACTTTCAGTTTCTCGAAACGATTTTGAAATTCTTGATGAACTGGATGATATCTTGTCGAAACGTACTGAAAACGATGAAGCAAGTGTTGCTGCCCTTGGGGCTGTTGATGCCCTCAATGCCGTTGATTTGGTCCAAAGACCAGTTGACTCAACTGACCCATTATCCCAAGCAAGCGGCTATTTGGACAGTTTAGAGTTGAGAGACTCTTCTCCTTTTGTTGCTGACCATCCACGACCGTATGAATTTCTTCTGGATGCTTCAACACAACCCGAAGGTTGGCCTTTCAATTTGTTCGAGACCTTATTTTCAGTTCAAGCATTAGGACTAACTGACCCATTAGCGATTGGAATCAACACCTATGCAGTCTATGTTAATTTCACCTCACGGGATAATGGTCCGTCGCATGAAGCATGGGTCGAAGGAACATTTACCGGAGAGATCTTGGTTGGAACAGATATCGTTTTATTCAATAATTATATTGATATTGATGGAGATTCAGTTGATGACCTTTCAGTTGGTTTGACCATTGAAGGCCTCATCAATCAAAATGATGGCTTTGGATTCGAGTTTGGAGATTGCGGCATTCCTCCATTGACCATTCCATGCATCGAGGAGTTATGGATTCGTCCAACATTCCAGTGGAAAGTAACAGCCCTTAACCAAGAAGATTTCTTGTGGAATAACCTGTCGCACCTCGAAGTAAGTTTGATGAAAGGTTTGGCTTTTGATGTTACCCTTGATGACTCAGAATCATATGCAATCATCATCGATACACGTTTCACACAACCTCCCCATGACTTCACACTCGGCGTTGGTCTTCAGAAAATGACGTTCAGCGTCAATGCCGTGGTCACGAACACCCTCGATTTCATAACTTCCCTCGCCAATGGCGGTATAAATTCTTCATCTTTGAGCCTCACTTCGATTTCGGCACCGTATGCCATTCGAGCATCTAACCCAGACGCCGACAGTTCGAATCGCCAATCCAATTGCGATGATGGTTCAACTTATTTCGATCCTGTTCTCGACCACATCGCTGAAAGTGATGAACATAAATGTGGCTTTGGCCTTGGTGTCGGTTTCATCCGATTTGAAGGGATTGATGACGGAGCCTCAGTCAAAGTGCTCGAAACCGCGTATATCGATGCGGGTTTCCACCCTGAAGCTGGTGATACACGGTTACCAAAAGAAATTGACATCACCTTGCGAAACGACAACCTCGGACAAAACACCTTCGACACAGTTGAGATTTATTCAGACTATGGAGCAGATATGTATCTGCATTATTTCGAGGACCGCTCCAACACATCCGAGGGAGATTCTCCCTTTGGAAACACGACAGATTCTCGCACTTGGATACGAGGGCTGCCCTCTGGAACACTTCACCCCGACGAAATAGCGGCTGTTTTCACTATGATTGGAGAAGAGCCAGGCGGAACTGATTTGCCTGGAGATATACCAACTCGACTTTCGATGATTATCGCCATCAAAAATTTCACGGGTGATAATGTCAATAATGTCGATGATTCGTCTCTTCCGGTAAATCCCGCAAAACCCCCAAATACCCTGGTTGCGATTGTGGCAACCGAATCCATCGATGAACTGCAATACAAATCGACATTTATGCGCGGTGGTTATGCTTCCGATTCATCATCACTTGTTCTGAATATTACCAATGTACCGAAGGTGATTATTGTGGCGGGGAGCTTTGAAATTCCAGAAAGCGGATTAAGTCGCGTCAATTATGACAATCCAAACCTCAACAGTATTGCACAAATATTTGACAACGCTTTGTTGACAATTGTTGAGGTGATTCTCGATGTTGGTGACGTGGTCAATGGTCTTCCTGAATCGATTGTTGGAACAGCCGGTACTTCCGGTGGAGCGGTTCGTTTGAATTGCTACAATCAAGTTCGACTCAATTTACCAACCTCTACACGTGAGCCAATGGAAATCGGTTCGGTTTCAATGGCAATCTCAAGCAGTGACCAACCTTGGTTGCCTGAAATCGACCATATTTTATTGTCCGAAGACACCAATATCGGAACAGTCAATGGGCGCCTTGGTGCTCAAACACCACTGGTTCCGGTTGCTATGAGTGCTCGAATCGGTGGGATTTCAAGTGTCAGTCATGATTACGACCCAATCAACGATATCCGCCAAATGGAATTGCGAGGCATAAGTGGTGGCCCATTACTGATCGGTCATATCTTGCATGATGATGGCGATTTACTTTCTGCAAATCAACAGTCTGCAACCCTTTCCAATCGACCAAGCACATTCAACGTCACCCAAACTTCAGAGGCTTTGACTTATTCTGCATCCGTTCCTATTGGCACCATTACCTATGGAGGAGAAGGCGATGGGCAACGTAATGCAATACGTCTCAGTGGCTTACCGTCTTCATTCCAATTGATTTTGGGCGATACCATCGGTTATGTTGCTTCAACTCCGATGGATTCGATTGAAGTTCAACTGACCAATGCCACGCAACCGCTCACCATGGATGGCGACCATTTCCGATTTTGGGTTGATGAAGCGACTGGTGAAACCAGCCTCAGCACTGCAATTTCAGACGTGACAAGCATTCGTCGACTTTCACCACTTGACCCAGGTGCCAGCGGGCCAGAAGGCAATTCGAGAATCGAATTGATTCGAGCGGAGTCTTCCCCGATGAATATTTTACTTGAAGATGAAACTGACTATGATGACAAATTCAAAGGCATGAACGGTCGAATTACCATCGACCCTTTACCAGCGAATATCATTGTGGCCTATCCAAGTGATGTCGATTCAACTGGGCTTGAGTTGCCAACTTTCGATGAAGGAGATGGTGTCCAAGCGTTATCGTTTTTCCTCGGAGATTTGGTAAATTTCGGCTCGCTAGTCAATGATTTTGTTTATTCAACTGTTGTTGATTTAGGTGGACTTGAATCAACTGAGGAAGATATGTCCTTGGGTCTCGATTTAGTAACTGGAGAACTTTTCAATGTCACAGTAGACCTTCAAAAAGGCACGAACGTTGTTGAAGAACCAGAATGGTCACATGGACTTGGCATGGAAGTCTTTGAAGCCACAGCGGTGACATTCAATTTGTCGCGAATGCCGACCTATACCTTGTCGAGTCGAAGTGTTGTCAATGAAGCCCTAGCAGATCACCGGGTAAGTTTAGATGAATATCAAGGGGTGTTTGACGCACTCGATGCTGCAAATATCACGAATATCGACCAACTTTTGATGGCACTTGAGGATGGAATAATTTTGGATTCTGAAATGAAGGGAGTCAACCTTAGTATTTGGGAAGATCAAGGAATCACCTATGAAGTCCGTCGTTCTTGGCATCTTCGTTCTTGGTTACCAAGTATGCCAACAGGTCGAATCCTCTTGGAATATGATTTCCGCATGAATGGTGAAATACCCATGTATGAAGTGGACCTCTTCCTTGAACAATGGACTCCAAAGCGGCAACAATTAAGCATCATTGTCAACGGATTAGAAGGTCGAGACCTGGAGTTGATTCTTTCCGGACTTGACACCAGCGGGCCCAATAATGTCGAAGCAAATGCGGTATTTTCAACCCAAGATAATCTTACAGTACCTCGTGTTTCGATTGATATGCACTACGATTTAGGTACCCGCCTTGATTCAGCGCATGCCATTTTCATTGACAAACGTGCTTTGAGTCGAGTCGAGGCGTTGATTGTTGGTATCCCTCAATCCACTGATTTCTCTACAACCATCGGCGATATTTTCCTCATCAATGTCTCTGTCCCACCTCAATATCAAATCGATGGCCATTCGGCAGAATCCTTAATGATTCAGCAAATGCGCTACGTCGATGGATTCTGGTGGCCTGCTACCGCCTTTATGCGCGATTTACCAGGTTTCATGATTCTTTCAGCTCAGCCGAATAACGTCTTTGACATCCGAGCAGATATTTCATTCCAAGGGATGATGGAACTGGATTACCAATCCAATACCGATGACATGGACCTGTATCTCGAAGCAACAGGACGTTCGGTTGATACCAAAGGTGATGTGTTACTTTTAGCCTACGACCTCCCTTCGAAATTCGTGCTTGAAACAACAGATGATTGGGGTATGCGGGTGGCATCTTCAGGTCAAGGTGTGGATCGCCTTTACCTCAAACAAACAAACTTGCCTTCTTCTCCCGGCGTAACCATTGACAGAATTGAAGTGATTGGGCAAAACCTCAAATCTGCTACAATTCAAATCCATACAGGTCCGTTCAAGTACCCAATTATCGTGTTGGATGATATTACCAATGGTCGAATTGTTGCCAGTGCAGATGCAACGGTTGAACCGAGTTATACGACCGGTTTCCTTGAAGGCTACTCCTTCAGTGGCCGTGCAGTCTTACTCGATGCCCAATTCACTGGACCATTACCGACCGCTTCATCGATTGGTGTCAACGGCATGGTCACAGACCTTTCACTGATTGGTACTCTCACGGGTGACAGCATTGAAACACGCCACGTGTTGATTGTTGAACCAATTACAACGGTTATAGCCAGTGGTTTGGCCTTGATATGGTGATTTTATGTCTCTTGAACGCCAGATAGCCGTCGACGAACATGGTGATATGTTGGTTCATGAAGATGATATTGAATCGGTAGGATTACTCGATGTAGCCCGACTTCAAAAAATAGAATCTCTTGGCTATTCATTAGATGAAGATGGAATTGAAACCTATGAAGATATGCAAAGGGCTTCGAAAGCCTTCGATACGATTCGCAGAGAAATAAGCCCCAGTCGTGTTGCATTGGCAGGAATCGTTTTCTTACTCCTCATCGGTGTAATCGTTAGCGGTTGGTATTGGGCTTTACCTCGGGATGCAATCGATGTCGAAACTCAGTATCTTCAACGTGGTGGACATTTGGTGATGTCTGAAATTCACAACGTCGGCAGTCGTGACATTACCGAAGTTTCTGTTCAAATCGAGTTTCAATCACTTGAAGGTGAAGTCCTTGGTATGATGTCAATCGACGTTGATCGAATTACTTCACATTCTTCTTTAGCTGGTGACGATTTGGAAATGCTTGTTATTGGGTACACCGTCTGGGATGAATACTTTATTTCCATCGATTTACAATATACCGACTATAACGGCAAAGTGCAGTCAGAATCATGGTCACACTCAGTTGGAGTTTGGAGCAGTGAACTTTTCAAAGATAAAGCAGAACGTAGCACGTGGCCGATTTCGTGAATTCAATGTTTGTGGCTCAGATTACCCATAGCGATAAAACAGGGCGATAGGAGGGCGTCTTGTGCAAGTCAAACGTTCGATGCTTGGGCCATTCGGTCTCATCATTCTTTTCCTCTTGCAAAGTACATCTCCTTTGCTCCACCCCACAGGGGTGGGTTCATCTGAAATTGAACTTGAAGGGGGAATTGAATGGGTTCAATTCGACCTTATCGACGATGTCTATTCGGATGCAGTTGGTTACAGTGAATATTCCCCTTCGTCTGAAAACCGTGAAATCATTGCGTCAAGTCGAATCGGAACTTTCGATATCAACGGGTTTCAACTGGACCGCCCGATTCCTGGCGAATGGATGGTGACACGATTTGATTTGAGTCTCGTTTTGGTTTCCAATGAGGTGTTGATGCTGGATGTAAGGACAGCACTCAACGACATTCCCGGTCTCGCTGTTCGAGAGTTTATCGCTCCTTCAGGCCTTCTCATCCAAGGTACACCCTTCGCCTTGACCACTCTTTCTTCTGTTGATGGCATCGTTGCCCAACACCCTGTGCCGCTTGCTTTACTGGTCGATGACCCTGTTCTCGATATCTTGATGCTTGAAGATGGAGAAGGAGCACTGCAAGGGGCATCGATGCGAATTGAAGGTTGGAGAAATGACGAAGGTCCAATGGACTCAATTCAATTTACAGATGCGATTGGTTCACAACTGGCTCAGAAAGTTACAGAAATTATCCCTCTTGCTTTTTCGGAATCTCACCAGTGGGATTCAGGTCGTTTCCAAGGCATTCTTTCAACCGATGACCTGATTGGGATTGTCGCTCAACCATCGTTGAGAATTTTCCGTTTTGAACCGACTTTTAGTACGGACAACAGCCAGGCTCGTACGCATATGAAGACGTCTCAAATGACCAGTTATTTCACCACCGATTTAGACGGCTCTGGGCAAATAGTAGCTGTTGCAGATTCCGGTTTGGATGCTGACCATGGGGATTTTGGAACTCGTGTCGTCGGCAATAAGGATGTTATCGGAGACGGTTCGACTGCCGACAAACATTCAGGCCATGGTACGCATGTTGCTTGTACGGTTCTTGGCGATGGGACTCAAGGAGGCTATTCAGGAGTGGCGGCCTCGGCGGAACTCTATTTCCAAGCCATGGAAAATGATAACACTGGTAACTTCCAATCCCCTTCCTTGAATTATATTCTCAACACCGCTTATTCTGCAGGTGCCCACACCCATACCAACTCGTGGGGATCTTCCTTGGCAAGTGACCAAGGTAAGTATACTTCAGAGAGTGAAGATGTTGACGATCGTGCAAATTATTATGATCGCTATTACAACGGCCATAGTGGTTTGACCATTCTCTTTGCCGCTGGTAATGACGGCCCAGATACTGGAACCGTGGGTGCCCCTTCCACAGCCAAGAACTCGATCACTGTCGGCAATCACCAAAATAGATATTCAGGAGCTCCGGATTCAATCATGTCAAGCTCTTCACGAGGACCGACAGATGACGGGCGCATCAAGCCAGATATTCTTGCACCTGGTGGCTATGTACGCTCATGCAGGGCCCAAGAAGCAACGGACACCAGTGGCTCCACATGGTCGAATAACTACTATCTTGAATACACTGGGACTTCAATGGCGGCCCCGAATACAGCAGGTGCTGCTGTAATGGTTCGTGAATACCTCGAAGAAATCGCACTCCGCCCATCGCCTCAAGGTGCTTTAGTCAAAGCCCTCCTCATCTTGGGAGCGCAAGATATCGGCTCTCGAGATATTCCAAACGATGATGAGGGATGGGGGCGCCTCGATTTACGTAACACCCTTGCTCCAACATCGGGTCAAGGGATATGGGTCGATGACCGTTCGGTTCTATCAGGGTCAGGCAATTCGAAAACCTACAGTTTCAACATCTCCCAAGCCAATTCAGGGTTCAAAACAGTCCTTGTTTGGTCGGATGAACGAGGCTCACCTTTCTCAAATACACAATTGGTCAATAACCTCGATATCGAAGTCACCAATCCAAGCGGTGAAATTTACCTCGGTAATGATTTTGCGAATGGCCGCTCAACTACAGGAGGTTCAACTGACAATTTGAACAACGTCGAAGTTGTATTGGTTGATAATGCCGAACTTGGTGTTTGGACGGTCAAAATTAACGACGCTTACCACGGTGGCAGTAAGGCACAACCATTTGCGCTTGCAGTCATGGGGCACGGCGTGAATGATCTGCGCCCAGACCCTTCAATTTTGGAAGAAGAGTTCACCATGTCCGTGACCATTCCTCAAGTTGGAGACAAATTACAAGTTACTTCGAAAGTATTCAACGTCGGCAATGTTCGAGCTGATTTCTTTGACATAACGTTTGAAGCAGATGGCATTGAAATTGAAACTAAAACCATCGAGTTAGGTGCTGGTTCAGCAAAAATACAAGTGTGGGACTGGACTCCACAAATTGCAGGACAATCGACGCTCTCGTTCATCATTGACCCGGACGATGAAGTCGACGAAATTCTTGAGAATAACAACCGACATGATGTCTTTGTCAACGTTACAGCCCCAGGGGTGAAACTTTCTGCTGAACTCCAATCGATGATGTTGTTGAACACAAGTCGGTCGACGACATCATGGAATATTACGCTCACCAACACAGCCCTGATTTCGACAAATGCAAGTCTCTCGACTCAAAACGTCATGAATGATGAAACGGGCCAGACAGAAACATGGTATGTCGGAGCAAATGAATCAAATTTCACACTTGAAGGCCGAGGTACAGCAGAAATCGTAGTCACGCTGGTACATCCAACCCCCCCCTCACCAGGGCTGTATCGCATTGATTTACTGGGACTCGATGTGGACAACGGCGTGACTTATCCATATGCGCTGTATCTTGAAGTTCCAGATTTACCCAATCTACGTCTTGAATATGATTATCAAGTTATACCGGTCTCTCCATCAGATCCAACAAGCATTGACATTCGCTTATTCAATATCGGTAACGCCAACATTGGGTATGATTTATTCCTCGAAGCACCTGCTGGTTGGGACGCCGGATTTGACACATTATCGAGCGTACCTGGTGCCAGTTCCGGTTCCACTGGCTTGATTTCAAAAGACACACATCGAGTCATTGGTATGTCGTTCACACCTCCGCAAGTGATGACAGGTGCTGGTGCAGAACGCATGGTTCGCCTGACTGCAATTTCACAAACTGAAATCACTGAAAGTTGGGTATTTGATCTACCAATCAAGGTCGAAACCGTCAAGGATGTTGATGTTGATTTGGAAACAAACCTTGGCGTTCTACGTCCAGATTCATACTTCAGTCTACTGTTTTCATTGGAACATCGAGGTAATGTCGACCTTTCATTCACTCCATCTTTTGAATTACCTTCTGGGTGGTCGGTTACTTCAGGTATTGAACCATTTGACCTTGCCTGGACTTCTTCAAAGAACCTGCTGTTCGGTATTTCCGGTGATGGAAGCGGCACATCTGGTGAAGTTAAATTCCATCTTGACAGCGGCTCGGACCGAATCTCTTGGGTTGGTCAGTTCAATGTCGAAGTGCTTGCTCAACCCACTCTTAATTTCGTCAGCCTTGCGTTAGGAGATGGCACATCATGGGACACGCCATTTGGAGGCGGCTCACATCCAACTGGCGTTCCATTGCTGTTCACGTGGCTGGTTGGAAACGAGGCAAACGTGGAATGGCAGCCAACTGCCTCGGTATCTTTGAGCAGTGGATTATTCGGTGACTGTTCAACCATTGAACCAGTGGGTTCTGGTGATATTGAACCAGTAACATGTACGATTATTATTTCGACAACAATGCCTCCATTGAGCGAACCATCCTTCATATTGAAACTCGAGGGAGGAGATGTTGAATACACTGAAAACATCGGTCTTTTAGTCGCTACAGTTCTCGAATCATCATGGGTTCAAGAACGAGCAGCTCCTTTTACCACGGGAAGCGAAGGAGAATTAGAAATCATCTTGATGAATGCTGGAAACATTGCCTTTTCGCATAAATTAGTTCTTGAAGAATCAAAGGATTGGTCTGCCAGTATCGATGGAAATGATATTGCAAATTTAGAACCAGGTGAATCGATGACTGTTCGTCTCTTGGTGCGATCCGATCGACCGGGAGATGGAAGCATTACCCTTGGTTTACAAGGCGCGGATTCAATGACAAACGCTTCGATTGAATTGAAAGTAACTTCTGTTGGGGAGCCAGTTGGAACATCAGGGGAAAGTCTTCCTCTTACAGGCATGCTCATTGGGCTACTTATCGTTGCATTACTCATCGGTGCCGTCTTCTTTTCCCAACGCAAAAGAGATGGTCCACCTCCAATGCTATTTGGTGCACCAGGAATACAGGCACAGAAAATAATTCCACCGGTTCAACCGTTTACCCCAGCCCCAGTCGAGCAAGCAAAAACGCAAGGCCCGATGTGTTGGTCGTGTAGCAATGAAATCTCAGGTTTGATGCTTGGTTGTCCAGGATGTGGGGCTCGATATCATCGTATTGATTTCGCAGCATGCACTTCAGATTCACTCACCCAATGTAAGAATTGTCAAACCGGGATTTCATCTTTCGTCGAAGCATGAAGTTGATAACCAAGTTTGTTTTCCTTGATACATACAAGGGCAGTCTTTTGATACTAAGGCCGCCACCGGGGGTCATGGACCCCCGAGAAACAAACAATACGCACGATTTAAAACGTGCATACTTCCTTGTAGGGCTTCTTTTGTTTTCCATTCTGCCAATGATGGCACCTGGTGTCGCTGCAGACGGTGCACGGGATGCAAGTATCACCATCCAAACAGACCCAGCAAACGGTCTTGAAGTCAATCCGGGAGAGGCAGGCGAATACACGGTCCGTGTCTACAACAACGGCCCCGAGGCAATCACACTCTCGCTTTCAACCAGTGAAGAAGCAACTCAGGAATGTGGCTCATATACATCAACCATCCAACAAATTCCAGGTGTCGTCGAATCAAATGATTACGGTGAAACGACAATGAGTGTTTCCTTGACTCAAGCTGCTGAAGGAACGTGTGACACCACGATTACGGCACAAGCTACAGAGGCTCCAACACCGCCTGATGTCGCTGGGCAGCCTGCTACAGAAACTAAAATCGTCACGACAACCGCTGGAGATGGCTCAGGTTCTGCTGTTTTCGGAGTAGACCTTTCAATGGCATCCGAATCTCAACGCCACCAAGACTGGGGCGGCGAAACGGTCATGGAATACGACATCATCGTTGAAAACACGGGCCAAACCAATGAGACAATTGCACTTTCACTTGCTGAAGCAGATGGAAGTGGTTGTCAAAATGCAGACGACCTCACAGTTGATTTAGATGAAGAAACAGTAACCCTTGACCAAAATGAAACTGAGACTGTTACAGTTTCAGTTGAAGTTCCAGCCGGCCAACAAGCGAACAAATACTGCTGGGAAATCACCGGCACAGTAACCAGTGACCCCTCTCAAGAAGCCTCAGATGTCGAAGAATTTGATTTGACGGTGCCAGAGTTGCATGAATGTGAGATGGAGTTATCAAAGACGAGTATGACTGTAGATCCAGATGGTGAAGGCACACTCACGACCACTTTAACCAACGCTGGAAACAGCGATTGGTCAGTGTCCATGGCAAAAACGGGTAGCCGCTCGGGTTGGGTCAACTATGATGGACCATCTTCAGGCCTCTTGCCGTATGCCAATGGTGCTGGTACCAAGATGTTTGATCTCATCGTCACACCTGATGACTCGGTTACTGCAGGTGATGAAACAATCATCCAAATCCTCGCAAAAGATGGAAATACTGTCAAATGTTCAAAAGAGTTGAGAGTGATTGTTGGCCAATCCTTTGGAGCGAGTCTTTCACTTTCGACATCAATGCTTTCCAATATTGAACCTGGTTCAAACGGCACCGCTACGCTCACCGTTACCAACCAAGGAAACGGTATGGACAACTTGCGAATTTCATCTTCAGCACCTCCTTCAGGTTGGAGTGTGCAACTCGATACAACCACGGTATCCGTCGGTTCGAAACACAGTTCTGATAAGACTGAGAATGTCGGAATTGCGGTCAATGTTCCAGTCAATGCCTTAGCGACCGAGCAAATTGACATCACCTTCTCCGTATTGCCTGCTGGTGGCGGTGTAGCCTATGCAGAAGTCATACTAACTGTGACGGTCAAAGCCATACATGGAATTGAAGTTCAAGCCACAGCACTTGAACAAACAGGCCGTTCAGGCTCACTTGTGAAATTCCCAATTACCATTCAAAACACGGGTAATACAGAAGATCATTATCGATGTATTGAACAGGACCAAACTGCCTCTCCAAAATGGGATGTGCACTGTGAGGACAAGAATGGAAACATCATTTCATCGACTCAGGGGATTCTAATCGCCCCACAAAGTTCCACACAAGTGTTCATGGTGGTCAGTGTTGATGGTGAAGAAGAACTCTCTTCCAGCCGATTGACGGTTCGAATTATCAATAAAGATGACACGTCACATTCAGGTGATGAAAATAACGATGGAGTGCCAGATAATCAACGCCAAATTATGTTCCTCGCAATTCTTTCTGACCGCATCTTTGCTATGGATGTCCATCTTGTAGATGGCGGACTCGACCAACGTTCAGGCACTGCATTACTCCCTCCGTCAGGATCCCAAACATACGGGTTCTGGGTTCAAAACACGGGTGATGGTAACGACATGGCTCTCTTCGAAGTATCTGGACTCGAAGGCCTTGCGACCCGGGAAATCACCCTCTATGGTCTTCCAATTGAAGGCGAAGTTGCCATTCCGGTCGGATTTGGTATTTGGGATCAAAACAACAGTGTGTTCCTCGTTGATGCATCTGGAGAACCTCTTATTGGCTCGACAAAGGATGCTTCTGAAACTCAGATGTGTGAACTTGGTCATTGTGCTGGAGGCTATGATGCCCGACCATTTGAATTGTATTTCGAAATAACCTTGGTCATCAATCCAAGCGCTGAAACTGGCGATGGTGGCATTCTTGAATTGGTTGTCTTGAGTACCAAGAACGCAGCGAACCGTTCAGGTCATTTCGATATTTCACTCGATGTCCAAATTATCTATCAATTCGAATTTGATCAAGACAAAAGCAATACTGATATTGATATTACCTACCCGAGAAAGGAAACATTTGTCGTCAACCTCACCAATACGGGTAACATCGACGCTGAAGTTCTTGTTTTCTCATCGGAAAGCTTCCGTGGATGGAGCGTCATTTTGGATGAAACCGATGAAACTGATACTTGCCGAGTCGACATTAAGGACTTCATCTGTGAAGTGGAAGTCGGTCAAACCATTGGCATTGAAGTGACGATTCGAACGCCAGACGGTGCAGAGATTGCGGATATCTACAAATTTACACTTTCCGCAGAACCTGTTGAGACTGGAGTCGTTGACCGTGAAAACATCGAGTTTACTGTCAACGGCGATGTTGAGAAGGGATTATTCGGCCTTGGGGTTCAGGCGAAACAGATGACGACTGGATTGTACGGCCTTTTCGTCCTTCTCTTTGTCGCAATCACCTATCGAAGTTTCTTCAAACGCCCCGGTTCTCAAAATTGATAATTTTAATCCGCAGTGGTCTGGTTTTCTCCATCTCATCCGATTCGTTTTCTACTGTTTGATTTGGGAATACTTATGGGGGTCCCTCAAGTCGGAAAGATTGCGGAGCGTATGCTTTGCACATGGGTGAAATTATGTCCGGCCTCGAATCGGTTCCGAGTGCGTATCTCTCAATTGGTTTTTTGACGGTTCTTGGAATTATCATGCCGTTGACAAATTTCGTCATCACATGGTTTGTTCGTCCACGAGTCGACCCTGCACGTCCTCACATCACTCGGTCCTATTTATTGGAAGGCTATGAGCGTGATCACAGCCTCTACCCACGTCGTTTAACAACTTTTGAATGCGGTAGTGAACCTGTTGGCGATGCAATGATTCAATTCCACTTCCAGTATTATTGGTATGCTATTATTTTCCTTGTTTTCGATGTTGCTTTCATGTTCCTTGTTCTTGGAGGCATGGTTGCTTCGGATGCTACATCACCCGGTGCTGCAGATGGAGCAGTCGAAGAAGCCAAGAGCGCACTTATGCTTCTCGGGCTTTTCTTTGCCATTATCTCCCTGGGCGTATGGTATGTGTTCAGGAAGCGAGGACGCATTTACATTTGAGGTGGATTTATGACAGAAGCAGGAGATAATTTCGCAGCTTTCAACAGTCGCGCTTTGGTCGAAATGGTTGGTGGAGTCACTGACGAAGCCCTCAAAGCAACTCGAATCAAACAATTCCTCAGTGTTCTCGCTGGCCGCTATTTCAATTGGGCGGGCCGCAAATCTCTGTTCACCCTCCACTTGGGCATCAAATGTTGCGCCATCGAGATGGCTGCTGCTGCAACGCCTCGATTTGACGGTGACCGATTCGGTGTTTTGTTCCGTTCATCTCCTCGACAGTCCGATGTGTTGTTGATCAATGGGCCAATCTCCAAGAAGTTCGCAGACAAAGTTGTTCGTCTCTGGGAACAAATGCCCGAACCAAAATATTGCATTGCCATGGGCGAATGTGCGATTTCGGGCGGTCCTTATTTCCAATCATACAACATCCTCGAAGGTGTTGACACAGTCATCCCTGTCGACGTCTACATCCCAGGTTGCCCCCCTCGACCAGAAGCCCTCATCGACGGCTTTGGATTACTCCGAGAGAAAATCATTCGAATTGGCAGCGCTCCAAGTGCTGAGCGTGCCAGTGACAAACCAGTAATTGTAGGAGAGGACTGAGATGGTTGGCTCGATTACACCTCTACAAAACTCAACGGCTGCCGATGCATGCATGGCTGCTATCAACGGCCGTTTCGGTGGAAGTGGGATTGAAGTTTCAATTCCAAACCATTCCAATGACAAGAAATACGCTTTCGTTCGTATCGTTTGCCCTCCACAGCATTGGATTGCCCTCTCAAAATGGATGAAATACGACCTCGGTGTCAATTACTGTTCGATGGTGACGGGAACGCATTTCCCTGATGGCTCACCAGAACGTGGATGGGAAGTTGCTTACCATTTCCTCCGCCAACCGATTCAAGACCAAACTCCAAACACCTGCACCGTTCACGATGTTGAAGCACTTTCAGGCATGGATATTCCGATGGAATTCGAAGTCTTCATCCCGCTCCCTCAAGGCGACTCTCCGACAGTGCCTTCGATCCAGAGCATTTGGGTTGGAGCAGATTGGAATGAAAAGGAAACTTGGGATTTGGTCGGTATCAAATTTGAAGGTCACATCAACATGCACCGTGTGTTGAATCCAAACGACAGTCCAGAAGGATTCCACCCCTTGCAAAAGCAACACAAACTCCGCTATCATGATCACAATGAAATGTACGACGATCCGCAAGGATTCATGCGTAAACCTACCGACGAGGGTCGGGTTAAGTGAGGAATTATCATGGCTCAAATGTGGATTACAATGGGACCTCAGCATCCAATGACCCACGGGTTATGGACGCTACGCGTAAAAGTTGATGGCGAAACCGTCGTTGACACCGAGGCTGAACTCGGATACATCCATCGCGGTGTTGAAAAAATCTGTGAAGCTCGTGATTTTACCCAAATTACGCCATACTGCGACCGTCTTTGTTACGTGAGCGCAATGACATGGGCGAACTCCTACATCTATGCGGCTGAAGATTTACTCGAAGCCGATGTACCTGCTCGTGCAGAATACATCCGACTCATTTCAGCTGAAATTCAACGCCTCGCCTCTCACTTGATGTGGCTTGGTGCTTTTGGACCCGATATTGGGAACTTGACACTGATGACCTGGTGTATGCGTGACCGAGAAATGTTCCTCGACTTGCTGCAAGAACTTGGCGGTTCCCGAATGCACTACAACTACCCACGTATTGGCGGCGTCAAGCGTGATATGCCGATTGGTTTTGCTGACCGTGTTATCGCCAAGACCAAGCTGTTCGAGAAGCGTCTTGATGAATACGAAATGATGCTCGATGAATCAACTATCTGGCTCGTCCGTCTCCAAGGTGTCGGCTATGCCAATGCAGAATCGATGGTAGACGCTGGAGTTTCAGGTCCAAACGTTCGCGCTGCCGGTGTCAACTATGACGTTCGCTGGGCTCATCCTTATTCCGTCTATGACGAAATCGATTGGGAGCCATCTGTCGAAAAGCCAACTTCAGTCAAGGGTGCCGACTGTTACGACCGTTACCGCGTCCGTATGGAAGAAATGCGTCAATCATGCCGAATGGTTCTTGATGCGCTTAACAAGATTCCAGGTGGAAAGAATACCAACTATGCCAATGGTGATGAAATGATCTACACCAAGGCACCGACCCGTGCCCCAGAAGGCGCAACTGGCTTCAGCAACTACGAATGCACACGTGGAGCATCACAATTCTATGTCCAAGGTGGCGGCGAAGGTCGTGGAAAGAACCCATATCGCGTTTCTATTCGTTCTCCAATGTTCATTACGATTCCTTATGTCGCAAAGACAATGATCGGCTATAAGATTGCAGATATTCCTGCAATTATGGGTAGCTTTGACCCGTGTATCGGAGAAACTGACCGTTGAGGTGATTGCTATGGATGACATCTATGACTTGCGCAGTATTTTCCTCGGTAAAGACAGTCTTATCTCTTCCTTGATCACTTCAGCTGTTGAAGGCACATCGTTGGAAGAAAGCGCCTCAGACCTGTCGTTCTTAGTTGGTACTTTCGCAGTGGTCAACATTGTTTTCTTAATGCTGTTTTTCAGTCAATTCGCAATTCTTTGGATTGAACGTAAAGCAGTCGCTCGTATGAACGACCGTCGTGGTGCAACCACCGCCCTTCGTTCACTTTGGGTTGGAGAAAACGGCGTCACTGCTGGCGAATGGTGGAAGATGTTGCCGTTTGGAGGCGGAATTGTTGGAGCAATTAACAAATTCCTCAACAAGCGATTCGGTAACCGTGATGAAAAATATCCGACCGTCGACCGAGTCAACAACCGCTCCTGGATGGGATACTCCATCCTCCCTGGTTTCTTCCAAAATGTAGCAGATGGAATGAAGTTCTTACTCAAAGAACACATGGTACCTCGGCGTGCAGACAAACTCATTTTCGAAGTATCTCCTTTCCTTATCGTTTCCTCAACGCTCCTGATTCTTGGAATCATTCCGTTGTCAAGTGGGATTTATGCGACAAATCCTGACCTTTCAATTCTCTATGCCATCGCTATCTTTGGTATCGCTCCAATTGGCGTTTTCTTTGCCGGTTGGTCTTCCAACAACAAATACACTTTGATTGGAGGCATTCGTTCAGCCGCTCAATTGACCGCTTACGAAATTCCATTGTTGCTCACACTGCTCTCTGTCGCCATTCTTTCAGGCACATTCAACATCATCGAGAGCATTCACTTCCAACATGCTGCCGGTTCTTGGAATCTGTTCTTGATGCCAATGGGCGCAGTTCTGTTTTTGGTCACAATGATTGCAGAAGTCGAGCGTGTCCCATTCGATATGCCAGAAGCAGAGGCTGAATTGGTCGAAGGATGGTGGACTGAATACGGAGGAATGCGTTTCGGTATGCTGTTCATGGCAGAATACATCCGTACCTATGCTGCTTGTTTCTTGTTTACACATTTCTTCTTAGGAGGATGGCATTTACCTTTCCAAGGCACCATCAGCCAAATCCCAGTGCTTGGTGATGCCTATGTCTTAATCCCTGGCGCAATTGTTGTGTTATTGAAAACCTGGTTGGTCTTCTTGGTTGTCTTCGTTTGGGCACGGTTCTCTCTTGCTCGTATTCGAACAGATCAAATTCTTGAATTTGGCTGGAGAATGCTCTTGCCATTAGCTGTCGTTCAAGTGGTTCTTTCAGTCATCTACCGACTGTATCTCTTCCAACCTGACAATATGTCGTACACTGCAGAAGGTGGAAGCGCTTGGGATGCATGGGGCGTTCCAATGTTCGTTCCAATAGCAACAACCGTACTTTGGCTGGCAGTGTTCTATGTTCTTCTGAATGATGAAGACAAAGACGCAGCGCCAGATCGAATGTATCACGTTTACACATTACAGCCCGCGGGAACGCATACTCCGGGAAAGGACTGAGGTGATTTAACATGCCAATGCATCCACACGCAAAACCGAACTTTAGAAATCTTTTCTGGTATCCATTTAAGATTACACTGGTCACCGCTCTTCGTACTTTCCCGTTCTTTGGAAAGTTGCTGGGCAAGAGGCTGGATTGGGGATACCACAACTCCGAACATCCAGAATTCCTCGATGCTGGCAGCAAGGTTCGCGCTGCAAAGACTTCGGAATTCAATGATATCACTGCTCAAACTTTTGCCCCTGACCGAGTTACTTCGGACTTGTTCCCAACACTTTGGAAACCACAAACGGTCCAATACCCTTACGAGCGACTTGAGGAAATGGAACCTTGGCTTTTCGTTCCTGGCAATTACAACGGCCGAATTGGAGTCATTTGGGAAACATGCACTGCGTGTAAATTGTGCGTCACAGCATGTCCAAACGATTGCCTTCACATGACCACTGAATTGCGCGTTGACGTATTGGATGGGGCAGATGGCGAACACGGCGACATGGGTGCAGATCTCGAAATCGGTGGTCATGCAGCCATTCTTCTTCCAGAAGTTGCAGCAACTCTTGACGATTTCAACCATGTTACAGCACACACAGATACGCCAAATGAATGGCGCTTCGGAGAAGTGCTTGACCTTTCAGGCAGCACCGCAACAGTTCGCTGGAACGATTCCGGCGAAGAAGCAGTACTGGATCAATCGGATCTGCGTGTTGCTGACGACCAAATTGTTTCAGGACGTATTGACTTGGGTCGCTGCATGTTCTGCGGCCTCTGCATGGAAGCGTGTGGCTTTACTTCGTTCTTCATGACCAATGAATACGATGGCATGTCCGGCTTTTCTCGCCAAGAGTTGTGGTTTGATGCAAGCCGAACTCGTGTTTTACCATCCATCCACCAAGAAGCAGTTGACACTGAACTGGCCAAGCGTGCTACCAAAGAACGCACCAAGCGTGCGAAGAAGGCAGCAAAGGAAGCCATTACCAACAAAGCAGAAGAAGGTGCCTGAGATGGATATCGCAAGTTTCGCTGAAACAGGTGTGTTCTTTTTGTTCGCTACTATCGCCATTCTTGGCGCTCTCGGTTTGGTTCTTGCACAACGTGTCGCTCACTCGATGCTCTCCTTGATTTTCTCTTTCATGGCAGTATCTGGAATTTTCATCCTCTTGGGTGCTGAATTCTTGGCAGCGATTCAAATTTTGGTCTATCTTGCCAGTGTTGGTCTTGTGGTACTGTTTGGTATCATGTTGACCCGTCGCCAAATCTTAGAGGAGGATTTTGAATGAAACTGATATCGTTATTCACTCGTATGGGCTTGTTAGCCCTCGGAATGATTCTCGTCTCTGTTTTGAGCGCAGACAGCGTTTGGGCCAACAGCAGTGACGAGTATCCAACCACCAGCGGACTTGCCGATTCATTGCTCACCGATTGGGTCTTGCCGTTGTTGATTCTTGGAATTCTCATGGCCTTGGCTATGATTGGTGCAGCTTACCTCGTTCGTGATGAGCGAATGGAAAATCTTCTTTGGGAATTTGGAGGTGAAGAGGAATGATTGATCCAGCATTGGTTTCTGGCCTCTCCGCTTTGATGTTCGTCATTGGATTGGGCGGCGCATTCACACGAAAGAATGCCATTATCGTCCTCATGTGCATCGAATTGATGCTCAATGCCGCCAACATGCAGTTTGCAGCAGCAGCAGTCCATCACGGTGATACAACCGGATGGGTCTACACACTCTTTGCCATCGCTATTGCAGCCAGTGAGGTTGCGATAGGTTTGGCGATTTTCCTTGCCGTTTATGGGCAACATGAAACGATATCATTGGACGATGTAAATGTCCTAAAGAACTGAGGTGATTGAATGTCAGGTACAGAAGTTACAACAACAGTTCATTCAGAATGGATGCAATACGCACCGTTGATTATTTTATTACCAATGATGGGTTTTGCCGTCATCTTGTTCCTCGGTCGGGTGTTTAACGGACATCCATTCTGGAAGAAGAACCTCAAGGAAGGAGGACTCATTGCTTTGCTTGTCATGGCTGCAAGTTTCATTCTTTCTTTGCTCTTGATTTCTGAATTCCTCAAAGGTTACTCTGGTCTTGATGAAGTCTTTGAACAAATCGCTTGGGTGAATACGGGTATTTGGAACGGTGGTAGTACTACGGAACCCGTCTCCTTTGGATTCGGAATTTACGTCGATCACATCACTGTAATGTTGCTCTTTGTTGCTTCATTCTTGTGCTTGCTCATCAACGTGTTCAGTATTGGTTACATGAACACTGACCCAATTAACGACAACCGTAACCACCGATTCTATGCAGAATTCGTCTTGTTTTGTGCTGGAATGCTTGGAATGGTTCTCGCAGATTCTTTCCTTTGGTTGTTTATCTTCTGGGAAATTATGGGTCTCTGCTCCTACCTCCTGATTGGATTCTATTACGAACGCCCAAGCGCCGCATCTGCTGCAAAGAAGGCATTCTTGACAACTCGTATTGGCGATGTATTCCTGATGATTGGATTGGTTATGCTTTGGGACCTGTTTGGTTCTCTTGACTATGCAGTGGTCTTTGACACACACAATATTGAGATTGTTGCAGAGAATTCTGCAGGAACGCTTCAATGGGCTCTTGGTTTGATGTTCATTGGCGCTGTTGGTAAATCTGCACAATTCCCACTCCACGTTTGGCTACCTGACGCTATGGAAGGTCCAACACCGGTGTCTGCTTTGATTCACGCAGCAACCATGGTTAACGCTGGCCTCTATCTTGTCGCTCGTATGTTCCCATTCTTCGGTGCAGAATCCTTGCACGGAGATTTGGACGACCTTGCTTTCATTATTGCTGCCGTTGGTGGAATTACCGCTGTGATGGCAGCAGCCATTGCGTTTGTGCAAATGGATTTGAAGAAAGTTCTAGCGTACTCGACAATGAGTCAACTCGCCTACATCTTCACTGGATTAGGTTGTGCACTCTATCTTGCCAACACACTTGACTGGCACAACGATAGTGATGCACATTACATCGTTGTCGTCGCTTTTGGAGCAGCATTGTTCCACTTGTTCAATCACGCTATGGCAAAGGGAATGCTGTTCATGGCAAGCGGTTCAGTCATTCACGAAGTTCATCATGCGCATCATCACTTGCATCATGGTGAAGATCATGCTGACGACGATTTCGATGCACAATCAATGGAGAACATGGGTGGCTTGGCTTCCAAGATGCCGATCACCGCCACAGCAATGCTGGTCGGTTCCGCATCGATTATGGGATTGCCTTTCATCGGAGGCTTCTGGTCCAAAGAAGGCATTATTGCCAACGCATGGCGAGCTGCACAAGACGATCCACGTTTCCTTTTCCCGGCAATGTGTGTTTTACTCGGAGCAGCAATGACCGGGTTCTACATGTCACGTATGTGGTTGAAAACCTTTGCAGGTAAGCCAAATAATGAGGTTGCAGCACACGTCGGACCGACAAATACCTGGATTAAGACACCCTTGTTTATTCTGACCTTTGTCACTCTTTCTTCAATTCTTCTGGCAGGAATGGGCTTTACTCATTGGGCTGCCGATACCGAATACAGTTTCCTTTCCGAAAAGAACATCATCGAAGGTATTCTCTATGAAATGGAACATGCGTTTGCAAATCACGATGCTTTCTTCTTTATCCTGACATATGTTGCTATCTTCTTGGGTGCAGTCGTTGGGCCAGGCCTTGCTATGGCTCTCTATGGTGGGAAATTGGCTGATGGGGAAGAGACCAAGCCGTGGATGCGTCCAGTTATTCGACTCAGTGCATGGGTCAACAAGCGCTTCCATTTCGATAACACCGCCTTTAGAGAATCGAGTTTGGCGACCGCTCTGGAAAACCGACTTTACATCGATGAATACTATGACAAGGCCATGGTGAATATCGTTGCTGGATTCTCAAACAAGGTTGCTGAAGTTGATACTGAAGTGATTGATGGAACCATCAAGGCAATTGAAAGTGGTTCACAATCTCTTTCCACCGTTGTTCGCTCAATGACCACAGGCTCTGCCCGAGATTACATTCTCATGGTCGCTGTTGGAACATTAACAATTTCTCTTTTGATTTGGGGGGTGGCTTGAATGCAAGATTGGATTTCAATGCCCTTAGTAGGATTCCCATTGGTGGCAAGCATTGTGTTGCTTGCCTTTGTTTCGAACGCAAACGAATCGATGCGAAACCGCTTGTCGAACCCGATTCGAATGGCTACTCTGATCTTCTCATTGATTCTCTTGGGCATTACCACTGGAATGTTCTACCAGTATTTCGGTAACGCCAGTTGGGAAGGAATTTCTTTCAATAATTACGAGTTCACACACCGCTATACGTGGATTGAATCACTCGGTATTCATTGGACCGTTGGTTTGGATGCGTTGTCATTCCCAATGGTTTGGCTCACCACCTTCTTACTTCCAGTGACGATTATCGCAACATGGAATGAAAAGAACGGGGCAATTTACTTCCCGATCATTTTGGGTATGGGCGGTGCGTTGATCGGTGTCTTCGTGGCACTCGACTTGTTCATGTTCTATGTGTTCTGGGAATTGACATTAATTCCAATGTTCTTCTTGATTCTCATGTGGGGTGGTGCTGACCGCAAGTATGCTTCACAGAAATTCTTCATCTACACCTTTACAGCCTCTGTGATTATGTTGCTTGGTTTGATTACTCTCTACTTCTTCCAAGACCCTGTTAACCCCTTGGATTATGCAGGTTCAATGACCGGTCGAACGTTCGATATTCCAACCATTACTCAGCATGCATTGATGGAGAACAGCAATGGGAACTGGTATCTCGGTGCGAATATACAGAAGGTCTTGTTTGCAATGTTGATGCTTGGTTTCCTGGTTAAACTTCCAGCAGTTCCATTCCATACTTGGTTGCCCGATGCTCACGTTCAAGCCCCGACAGGTGGTTCGATGTTGTTGGCAGGGGTTATGCTCAAGATGGGTGCTTACGGAATGTTCAGACTCCCAATCAGTCTTTTCCCACATGCTTTACAATACTTCCAACTCGCTTTGATGATCATTGGTATGGTCTCCCTTGTATGGGGTGCTATCGTCTGTCTTGGACAAACCAATCTCAAGAAAATGGTTGCCTATTCCTCCGTATCTCACATGGGAGTTATCCTCATCGGTATTGCTACAATGCAACCGATGGGCTGGGCGGCTGCACTGTTCATGATGTTCGCACACGGTATCATCAGTCCAATGCTGTTCGCTGTATGCGGCGCATTCAAGCACCATTACCACAGTATGGAAATTGGCGCTATGCGTGGTATGGCTAAGCATTCCCCTTGGCTTGCAACATCGATGATGTTCGCATGGATGGCATCTCTTGGATTACCACTCCTAGCAGGCTTCGTCGCAGAATTGATGATGTTCATCGCACTATGGTATTTCCTTGCTGCTGAAGGATGGAGTGTCTTTTGGATGGTTGGTCCTGCATTGGTCTTGGCCATCACAGCAGCCTACTATCTTTGGTCGATGCAACGCACCATCTTCGAAGGCGGCGATGAAACTCAACCTCCGACCTCCCTCGATGGCCTACCAGTTCCAGACATCGCAAACCCTGAGAAGCTGGCTATGCTTATTCTTGCCTTGTTCACCATTGTCTTCGGTGTCATGCCATGGATTGCATTAGATATGATGCACGACTGGACGATTCAAATCTTTGAAGGACTGATTCTACCGGTTCTTGGCGATTTTAATGGAGGTGCCTGATATGTCGAACGTGACCATAATCGAACCATTTGCTGATGGATTCGTCAGTGCACTTTGTCCAGAATTGATTTTGTTTGCCGGCTTGCTTTTGCTGATTCTTCTTCCAAATTTGGGACGAGGAACCTTCCGTATCCCAGGCACTCAACTCCGTCTTCCTTGGCTCTTGGGCGGAACACGGTTCAAACTTTCCAGTGATCCACGTTTGCCGGCTTGGATTGCTACAATCACGCTTGGTGGCGCCTTTTTCGATGTTCTTTACATCTTCAGTCAAGGTCTTGAGCGTGTGTCCATCGTTTCTGAATCCGGTCAAGAGTTACTTCTTGTCAATGGTTTTAGTCGCATCTTTGAATTAATATTCTTTGGTGCTTTATCGTTGGCCGCATTTTCAAGCATGAATCGACTCCAAGTCAATGGAATTGGGTCAAAACTCACTGAACATGAGTTGTATAACAACCGAAGACAGGCAGACTTCTACATTCTCATGGTCACCTGTGCTCTTGGGATGTCAGTTGTCGCGCTTGCACAAGACCTGTTTGTTTTGTTCATCGGTCTTGAACTGGCATCGTTCTCGACCTATGTCCTTGTTGCTTTCCTTAAAGAATCGAAGGTTGGCGTCGAATCTGGAATGAAATATTTCATTGTTGGCTCGGTCGCATCTGGTGTTGGCCTTTACGGTCTCTCGATGCTTTATCTCTGGGCCGGTTCCCTTCAATTCAGCGTTCTGGCTGCCACCTTTGCCGTATCCGGAACCACTGCATTACCACTGATTGGAATTGGCTTTGTTTTGGTTGGATTCGGATTCAAAGTGAGTGCAGCTCCATTCCACTTCGCAGCACCTGATGCTTACGCTGGTGCAATCAGTCCAGTTGCAGGTGTTCTTGCAACTGCGAGTAAGGCCATGGGAATGATTGGTCTGATTCGCATGCTGTTGATTGTTGCAGCCCCAGAATCCAGTGACGGTAGTGCCGTTTGGCTTGTTTGTCTCGGTGTTATGGCAGCGATTACAATGACGTGGGGTAACCTTGCCGCACTTGGTAGTGACAATCCAAAGCGAATGCTTGCCTACTCTTCAGTTGCACATGCTGGCTATATGTTGGCTGCTTTGACTGCAGTTGGTGCATGGAACTGGGATGCTGCTGTTGCTGGTGATGCCAGTGCTGCTGCTGTTGCAGTCATGACCGCACTTCTCTTCCACTTGGTAGTCCTTGTCGCCTTCAAACTCGGTGCATTCCTTGTGCTGTCGATCCTTGAATCCGAAGGTGGGGCATCCAGCCTTTCTTCGCTTGGTGGATTAGCCAAGCGAGAACCGCTTCTTGCCGTGGCTATGTTCATCTTCATGATTTCACTTGCTGGCGTTCCACCAATGGCAGGTTTCCTCTCAAAGTTACTTGTCATCATGGGAATCGTTCGTATCGCTGTTGGCGATATGGGTGCTGAAATTTCCGATGGTGGAATCTATGCTCTCGGAGACATGCATTGGGTATGGTGGCTCGCTTTGTTGATGCTCATCAACTCCGCCATTTCGGTATTCTACTATCTGCGCGTCGTTGTTGTCATGTTCTTTGACGAACCAGAAGAAGGACGTGAAGGTCCTCTGCCAAAGGGATGGCAAGTCCGTGTTGCAATTCTTGCTTGTGTGCTTACCACTGTCTTGGTAGGTGTCGCAGGAGACTCACTTATCCGCCTCTGTGAAATGGCAGCTCAAAGTCTCAATTACAACTGGTGAAGTTAACCAGCAATGGTTAAACGGCTTATTGCGTCTCTATATGACGCTTTTTTAGGGTGCTGTATTCAAGAAGGGTCGGCTGTTGGGGTGAATAGGTGAGACTGATTGGGTCGACGTTATGAAGAAAAAGTGGACATAGAAGAGCTTGCTCGTCTTGAAAATCCTGAAGATTCATCAGGCGGTAAAATCCGTGTCAAAATGCCAAACCGTAAAATCAACGAAATGTTCGCATTTGCTGAGCAAATTCTTGGCGGCCGTCGAGTGACTGTTCTTTGTGAAGATGGTGAAACTCGCATGGCCCGTATTCCTGGGAAAATGCGTCGCCGTCAATGGGTTCGAGATGGTGATTTGATTATTGTCTGGCCTTGGGACTTCCAAGATGCAAAAGCAGATGTGAAGCATCGATATTCCAAAACTCAAGCCATGTACCTCTCTCGTAAAGGCGTCCTGCCGAAGGAACTCGATTTCTTTGGTATGAATACTGCAAACGATGACGATGACGATGAATTCGCAGATACCTTTGGTGTCATGGATACTCCTGAAGTCGAAGTTGTAGAGAAAAAAGCCGCTTCCGACAATGATGATGATGATGACGATATGTTTGGCTCTGATGACGACGATGACGATATGTTTGGCTCTGATGATGACGATAAAACCACTTCCTCAGATGAAACAGTTGCAGAAGCAGTTGTTGAAGCAGTTGTTGAAGAAGTACCACATGTTCCTGTAGAAGAATACCCTGCTGAAGACGTAGGCGATGAGAGCGACGATGATGATGATGATCTCGAAGCCTTGTTTGGTTGAAACCGTATGAATGCATGACCATGAGGTATGCGTATGACGGATGAAGACGACTGGAAGGACGAGTTGGGTTCTAACAAACGCCAGCGCAAGCGTCGCCGTCAACACCGTGAACCTCGAAAGGCCAACAGTTCCGAACAAGGTAAAGACGATGATTTTGCTCGTTCAGAAGAAGACCACTTTCTCAGTAACCTCGAAGCCAAATCCGGTGCATACAACTGGATGAAGGAAGACCGTTACAAGCGAATGTTCCGTGACATTGAATCAAAAATCCAAGGTGCGATTGGAGAGGGAACATATGACTGGGTTGACCGTCGAGTCTTCGACCAAGTGTTTGATCGCATGACTTTGATGTCGCTGTACAAATTGATGAGAGCCGGAACGATTGATACACTCGATTTCCCAATTGCTCGTGGAAAAGAAGCGCACGTATTCCATGCTACAGACATCGATGGAAAGACCATCGCAGTCAAGATTTTCCATACATCGAATGCAGTCTTCAAAAATCTGATTCAATACATTGAGGGCGACCGTCGATTCGGCGGCTTACGCCGTCGCCATCGAGACCTTGTCGATATTTGGGTGCGTAAAGAGCATCGTAATCTGACAAGATTAGCACGTTGGGGATTAAATGTTCCACAACCGCTTGGGATTCATAAGAACGTCTTGGTAATGGAATATCTGGGAACTAAAATCTCCGCATCCCCCAAACTCCGTGAAGTGAAAGTTGACAACCCTGATGCAGTGTATGATGATTTACTCGAGTTCTTGGCAACTTGTTGGCAAAAAGCAAACCTTGTCCATGCAGATTTCTCACCCTACAATATTCTTTGGCATGATGGAGGTCCAGTGGTTATCGATGTTGGGCAAGCGGTCATCAAAACGCATCCGAAAGCTCAAGAATTTTTAGTCCGAGACGTTACCCGGTTGGTCGAATGGGCTGTTAAAAACGGTATTAAAACCACACTTGCTGAAGCAATGTATGATGTTCTTAACATGAACTTAGATCATGTAACTCAAATTCCAATCCCAGAAGAAGAAGAAGAATAATTATTCTTCGCCCCAACTGACGCCTTCGTCGTCTGCGAGTTTCATCATTTCTGCAACTGCCACTTCGTCTTCAGGGTCGACTTGAGAGGCACGCATTCGGCGAGAAAGGCGAAGTGAGAGGTCGGAAAGTCCAGGGACTAATTCTTCAAACCCAGTTACAGGAGCGCCCATATCCTCTCGAACCTCGATTGTTTCGAGTTGGCGGTTGGTAATACGGGAGCGGCGTCGGTCACGTTCAAGGAAGTTCAGGACAGTTCCATGTTCTGCACCTGCAGCAATCATCTCAACTGCTTTTCGAGCAGCGGCTAATCCCTCTTCTTCACCAACCAAGACCACAGTTGAATTATAAATTGTAATTTGAGTATCTGTGAGTCCTTCGATTAATTTTCGAATTTTCCCATCGCTTCCGATGATGCGTCCTCGTATTCGGCGTTGCTGAGCCGACTTTTTCCCGACAAAGTTTCGAATATCAACCAATTCGAAGAAATGGTGGTCATCAAGCAACTGAATCGCCGCTTTTGGAGCCATTCCACGACCAATCGCTTTGACCACGTTTGGAAGTTTCATCGCTTTCACTGGGTCGTAGGTGCCAGGATCTCCCCACACAACTTCGACATCTCCAGTTTCAGAATCAATATTGAATTCTCGACATCCTGCAGCAAATCTCAATGATTTCGCAGTCGCCCCTTTGACGCCAATAAGAACCGCAATACGGTTCATGGGTACTCGAGGAAGCGGTTGGCGCATGGCCAATCCTGTGGCCGACCTCTTTTCAATCTCTTGTTTGACGTTGAAGCATGCTAATTGCAAAACCGGTCAAGATTAACAGCACAATTGAAGGGGCAAATGAAGGCACAAGCCCCGGAGAGCCAATCGCTGCTCCAGTGACGACCATGTGGTTGTAGTTGTTTCCTTCATCGTATTCATCGATGACATTGAGATAATCAATTACCAAGCGTAAATCGAACTGTCCAGTTTTTGGTACAGTGTAATTCCAAATCAATTCTTCCTGAGTATCGGCTAATGTTCAGAATCTAAAGTTCGAGATTCCATGACGGTCCAACTTACGGTTGAAGTACGGTCTGCAGGGGCAGATTCTAAGCGAATGACAACACTGCCACCATACACTTGGTTGGATTCAAGTACGCTGGTGATGGTGATGTTTCCATCGGTCTCACCTGGCCGCACAATAAGACGGTCAAGGTTGGTTTGAGTGGCGTTCCAATACAAGTCCAGTCCTGGAAGGATTTGATATGAACTCGGACTTGATGTGTATTGGTTTCCAGCGTTATCAACTACAACGGCTTGGAACATCAAATATTGGCGGGATTTGGTTGCCCAGCTGGCAAGTCCAATGGTACCTGATAATCCAGAGGTTCCAAGTCGCATCCAATTGTTTGAAAGATCCGGAGATTCGCCAACACCATTGGAATCAAATCCAAATTGAATATATGAATTGGAGACATCGACTCCAGAGCCATCATCAATGGCACTGAAACTCACGTTTGCAGGTCCAATTCGGCTTGTTGTCAGTTCATCAACCGTCCATCCGACTGCGTCAGGAAGTGTCTCATCGACACGAACCACAACTTGAGTTGCAACTCCAGTATTCCCGACTCGGTCAACTGAGCGAACCGATATTGAATGGGTACCTTCTTCGAGGTTCAAGACCAAGGAATCAGTTGCAGCGAGGGTCCAATTGGTTCCATCGAATGAATATTCAGCATAAGCAACACCACTGCCTTGGCCATCATCTGCGTTGTTAATCAGGCCACTCAAGGTGACTGGAGTGGATTTCTGCCAATTTGTTCCATCGCCTACGGTGACGCTCGAAAGTGCTGGGCCTGTCCGGTCAATTCCAATGAAGAGGGTTGCCGATGCCGAGAGGCTTGAGCCATCATACACAGTGATTCGAGAGTTCCATGTTCCTTCTGACATTGCTCCACTGCTCCAGTCCCATCCATAGGAAAGACTGCTTGGGCCATCATTTGAAGGAGCACCTGGGCCAGGTACATTGCTAATTGAAGCGTAACTGATATCGTCATCGCTTGCACCCCACCTGTAAGCCAATGTCCCGTCTGTATCGATTCCAAACCATGCACGGTCAGATGCTGAACTACCACTTCCAACCACTGCGTTCAAGGCGGTGAAAATAGTAATCACTGGAATTTGGTTCACGATGTTGAAGGTTCCAGAGGATGCAACAACTGTTTCATTCACATCATCGTCCCACGCAGTCGCTCGAAGTGTATAGGAGCCATTGGTGTAAGCAGTTGAGTCGAAATACGTCAGCCAAGGGGCTGAAGTGATGTTCTTTACACTGGTCCAAGTCGATCCATCTGTAGAGATTTCAATGAGCATCGATGATACATTCGCATCACCAGTCATCCCGAAAGTAAGACTGTGAAGGCCAGTAATGTCTTGATTTGCAGTTGGACCATTTGTGAAGGTGAGTGCTAAGTTCGAGGAAGAAAAAGTGATGCGTTCCAGTTCATCCAAATGATTGTCCATCATCGGAGATGAACTGAGGCCAAGGAGGAGAACGACGAGAATCGCGCTCGACCAAGTTCTTCCCATGAAGGCATGACGGGTGCGGTTATCCTTCAATGCTCCCCTTCTTCTCTATCCTTTCATTGAATATTTCTCGTGAATAAAACGCTGCCGACTCCGAGATTGCCGACTCGCTGGGTCAAGGAAAAACCTCTCGTGTAGTCAATTATTCTTGTCGCATGGAGATGGGTTCAAGTGCTTTGCAAGTAGTCGATTACCTACATGGCAAGTGCGTGGAAGCCGACAATTGCGATTCTTCTTCTCTGTATCGCGGCGATGCCTATGGCAATTTCAGCCGAACAGAGCGGTTCAATACAGGCGTCAGAGAATACTGTTGCACTTATGCCATCAGCACCTGAAGCAGGTGGTTCTGTTTCGATTTATCTCACCTTATCGAACAGCGGAAATTATGCTACTGATGTTGCATACGGCTTTTATCGGGATGGAGTTGGGCCAAATAAATTAATTGAATCTTCAACTGTTGATATTGACACAGGTGCTTCGGTTGAAGTTTCTGCAGTATGGGAAGGCCTTGTCGAAGGCGACCATGAAGTTCATATCACTTTTGAACACCCTCGGAATACGGGTAATCAGGTTCAATTTTGGGTTGAATTTACCGTTACTGGTCTACCTAATTTGAAAGTGACTGAAACGCAACTCACGCCTTCATCGGGAATCTTTGCCGGTGATACAGTACAACTTTCATCATTGGTCCGTAACCTCGGCAGCGAACCTGCCGAAGCAAGCACTCTTCACATCGACTTGCCAGGAGCAAACAACCTCGACATATCTACACCTTCAATTGCAGCCGGTTCAACAGAATGGGTCAATACGACCTTTATTGCACCTCAAAGTGGCTCACATACATTGATGATCACACCAGATTATCAAAATGCAGTTCATGAGTCTTCAGAATCCAATAAACTGGTTGAAGTCCCATTTGTCGTCGATACCCGAATGGACCTTTACCACATTGGGGAATTATCCGTTGATATCGAAACCGGTGCACTCGAAGGCCCTTGGGTCGTTACGGGTAAAATTGGACGCACCAATGGAACCGGAATTTCAGTTGTACCTCTTTGGCTACAAATTCCAACACCCACAGGTGGATTGATCACGACTTCTCCGTTCTCTGTCAACCTCACAGGCACAGGTTATGCAGAATCTGAATGGAGCCATGTCCTTACTACTTCGGAATTGGATTCATTGCCAGTTGGACTTCATATGTTGACAGCAAAAATTGATCCTTTCGGAAATGCTGCCTTCATTCAAGAATCAACTTCGAACGATGTTGTGAGCGCCCAAATCTCAAAATTCGCAGTCCCAGATGTGTTCGTGGATTCGAATGCGATAGCCTCGTCTCCCTCCGTCAATTCGGGGGATTCTGTTGTTTGGAGCGTGAGCATGATTAACACCGGCGATATTCGTGTTTCTGGAAAGCTCTACTACACATGGGAAGGTGTCGAATCAACTTCGCCAATCATCTATCTTGACTCTGGACAAGATTTCACATGGTCTGTGGAATTAACCACAGCAATTGGGGCTCACAATGCAACGTTTGAATCCCAATGGGACGCAACGGTAAACAGTTGGGATTCAGATCCAACGAACAGTGTTGCATCAGGTATGGTCTCCGTCGAGGCAGAATTACGATTGGCATGGGCACTTTCAACCCTTGAAGTTACAGGTTCTGATGGCACTTCACTCGTGTTACCGATGACGCACGGTGAATCGTATAACCTTCAAGTTGATTTGACGAGTACGGAAACCGGAGATTTGACTTTCGATTGCCTTGATGGAAGTGATACAATTCTTTCGACCATTTCTGCTGAAGTAACCAGCCTTGGACAGAAAGTGACACTCACATGTGAATTTACTGCGGTCGCCCCGGGGACAGTGGTACGTATTGTGCCTTCTGATTCAACTATATCCAGCACCTTTACTCGAACCTTTTCCACCGTAATGAGCGAAAAAGACATTGAAGATTTGAACCCGAGTTCAGAACTCGGAACATTCACGCTGATTGGATTTGGTACTCTTGGTTTAATCGGAATACTTGCCATTTCCATCTTCCTCACCCGTGAAACGGAAGAAGAAGTCGAACGTGATATTTTCGAATACTGTCCTTCATGTGATGGTGAATTAGAGGGCGATGAAGACCGTTGCCCACATTGCTCGTTTAACCTTAAGAAAGCCCGAAACCAATTCCACGACTGTGATGAATGTGGCGAATCGGTTCCGGACTTGCTTGACAATTGCGTCTATTGTGGTGCAGATCAAGATGTATCATCTTATTTCGAACAGCGGGAACGCAAAGAGAAGGTTGCAAAAGCAGTTGTCGCCCTTCCTGAAGAAGTCGATGAAGATGCCATCGTTACTGGAACAGAGAACTTCGCTCAAACCGCTAAAGAGTTTGGTTACGATGAGGAAGAACTCGAAGATGAATGGGATAAAAACATCTTGAGTGCTGAAGCGGAAGTAGAAGCAGCCTACGATCGGAAGAACGCAGATGATATTCTACGTGAAGATATGACTGAAGAAGAACTTGAAGCATATCAAAACACCGTTACTACGACACTCAAGACCATGGCTGAGCTTGGCACTGAAAGCAACGATATTGACGCAATTCTCGCATCGAAAGGTGAGATCGTATCTCACAAGGACGATGGAAAAGAACTCTCTGCGAGCGATGCTGATATCCGCGAGCGCTTGTTTGAAATTACCGGTGAACAGGGAACTATGCCTGGTGAAGAGGTCCATGTTGGAATGGAATTAACCGATTCATCTTTCGCTGGAAATGAAGTATCTGAAACGACTTCAGACTTTTCGGTAGCCGACGATGATTCACCTATTGCAATCGTAGATGAATTATCACCTCGATCCGCTAAACCGACTCGCCGACGTGGCGCTCGACGCAAAGCTGCAGAGGAGCAAGTATCCGATGTTTCAGAATGTGGTGCTTGCGGTGCCGACCTTCCGACAGAAGCATTGGAATGTGGCACCTGCGGTGCAAAGTTTGAGTGATGTCCGTCAGCTTTCATAGGGTTCGTCATCGCTATTGCTCGGCAGCCACTTGCGTCATTCGGACAACCCATGCTATGGCTCTAAGGTATCAAACCCTTGTATCATACGGCACTGAATTGATATGTAGGACAAACATAGGGCAGACTGATGAAGAAGAGTTGGGGTCTACCAATCATGCTGGTCATGAGTATTCTCATGAGTAGTTCATCTGGATGTTTAGGTCTTTTACAAATGCGTGAAACCATGGAAGATTTACGCGAAGCCCCTCAACTGCAAAAAGAAACCATAAAATATTCTCATATCAAAATATTTGACAACCCTACGAATTGGGAAGAGTATCAAAACACCACATCGATTTATATCGATGCATCAGTCATTGATATTATCATTTATCAGAAAGTAAAAATCACCGGTTCTGACCTCTTCGAGGGCTGTTTAGAGGATTTCACTCGATACGTCCGAGCTGAACTGTGGAGCCCTACAGGAGATGAGCCTGTTTGGTCGATTGATGTATGTGAAAATGTAGATGCTAAAACGGATAATCTCATTCCGAGCCCCACTTTCGAAACAGGGGATTGGGAATTGAAAATTGTAGCGCGAGGCGGTGGCACTCAAAGTTCAGTATTCCAAGACCAATTCCAAATTGATCTCACGATTCACCGAACATGTACTACGTACCCGTTAGAAGAAGATAAGTGCATTTGAATCACGCCAGTGAATCATTGCAAGCATAGAGTCGTGAACAGTTCCGGCATTTTCCTGGGCGGTCGTGATTACGCACTGCTCCACCTTCGACCATCAAACGCTGCACTTCCTGAACAGCATCCTGCAATTCTTGCTTTGCAACATCATTCCAAGGGATTTGGTGAAGGTTTTCCTTACCATAGCGTAGGACGCCATATGGTGCACTTTTCCGGGTATTTATTTCAACTAAATGCAGATAGGCGAGTAACTGCATTCGATGAGAGGCATGAGGATTAAACGGAACTTTACCAGTTTTCTGCTCGACAGGAATAAACTCACCATCGACAATGACAATTTGATCCGGACGCCCTCGCAAACCCGAGTGTTCATCGACAAGGAGATTCGAGGTTGAATCATCATCCGAATACGCAACTTCAACTTCTTCATCAAGGTCGATGTCTTTTTTCATTGATTGAAGGGCGTTTTCAGATAAGAGCATCCGTTGCAGTTGCCAAGATGCAGCCAATGTCCAAGTCATTGCAGTGATAAAGAGAATAAAAGTTGCTTGATCTCGATTTTTTGCTGCCGCCAGAGCAATGGCGTGTAGGCCCAGCACTATCGAGCCAAACAACAAACTGGCTTCGATGCGACCTGCTTCGAACCATCCTCCAATGAAGCCCTTTGGTTCCCAGAAAAAGGTGAAGTCTTCAGTCGTTTCCAAAAACTTTGTCTTTTGACGAGGAATCGTTTCATTTAACCCAATCATGGAGCGCCATGGGACTGAAATCGCCACAAGTCCCACCAAGAGGGTAGTAGCACTCCACATGGCGAGATATCGAGCCATGTGTATCGGTGTGACAACATCATCGATGTAATTGAAAGCGAGAGCATCGACACTCAATGCGATGATCACAGAAAACCACCATGTCCAAATGGTAACCGAACGACGCATTTCTAACTGAGTGGATTTGAAACCCTTCATTTTGTCGTGAATTTCTGCGTGTCTTTTTACTCCGGCGACGAGCGATTCTCCTTGGCCAGAATTCCCTTCGCGAGATAATGACCAAGACAATGGGCAATATTCATGGCGTTCTAAATCACTGGCACTGACTGGAAGTGCGGCACCATCGGCATCTCGCCAAAAGCCATCTTCTGAAATTGTGGCACTCAGTAGGGCGTTTCCGTTGACTTTAACTTTCAAAATGGCTCCCCCTCTTTCTTCACAAAGTGCCTTTATGCTTTGAGTTCTTCCTTGGTAATCCCATTGAATTTACCCGATGGTCGAAGGTGAATTCATCCCATCTCTCTACGAAGCGGTTTAATATGGAGTCCAAGTCGGTCGACTGCTGAGGAATTACCATGTCCGAGGAAATGAACTTACTCTTGCCCTTTGAATCCTATGAGGAGAACGCTGTCAATATTGGTACTCAACAAAAGAGTGCTGACATGGCTCGTTTCATTGAACGTGTCCGTGAAGATGGATTGTACCTCTTGGATGTCAACATTACAGACTCCCGAATTCGCTTGATTGCAGAGTTCCTCAACCGATATGACCCTGCTCGAATCATGGTCGTTTCAGCTCGTCAATACGGACAACGACCTGCTCGTCTCTTTTCCGAAGCAATTGGAGCAAATGCAGCAGTAGGCCGCTTTATCCCAGGTTCTCTTACAAATCCAGTTCTTCGCTCCTATGTTGAACCAGACATCTTGTTCGTAACCGACCCTGCTGCTGACCAACAAGCACTTCGAGAAGCAGTGAACTCAGGTTTGCCAATCGTCGGCATTGTCGATGCTAACAACAACCTTCGTAACGTCGATATCGCACTCCCTGCCAACAACAAGGGTCGTCGATCACTCGCTTTGGTTTACTGGCTCCTTGCCCGTGAAGTTCTCAAGGCACGTGGACAAATGACTGATGAAGATTGGGCAGCAGCTCAAGATTTAGAAGAATGGCAATCCACCTTCTGAGGCTTCTAACCGTTCCTCTTTGGAATCAATCGTGAGAAGTAAATGTCTTTTGACACTTGTCTCTTCTCATTCGTCGATTTACATCTGTTCAATAAATAGCCTTTAGATTCAATCGAGGCTCAAATCTTTTCTTCTTGGAGAACTATAGTTTAACAGTTCATACATTCATGTTTGAACTCATACCGCAGGCCAGTTGTTTAATCATCAGTCTTCGGCGCTAAATAATTCGAAATCCCATTGGCAAAATCTTCTGGTGTCGGTGCGCCGTGCATCATGTGACGAATCTTTTTAGCCCCGGGTAACCCTTTGGTAAAGGCAATGGCGTGACGTTGCATCCATCGAGGTTGCAATCCAACAGTTGTATGTGAATATTCAATGTACTTGTCCCAACACCATTTCCGCCTTGCAAAAGCCCGTCCAATATCAGAGAACTGGTACCACTCTTCGCCCAATTCCTGAATCCACGGTAATTCTTCCTCAGCCATCCAACCCAATCCGACTTTGATTTCACCAAAAATTGCTGGGCGTCCAATGGCACCACGACCGATCATAAGGCCTGCGGCACCTGTTGTTTCCAAACATAATTGAGCACTTTCAGCATCGGTGATATCCCCATTGGCTACAACAGGTACTTCGACTGCATCGACGATGCGTGTAATTGAGTTCCAATCTGCTTCACCAGAGTATCGTTGTCGAAGGGTTCTGCCATGGACGCAAAGTCGAGAAGTGCCAATGTTTTCGAGCTCCTTGCATATTTCCAATGCATTATTGGCACCTTGGCCCGTTCCTAATCGCATCTTTGCAGTAACAGGTACATCGACTCGTTGAATAATTCCATCAACCATGGAGACAAGGTCATCTGGAGTCCCCATCAAAGCAGCCCCAGCACAAATTTTTGTCACTTTAGGAGCGGGACAACCAAAATTCAAATCAATAATATCTGCCGTAGGGGCTAACATTTCTGCAGCCGTCACCATATCGCCTGCATCACCGCCAAATATCTGTGGAATAAACGGAATTTCACTGGCGTGTGATTCCATCTTTCGCCATGACACAGCAGCCTCTCGAGTAAGGGCAGTACTGTTGGTGAATTCGGTAATGGTTACGTCGGCTCCGCAATCCTTGGCAAGTAATCGAAACGGTAAGTCAGACACACCAGCCATTGGAGCAAGAAACAGAGGGCGAGCTTCACCTTCCCACGCTCCAGGTTTGGCGCCAATATGCTCGCTCATTACCACTGCCTCAGAATCCTTGTTTTTCAAGGGTTGGCTGTTTCTTGAATCGCAGTGTCACTTAGGAAGCCATTGCTTGCTCAAGCAATTGGGCTACACGGCGCATTCTTCGGAGGGTTCTGTCGATTCGAGAAGCGATTTCTCTGTGAACGGTTTCAGAGGTATAACCAACCATTCTATGGCCCAAAGGCAGTCTACCTCCGAGAAGATTGAGTAACAGCATTTGCTCATCGACAGAAATATCCTTCACCACTTTTTCGACCTCTTCAACCTTGAGTTTTCCTTTCTTTAGACTGGAGAGTATCGATGACTGTTGCTTGGAGTTGAGAATACGTTGAAACCCACCCTTTTTCAGCATCCAGTCTTCACCACGTCGATGGTGTTGAGCGGTCATAGCAGACCATAGCGCCACATTTAAGCGGTCAATACGAGGGACTCGCTGAACCATTCCAGTACTGCGAAAGCGTTCAAGAATACGCCCGATACGAGGTTTCTGTTCATCGAGGACTTCACTCGCTTCATCCAACGAAAGCGGTAGATCTCGATTCAAAAGGAGTTCAAATAATTGCACCGAAATAGAATCTCCATGCGCTTCCTTACCCGGTCGTTCACCAAGCAGCCCAAAGTCCCCCATCCATTGTGAGAGGAGATTCTCTTCACTGTCGGAGAGTAAAGGTCGGTGGTCAACAATTCCAATGCTGAGCGCTGGTGTCTCGGTTGGTACAGGCTCTGAGCCAAGGTTGGGGTTACTACGGTTCCAAAGAGAATCGAGCAATGCCATTCGTTGCTTGACAATCGTTTCGCATTGCAAAGTGAAAAATTCTATCGCATTACTCAACGAACCTCCGCGTAGAAAGTATCTACGCCAGCCTTTTCCTTCATTCGAAAAACCAATGATTCCTGCTTCGACTAATCGAGTAAGGTGATGATTCAGGGAAGCGGGTGTAAGTGCTAATTCATCAGCCAACATCTGAGCATCCCAACTGACCTCGGGTTGGGCGAACAAATAGTCTCTCAAGAGGCGATGAACCGGACCGGCTCTTCCTTGGTCAGCAGTTGCTTCCCCACGTTTTCGAACCAAGCATAATGTATCGATGAACCAACCGACTAAATTGTCAATTTCGCGTTCACTGGTTGGTAAAGCAACTTCGGTTAAACGAACACTAAACATGTTACTCAGCAATGGTTTCAGGCGGAGGTCTTTGAAGACTATGCATTATTTGCCTCTCAAGAGGCGAAAAATGGTATCTCTATCTTCGGTCATCGTGCCAATCATAGTCGACACCTTTCGAACCATGCCACTGGATATCCATGTCAATATGTGGCATCATTTCAATTCGGTCTTCACGTAGAATACCTCTACGCCGGAGTACTTTTACCGCGGAATGAACAGTTGCCCGTGAACGCCCGATTCGCCGAGCCAGAGCAGCTTGTGAACGGGGAACTCCTTCTTTTTGGATGTCTTCAATAATCAATTTTTGAACCAGAGACAAACCGATTGGTAAGGCTGAGGCAGCACGCTCTTCATTCACTGCAATTCCACGAAGGATCTCGATTTGACTTGGTGCTCCAGAGAAATAGCATGTTCGACCATTCACAGGTAAAACCGTCACGCTGCGATGACTTTGCAAGACATCGAGATGATGGCGCAGAGTTCCATTTGCAGCATTAAGGGTTGATTGCAACTCACGATAGCACAATCCAGGGTGCTGTTCAAGTGTTGAAAGAATACGTCGGCGCAAGGGATGTTCATAGGTCCTCGCTTTCGTAGATACACCGCCAATGGCAAGTGCACCGACGGCTGTAGCAGCAGCGGCAACTCCACTCGCAATACCGACTACACCACCTGCCGCACCAGCAAGTCCTGCAGACAACCATGGTCGCTGTCGGACCCATTGTGCAAGCAGAGGCATAGAACAAGGTTGGTCTTCTCCTTTCTTAATCCATCCCTCGGATGCATCGGTAAAAAGAAACATCAATCATGGGCTAAAATCGTGCCCAGGTGAATTTTCAAATGGGCGACAAGAGGCGAAAGGAGACGTCCACAGGTACGGCCATGTTCTGTGAGGAGATAGGTCACGCGAATTGGAGGACCTTCGGTAACTTGGCGGGAAACAAGTCCTTCATCTGCCAGATAGCGTAATTTATCAGAAAGGGTACGAGATGAAATTCCTTCGAGTAGATTTTTCATTTGATTGAATCTTCGAGGTCCTGAAATATAGAGTGCTGACAGAATTTCTATTGTCCACCTTGAACCAAAAACACTCAATGCCTCACCTGCTCGGCAGACTTCATTATGTAAATCATTCATCGGATTCAACTCTTTTTGAGTTCCTAAAAGAGTACGTATTTCTCCTCCAAGGTTGATGGCTGATTCGATCGAGGTTCGAATCACATTGTAGTCTTCGCGTGAAACTTTGAGTGGGAGTGTTGGCATAATTATTCTCTCTATTTGCATGCTGACACCTCCACTACTTAATTCCATTTTAACACCGACGCCATTCTTCTTGCCAAAGTAAAGATTCCATTGAAGTTTCATCTCACCTTTGAAGAAGTCTCACGGCTACGGGTGAGTATGGCCAAACAAGTGTTGCTCGTACGAGGCGGCGCTCTTGGGGTCAATACTGGCATCGGTGGCGCTCATCACAATCTTGCCACTTCGCTTGCCCAAGGTGAAATCAAAGGATGGGGGGGCACGGTTACCTGTGAATATCGAATTAAAAATCGAATGAACCCTCTTTCACGGTTGTTCAAACGATGGTATGCGCACCCGAAACGAATCAAAAATCTACTCAAAAAAGAGCACAGTTACAGTCTTCTTCACATTACCGACCAAGAGCAAGCCCATCTGATTCCTGAAAATTGTCCACTTCCAGTTGTCGTGACTGTCCATGATTTGTTCCATTTCTTTCCCGAGCGAATCCAAATAGGCGATGAATCCATCGAAGTTGGAGAACAAAACCCCCGGTGGTATCGTCGTCGTGATCTCATTAAATTACGTGCAGGTATTGCTCGAGCTGACCTCTTAGTGTGCGATTCAGAAGCGACATTATCTGCTTGCCAGAAGCATTTCCCGAAGGTGAATTCTATTTGTGTACCTCTTGGTTTGGATATCAAATCTTTTGCTTCTATGGGCCAAGAACATACTGACGTGATGGCACCTGCATCTCAACTTACCAAGAAATGCCACCTCTTGGTTGTGGGCAGTCATGCGCCTCGAAAACGCTTGCAATTCCTCAGCCAAGTGTTAGGTGAACTCGATGAAGAAGTGAAGCAGAATATTTCCATCCACCATGTTGGCAATGAAAAGTATCCTTACGGTGGACCATCAGCATCAGCACTCGCACAAATAAACGGCGTAAGGAATTGGACATCACACGGTGGTAAACTTTCCAGTGCAGCATTGATGCACCTTCGCCATGCCAGTGAAGCCTTACTGTTCCCAAGTGCCAGTGAAGGATTTGGTTACCCCCCTCTTGAGGCAATGGCTTGTGGCACCCCTGTGTTATGCTCTAATCTCCCTTCTCATAACGAATTAATGCCCGAAGAAACCTGCCTTCGAGCCGATGACAAAGAGGCTTGGAAAGAAGCCATACTCTCGGTGTATTCAAACTGGCAAAGTCGTACGAAAAAGGACGACGAACATGTTTGGCCACAGCCGCGTTCTGGTTTGATTGAATTTGCCTCCCGGTTCGACCAAAGTCGATTTTGTCTCCGAATGGCTGAAGTTTACGATTCATTGTAATCATTGTTGAAACAATATGCTCAGATGTAGATACAGAGCGTCCAAGAATATGGCGCTGTGAAAGGGATGCTCTAAGATCGAAGAATTTTGATGAGTTGAAGTTGTGTATCGAAAGAATCCATCGATTCGTTCTTCACTCCCTCTCCGATTGTCTTCTTCAATCAAGGGAATGTTCACTGGGCGAGGTCCGTTCCGACAGTCCATCAACCAAGGACGGTTGTCCTTCCATGCCTACCGCTGAGTGAGAACTTCTCTCCGCAGTGTTCTTGAGTGGAGTTTTGTTGGCAAGTTCATGCAACCTATTCAGCGTGTAGCGATTGTCGGTGCAGGAAACATGGGTTCCGGTATTGCTCAAAAAACGGCTCAAGAAGAATTTGATGTGCAAATGGTCGACCGAGAGCAACAATGGGTGGACAGAGGTCAGAGTATCATCAAGAACTTTCTTTCCGAAGCCGTCGAGCGACGTATCTTTTCACCGGCCCAAGTTGAAGCGATTGAAGGTCGAATCACTGGTGTTGTCGGAGTAGAGAACACAGCAGTTGATACTGATTTAGTGATCGAAGCAGTGTTCGAAGATTTCGATATCAAAACTGCAGTGTTCAACACTTTGGACAAAGCATGCGGCCCTGATACTATTCTCGCCTCCAACACTTCGTCGCTCTCGGTCAATGCGTTGGCTGAAGCAACAGGTCGAGCAGACCGGTTTGTCGGCTTGCATTTCTTTTTCCATCCTGCTAAGAATCGATTGGTCGAAGTAATTCCTGCTCACGCATCAAGCCCTGAAACGGTTGAAAAAGTCGTTCAGTACTGTAAGATGCTCGGCAAGGTTGTCATCGTATGTGCCGACCGTCCTGGTTTTGTGGTCAATCGTTTCTTTGTTCCTTGGTTGAATGAAGCCTGTTTGCTCTTAGAAGAAGGCGTTGCCTCGGCTGCTCAAATCGATGCAGCAGCACGTAAGGCATTCCGAATCGGCTTAGGGCCATTCGGTTTGATGAACCTAACAGGGCCACCAATTGCTCTTCATTCGACTGATTATTTATCAGAGCAACTAAAGACGCCTCGTTACAACGGTGCTCAAAACTTGCGTGATTTAATCGATGCCAATGAACAATGGTCCCTCGATGGAGATGAATCCTATTCCGATGAACAATACACCGTTATTTCAGAACGCCTGTATGGTGTCGTTTTCGGAGTCGCTGCTCAAATTGTAGACGAAGGCGTATGTTCGATGGAAGACGTTGACCGTGGAGCTAAAGTTGGACTTCGTTGGGCCCGTGGACCGTTTGAAATGATGAATAAAGTCGGTGTTGAATCCTCCAGTCGGATGGCTCAAGCCTATGCAGACTTGGCCGCTGAATCCGATCCTTCTCGAGCCTGGAATGTCCCTCAATTCCTCGTTGAACAAGGCAATACAAACTGGACATTCTCCTATATTGACACTTCAATTGAAGATGGAGTTGCTACGGTGACAATCAATCGTCCTGAAGCAATGAATGCCCTCAATGAAACGGTAGTCTCACAACTTGGCGATGCATTAGATGCAGTCAACGCCAATGATTCGGTACATACCATTGTATTGGATGGGGCAGGAAAAGCCTTTGTCGCAGGCGCAGACGTCAAGTTCTTCGTCGACAAAATACGTGCTGATGCCATTCCCGACATTGTCGAGTTTACGGCCAATGGTCATGTTGTTCTTGACAAACTCGAATCTTCTTCCAAAACCACAATCGCCTTGACCACTGGACTTGCTCTTGGTGGTGGCCTAGAATTGGCTTTGTCGTGTGATTACCGAGTTGGAACCCGTCGAACACAATTCCGATTCCCTGAGACTTCTATTGGAATTTACCCTGGACTTGGGGGTTCTCAACGACCTGCTCGAATCTGTGGAATACCAGCAGCTCGTTGGGCAGTTCTCGCAGGGAATTTCATGGACGCTTCTACTGCTGCTGACCTTGGATTACTCACACACCTGGTCGATGTATCTGGCGTAAGTGCATGCGTTGCTGAACTTGCCAAGAACGGTAAGCCGGCCAACAAATACCCAGGTCACCCAGCACAACCTGACAGTGCAGTTGCTGTCTTTGCCACTTCCTTTTTCTCTGATGAGAACATGCCGGATTTGATGTTTGGGAATTGTCCTGGTGGATTTGATTCACAAGACCGAAATGTAAGCCGTCAACTCAAATCCTTATCTCGCACAGCACCAATTGCTTTGTCGATGGCCAGTGCACTGATCGATGAAAGTGCCAATACGAGCCTTTCAGAAGGACTACAATTGGAACTTGACCGGCTCACTGAAATTTTCTCAACTGCAGATTCACTTGAAGGCTTATCTGCGTTAATAGAAGGTCGAAAGCCGACCTATTCCAATGCGTGATTAAGCCCATTGGTTTTGTATTGCTGCCATCTCATTGATGAGAGCAGTAATGTCAATCGACTCTTCTTGAGTATGGGCAAGTTCGATTCGATTCTGAACGGCTTTTACAAATTCATTCTCGGGTATTGTTCCAAGTGTATCTTCTATGAAATCAGCCAATGAGGTACCCTTGCCTTGAGAAATAGCGATACGAGCACGTTGTTTCTCAGCATCATCCTTTGGCTTCCGTACATTGCTCATTGTATCACCTCAGGTATGTTCAAATGATTTGCATACCAATCTTCCCATCGAATGATTTCTTCATCAGACCATTCACTCAAAGGGCCTTCTAAAGAGAGCCGTTCAGTCTTCTCCGATAACGGTAGCATAGTCGCATTATGTGCACATTTTACGCCGGGTGCGCCAAGTACCATCGCCTTCTCTACAATACCGAGCCCAATCGACAAACTACGGGTATCGGTCCCTGACCAATAGGCGGCAAATCCTGGATGAGTATGGACCCAGAGTTTGAACGGAGCGATACAACCGATCGGTGGAGAGAGTTGGACTTGTCCTGATGTCCCCCAATCGATTGAGATGATACCTTCCGCATCGATGAGAACTGATGTTTCAAGACCAGCAAGGTAAGAAATGGCATAGACGACATCCCAGCGACCTTGTTTTGAAGCACGATGTTGGACATCAAGGAGCACTTCATCATCGATTTGACGTTGTTGTGCTTTTTCGGTAACATGTGCCCAAACATCTTCTGTGATGTCGAGTTGTTCTAAAGCAGGAATCAAAATCATGCCTTCACCTCCAAAGATTTCTTTTCCAATCGTGGAAATTCGAAACCCCCATAGGTCAGACTTCCCATGGATTGAACAGGGCCACGTCTGCCACGTAGATTCTGGATGAGCCACTGAGCACCAAAAGTACCAGCAACTGAAAATCCGAATTCAAGGTTTCCAGCATCCAATGCTCCTTCAACTTGACAACTCATCGGTTCATGGTCAGGTGTCATTTGTTCAACCAATGAGGCATCGGAATCTGAAGAAAGAATCATCCAACCATCGCCTGAACAACGCAAATCGACCCATGGTGTTTGAAGTGCGTGAACCAATCTTCGAGGTTCCGGCCTGTCAACACAAATCACTACCAAATCATATCCTTCAAGTTGTTCAGGAGTTCTCAAGTTTTCTGCCGCCGGGTTGAGTTCAACGTATTCAGTTTTACCCGCATACCGGCTGAAAAGTGCGGACACTTTGTGGATACCAACATTCGCTTGAGTGAAGCGTTGATGGCCAAGGTTTGAGGTTTCAACAATGTCTCCATCCATCAGCGTAATATTCGCCTTCAATTGTATGCGTTCTAATGCCGGTACGAGCAGGTCGACAAGGGTTGTGCCGATACCACCGGTACCGACGATAAGCACATTGTTTGACAGCGTTTCTCCATCCATGTAGAAGAAACAATTCTACTCCATATAAGGATTCAAATCAACAACATTCGCTCAAGTGCAGCAATTTGAACTTCTAAGGTGAAATGCTTCTCGACATAGGGCCGTCCAGCCTTTGCCCAAGTTTCCCGCAGAGCAGGGTCTTTGGCATCCAAATAGGCTGCTTTCCAAGCACCGATGTCATGCCGAGGTAACAACCGTCCAGAATCGACTGGCGACATGGTGCATGTGAATCCTCCTTCATCAACCATAAGTGCAGGAACACCGATGGCCATAGCCTCGATTGGTGTGAGTCCGAACGGCTCATGGTGCGCATGACTCACCATTGCTCGTGCTCCACGAATCAAGGCGCACAACTGCGTTTGAGATAGGCGCGGCATACAGATGACTTCGACTCCAATTCGCTTTCCTTCAGCGAGTAGAGCGGTTTTGTCGGCTTCATCACCACCACCAACTTGAACCAAAGTGAGTTGTGTATTGGCTAAGGATTGCAAGGTTTCCCAAGTCCCCTTGACATGAGATATACGACCAACGGTAACCACATACTGTTCAGGAACCTTTTCAACATTTTTGAGCGACGTGGTCTCTTTTTTTGTTGGTTGTTCCGGCCAAAGATTCCAGTCGATAACATGCATAACGTGGGTAGCTTCAATCGGACAACCATTGTCATCACGCTTTGGTGGCTCGCCGTTTTCTTTGGAAGAATCACATGCTAAGCCATAGACGGTGTTGAGTCGCTTTTGAATCCACATAGAATTTCCTGAAATCGAGGCGCTTGGACGCTGAATGAGTTTTTTGACATAGTTTTTGTCACGTCTTCGTTGACGCGTGAACAGCATTTTCGTGAGCCATAACGGTCGTTTTGGTGTGCCATCAATATGGCGATGGAGGACATCTTCATACAACCATCTTGGAGGTTCTAAGCAGTGATAATGCACGGGTAGATGAGCAGGAACCAATGGAAGAAGTTCAAGCGAACCTCGGCATACTGAGATGTGAACAGCATCAAATTCATTCCACGGAATTTCCATTTTTCTCCACATTTTCTCAGCCGATGTACTTGCTTTAGCCATGATTTCGGCCACAGCGCCGTTCGGCCATTGTATTGCGGTCTCAGGCAAGAGTAGGCGCACTGATGCATCACCAAGCAACGCTCTGGCTTCTTCTGTCAAATCAAGACTCGCCAAACTTACTTCCCAGCGTTGCGAGGTCGCTCGAACGAGTTGAAGCAGTTCACGCTCAGCACCTCCCAGTGAAGCGAATGAACCACGAACAATGAGGACGCGTAGACCGCTCTTCCCTCCATCCTTAGAATCAGCCATTGAACCGGACACCCGTCGACTCACCTTCAAATCCTCCCTTGACCGGTTGAATTGTAATGCTGTTTGGATATGCGAACACGCGACCGATTGAAAAAGGGCGGTGCCTACGGCAGACCATGAGCGGAAAGACAGCCATGGTTACAGGAATCACAGGTCAAGACGGTTCCTACCTCGCAGAATTGTTGTTAGAAAAGGGCTACACGGTCTATGGTTTGGTTCGTCGAGTATCTCAACCAACCTCGGGTCGAAGCCTCATCAATCACTTGCTAACCCACGAAAATTTCAATTTGGTCAACGGTGATCTCGCTGACCAAAATTCAATCGATAATGCAGTGGTTCTGTCTCAACCCGATGAATTCTACAACCTCGGCGCAATGTCCTTTGTCCCGGAATCTTGGCGCTCGCCAATGATGACTGCTGATATCACTGGTTTGGGTGCTCTACGTTGCCTCGAAGCCATTCGAAAGCATGCTCCAAATTGCCGTTTCTACCAAGCCGGTTCATCCGAGCAATACGGTAAAGTTCGAGATGTCCCTCAACATGAAGATACACCTTTCCACCCACGTTCACCGTATGGATGTGCCAAGGTTTTCGCCTTCGAAATCACCCGCAACTACCGTGAATCCTACGACATGTTTGCTTGCACTGGTATTCTTTTCAACCACGAGAGTCCACGCCGTGGTCTTGAATTTGTCACTCGTAAGGTCACGATGACCGCTGCACGTATCGCTCATGGATTCGATGAATGCCTTTGGATTGGCAATGTTGATGCTAAGCGCGATTGGGGCTTTGCTGGAGATTATGTCGAAATGCAATGGCGTATGTTACAACAAGACACTCCTGGTGACTTTGTTGTCGCAACTGGCCGAACGCACAGCGTTCGTGACATGATTACTCTCGGTTTCTCACATGTTGGTATGAACCTCATATGGTCCGGCGAAGGTGTCGATACCATCGCAACCGACCAAAACGGAAACGTTCGTGTTCGCACTAATCCCAAGTTCTTCCGTCCTGCAGAAGTTGATTTGTTGATTGGAGACCCTGCCCTTGCTGAAAAAGAACTTGGTTGGGTCCCTGGAACCACCTTTGAACAATTAGTCCAGATGATGGTCGATTCGGATATGTCTCTTGTTCAAGAAGCGGTTAACGGTGGTTACGCTCCACCAATTCCACCAGAGTGAGGTGAAGCCAGCAAATGGCTCAACAACCCTCTATCCTCTACTCGTTTCGACGTTGCCCCTATGCGATGCGTGCTCGAATGTCAATCGTTCGAAGCGGACTTGTAGTCGAACACCGAGAAGTCATTTTACGAGACCGTCCACCTCACATGTTGGAGGTTTCTCCAAAAGGAACAGTTCCTGTGCTTCTTCTGCAAGACGGAACGGTCATCGAAGAAAGTCTTGAGATCATGCAACATGTACTTAGGTGGGACTTAACCGAGCTTGAAACGCATTTGATACGTCGTAACGATGATGAATTCAAGTTTCATTTGGACCGGTACAAATATCCGAATCGTTACGAGGATGTTGATGAAATTGAACAACGTGCCGCAGCAGCGGTTTACTTGCATGACCTCGATACCCTCCTCGGGCAAGAAGAGGTCATTTCAGTTCACTTGAGTGATGCACTCTTCCCTTTCGTTCGACAATTCGCCAACCATGACCGGGATTGGTTCGATGCCCAAGCATGGTTAAATGTACACAGTTGGCTTGTTCAAAATCTCGAGAGTAATGAATTCAAACAGTGCATGAAGAAATACAAACAATGGTTTGACGGTGATGAAACCGTGTTCTTCCCATCAGTCTAACTGTTAATTTAGTGCAGTGGGTCCCCCTTTGCACAATTTAGAATGGCACTAGAAAATTCACTTCTAAATAATCATATACGAGCGACTTGATTTTGTTTTATGTCAAAGAGCAGAATGAAGGGGTACCAAATTGCAGCTTTCCTGGACGGGTCAAGCGTGACCAATGGGCAAAGCAAGCCAGAACCCTGAACGAAGAAAAGAACTGATTCTTGTACCTGAGCACTCCCTCGAGTTGCGTTGGACCATGAAACAGGAAGTCCAGAACACGACCTTCCGTTGTTGAAGGACACTGACGAGCGCTTCCTGATGTAGGCGGCAGTTGAACTCATAATCGCTGAATTCATTTCCTAGGCCATTTCTTGATTGGCCCCTTCATCGAGTTTAATAGGGTCGGATTTGTGTCCAAAATCACGGCCAATGGTAAACTGGTGAATTCTACAGATGGATGTGTTTTGTTGAGTAAAAGAGAATCAAACCAAGGGATGGGGTATTTACAGATCCGTATATTGCACGAACAAGCCAAGCATTTACCTGGTAATATGATTACTGAGTATTTCAATAAACTGGAAATGGTTACTGGGACAGGGGTTGTGAATTCGATCCCGACTTGTATTGTTCGAGTGGAACATGATGGCATAGATATTTTGAAGATGAAAGAGGAATTGAAACAGAGTTTGATCATCGATAATATCCTTCTCGAAGGTGATGGTTTCGCATATTTGAAAGTAAAAACCCCTGGGCCCATTCAACTTCTTATTGGTGCTGAAGAAGAAGCATGGATTATGCCGCCAACATCTCTTTCCAAAGAGAATGGGTTTTTTATGACGATACATGGCACCCCTGATGGATTGAAAAGAATCAAAGATAAATTAGAAGTATTGATTCCGAAAAAGATGGAGATGAGGATTTCAAAACTGCTCATCGGTGATTGGATGATTGCTCCGAATCTACCTGTGAGGCGTAAATTAGTGATTGAAACTGCAGTAGAAATGGGCTATTACAGCGTTCCTCGAACATGCAATCAAAATGACATCGCTGATGTGTTAGGGATTAAGCAAGGAACTGTTGCTGAACATTTACAACATGCTGAAAGTTTGATTATCAATTCTTGGACTCAGCATACGTCTCGTTCAGAGTCCTCTGACTGAGATTAACGTTGCTAATATGAAGAGTAAACATCCTAAAACCGTGAACGCGTTTTTGACAAATTTCGGTTCATCGGCTTTAGATTTTATTTTCTCTCCGAGATTCGACCAGACAAACATGGCTAAGACCCCGCCGCTTGTGGTGATGGTAGATATCGTTAAAATCCCGATAAGACCCCCACCGAAGTCACTCAAGAACTTAGTCATTAACATGAATACCATGGCCCATTCTTTGCCATTTACATATTGCATTAAGACTCCTGTTTTGAAGCCTAATTTCGGGATGACTTCAGGGAAGTTTTGTATTTTTTCAGATCGTCCAAGGTATAAAATCCCAAAGGCGATTAAAAACATGAATAATGACCCAATGACATTCATTGCTACACCAATAGGTCCGTCTTCATCAAAATAATCAACAGCCAAACCGCAGATGAAATGTATGGAGATGAAGCCTAACGCCATTCCCGCAACCAGGGAAAAATTACTCTTCTTACCGTGCACAACCGCATGAACGGTGCAGGTGATGTTATTTGGGCCGGGTGTAATCAAACCGGCGAGAAGTAATGCCAGTAAGTAAGCTAAAGAATCCCATGGCATGATTACGGCCTTATATCGGGAGGTATAGTCATTATGCATCTTTGGAAGTGGATATGCCGGTCTGTTCATGTTCTCTTCGAAGGCCGAGATGTACAACGATTTCGATGGTGAAGTCAAGAGAAGTTGATGGGTGTTTTTACGAAATTATAGGGTCAAAGTCAATATGCCATAAGTCGGTCCAAGACCCATGTATGCTGGACAAAATTGGGGATTCGCGGAAACCTTTGGACTAAAATCCATGAAATCCATCATGCTTGCCCTGTTAATGGTTTCAATGTCACTTTCAGTTGGGCTTGTGGAACTGAACAAAGCCCCTTGGCTTGTTGAAGACGCTGAAAGCGTGCTTGAAGAGTCTAACAAACCCATGTACTCAACTGCACCTTCGATTAGTTATTCCTCAAGCACGCTCACTCTTTCCAATAACACCGCTATGACGCCACTGACCGTCACAAATTCGGGTGGCACGGTTGGGATTCCAGTGGCAACAAAAATCACTAGTATTGATGAGTATGTCTCTTTAGCCCTTGATTCTAATGGATACAGGCATGCTTCCCTTTCTGACAACGACAATTTCTATCTCAAATATGCAACCGACGGCAATGGGGCTTGGGTCAACATAACGGTTGATGACACGGCAAATGTAGGGGATCACAACTCAATCGCTGTTGATTCTGGAGACGGCGTGCATATTGCCTACCAAGATTCCACCAATTTTGACCTCAAATACGCTGCGTGCTTATCTTCGTGCGCATTAGCATCTTCATGGGCCAACATTACTATTGACGCCCCTGGATCTGTAGGTTGGCATACCTCCATCGCCATTGATTCAGATGATGAAGTGCATATTTCATACACCGACCAGACCAATAACGCTCTGAAGTATGCCACATGCGCCGCTACATGCACATCTATCGCTTCATGGTCGAACGTTTCTGTTGACAATATGGGAAACGGTGACAACAAAAAAACTGGTATAGCGATTGATTCAAGCGATGCAGTACACATTGCCTACGTTTGGCATCAAGGCTCCGGAGACGATTACTACATGAGATATACCACGTGTTCCACCCCGTGTGCATCGTCATCCTCATGGACAAACACAACAGGTATGAGCCTCCTCAAATCATTCAGAAATGCGCATATCGCAATTGATCCGAACGACGGATTACATATTGCTGGCCGTAATGATGCTGGTAGCGAGATCATTTACCTCAACTGTGCCTCTTCATGCACATCTAACTCTTCATGGTCAAACATTAGCGCTGTTACCACTGGCAATGTCGGTGGACGCCTCTCACTTGCGGTTGATTCAAATAATAATCCACACATGTCCTATCAAGATTTTACTTATCCATGGACTCTTGAATACGCCACTTGTGCTTCTTCGTGTACATCTGACTCAAGTCTTTGGTCTAAGGGTACTGTTGATAGCACGGGCTTTGGGGGCTTTGGCACATCGATTGCTGTCAATCATAACAACGATAGCGTACATATCATCCATCTCCACTTTTTAGTTATGGAACTTGTCTACCTCAGCTCAGATACCGCTCCATATTCGGTAAGTCCCGAACTTCCAATTGGCTTGATTTTGGATTGGAGCAACGGAGAAATTTCCGGAACACCGACAGAACTCTCTTCCTCCACGACCTATACCATTACCGCAAGGAATTCATATGGTTCGGATACAACCACGCTGACAATTTCGGTCGACGCACCACCCTTGATGTCCTACGATTGGGGAACAGGAAGCAGTGATTTCCAATCCTTTGAATATGTCAACAACAAAGTTTCTGTCGGACCTCAAAATACCTGCGCCATTCTTGAAAGCGGTTCCCTGATGTGCTGGGGACAAGATAACCAAGGGCAGTTGGGCAACGGTGGAACCAACAGCAAACAAGGCACGCCTGATTACGTCAACCTGCCCGCCGGCCAAAAGGCCGTTGCGGTTTCTACTGGACAATTCCACACCTGCGCCATCCTTGACAACGGTTCCATGATGTGTTGGGGGGATGACACCTTTGGGCAGTTGGGCAACGGTGCAATAATAACCGTCGACAAAGATGAACCCGTTTACGTCAACCTTCCTTCCGGCCGGACTGCAGTTGGGCTTACCGTGGGCTGGTCCTACGTCTGCGCGATTCTTGATACAGGTTCTTTGATGTGCTGGGGTAGTGGTGGAAATGGGCAGTTGGGCGATGGTGAAAGTACAAACAAGGTACACTCACCAGTCTCAGTCGACCTTCCATACGGCCGGACCGCCGTTGCGGTTGATGCTGGGGAAAAACACACCTGCGCCATCCTTGACACCGGTTCTTTGATGTGCTGGGGGAAAGATAACAAGGGGCAATTGGGCAATGGAGCAACAACCGGCGATCAACCATCCCCCGTTTACGTCGACCTTCCCACCGGCCGAACCGCCGTTTCAATCGTTGCTGGTAAGGAACACAGTTGCGCTATTCTTGACAACCGTGACATGATGTGCTGGGGGAAGGATGGTGATTCTCAGTTGGGCAACGGTGCTGGAACCACGGATCAAGTATCTCCTGTTTACGTCGACCTTCCCACCGGTCTCAACGCCGTCATGATTTCTGCTGGGGCTTCTCACACCTGCGCCGTTCTTGACAACGCCTACACATATTGCTGGGGATCCGATGACGATGGGAAGTTGGGCAACGGAGCAACAACAACCGGCGATCAACCCTCGCCTGTTTACGTCAACCTACCAACCGGACGAACTCCCGCCGCAATAAGTCCCGGTGGTCCTGGGGCTTCTCACACCTGCGTCATCCTTGATGACGCTTCCATGAAATGCTGGGGAGAGGACACGAATGGACAGTTGGGCGACGGTGGAACCGACAGCGGCCAAGACTCACCCGTTTCGGTCTCGGGCAGCCACGCATGGGATAACACGACAAACTTGGTTTCAAGCACACTGCAACTCGTACAAAATGTGGCTATGAGTTCGCTTTCTCCAACGTTGGTCGCTGGCTTCGGTGCACCGACTTCATGCTCCAGCACAGCACGACCACCTGGCCTTTTCCTTAGCAGCACATGCGTGCTTTCTGGTACACCAACGACATTGGGCAACACGACGCTCACAATTTCTCCCTCGAATGCAGCAGGTAGCGGGCTTTCGGTCAGCCTCATCGTCAATGTAAGTGCTTCAGGTGGTTCACTCATCATCAACACAACCTCCACTGAAGGTAGCGCGGGCAGTGCTATCTCAGACATCACCATGTCCTACACACATACCGCCACCATCGAAAGTTGGGTCTCAGGTGTGACCAACACTACAATCAATCCAGCCGCCACAATTCCATTATCCGGCCTTTCGAAACTTTCAATTGATTCTGGTCTAAACAGGGACATTGCAGCTGTGTATTCAGTGGAGCGAACCGGCGCAACCTCTGCCAATCTCACCTTGCTCTACAAGTGGAACGGGGCATGGACAGAGAGTACCATTGACAGCAGTGTCGATACGGACGTCGCATCGGTTGCTATTGACCGACAGGGAGCACTTCACATCGGGTATGTCGATAAGGACAATGCCAAATTGAAATACGCTACCAATGCAACCGGGTCTTGGGTCATAGAAACATTGGGTGATGCAGCCACAGATCAATCAGCACATACGGCAATTTCAGTGCATCCGGCCACAAATGCTGTTCATATCATGGCCGTGAACGGTTCGAACAGCAATGCAGACCTGAAGCATTACACAAACGAAACGGGTACCTGGCTCAACTCAACCATTTCTAACCCATCAGAAGATGAGGGATATGGGGTGAAGGCTGATATTGACTCCAATGGTAACCTGCACGTTGTTTTCCGAAGAGAAGCCAACAGTGTCGGGACCCCTCCCTATGACCACTTAATACTCGCCAGTCGGCTAAACGGAGTTTGGCAAAACCAGACCATTACAGAGTCTATTAGCAATGCGCAGGGACATCACTTTGACATGGCCATTGATTCACAGTCGCAAATTCACGTAACATATCAGGGTAAGCTCAATCAAGGAAAACAGATTTGGCACGGAGTGTTATCAAGTGTTAACCCAAGCAGCAGTTGGGTTTTGACTAAAATAGCCGACACAGGATTTTTTCCAGGTTTGGCCATTGATTCAAACGACAATGTGCACCTTTCCTATCACGCAGGAAGTAGTAACAAGAATCAGTATTACCATAAGTATACCTCTGGCGCGTGGAGTTCGAGTATCGAAACGAGCGCCACCTCCGACGGCAGTCATGGGGGTTATTACAATGAAATGACTACGGATTCCAATGATGATGTGTTTATCTTTGCCCATGGGGAAGTAGTTTCCTCTTGCAGAAGTTGTGATATTAGAATAACAATGATTCAAGGTTTAGGGCCAAGTCTTGCGACCAATCCGATTTTCGAGGTATCACCAGAACTTCCAGACGGTTTAACCATGAACTGGCGCAACGGAACCATCTCTGGAACGCCGAATGAAGCCCACGCCAATACCACGCACACGGTCACAGTGACTGCCTATGGCGCCACTACAACAGAGACTTTTACGCTCTTGGTCCTTCAAGCACCGGACATTTCGTACCCGTTCTCATCATACACGTTCACCAAGAACGATCTTGTGAGTGGGGCAACGCCAACCAACGTTGGTGGCGTACCGGACGGTTGGGAAATCTCTCCAGAAATCTCCACAACGATACCAGGTCTTTCGTTCAACACAGCTACGGGAGCCATCACTGGTACACCAACAG
>Ga0308019_10000065_pt1 | contig 59472 bp, 54 predicted proteins | sample Neamet284_FD_203135 | JGI IMG/M metagenome (GOLD analysis project Ga0308019, IMG submission 203135) | Marine microbial communities from water near the shore, Antarctic Ocean - #284 | ecosystem: Environmental > Aquatic > Marine > Unclassified | place: Southern Ocean | collected 2014-10-01
CGTCTACACTCCTTTTCTTCGTGTTCATTGGATAGGATCGGCAAATGGAATGGTATGTATTTCTCAAGCGGTAGATGTGGTAAATGATGCTCTTCAGACTACGCTGACATCCCTTTTCAACCCATGCATTGAAGAAACAAACACTGGATGCTTTGGAGATCTCAATGGTGACTTGGTCGTTACCGTAAGCGACATACTCGCTGTATTAAGTGAGTTTGGTTGCGTATCAGATTGTTCAAACGACGTAAATGGCGATGGCTATGTTAACGTTGCGGATGTACTACTTGTGCTTTCTGCGTTTGGTACAACCTGCTGATACGAACGGGCTACCCCTCCCTTTTCCAAAAGCTTAGTGAGGAAGTTTGTCTTTTAGGAGCGCGTATGTTACAACTCCGATCATCGCGGAAACGATGGACACCAGCATAATTCCATACCCACTCCCAACAAGAGCGTAAAGGGGTCCCGGACAAGCACCCGTTAATGCCCAACCGCACCCGAAGATAATTCCGCCTATTAAGTTCCCTTTTCTATTGAATTTTTTATTTGCCGGATCGATGAGGTCGCCAGAAATAGATTTGGCCTCAAGACGCTTTAAGATTTGAAGAGAAATTGCCCCTACAACAATCGCGCTTCCGATTATTCCGTACATATGAAAGCTTTGGAACCAAAACATTTCCTGTATTCTGAACCATGAAAGGACTTCAGCTTTAACAAGTATTCCTCCGAAAAGAGCCCCGAGAAGTAGTGCGTGTAGATGTTTCATAGTGATGCAAGAATGAAGGGTAAAACGAACCAACTAACAGCGAGTCCGCCGACAAAGAATCCGACAACAGCGACAAGCGAGCCGAGGTTCAACATGCTGAGACCCATAATAGCGTGACCCGATGTGCATCCCCCAGCATAGCGTGTTCCAAATCCCACAAGGAATCCTCCGAGAATCACAGAAACAAGAGTAGCAGTATTGGTGATGTGATCGAACGAGAATATTTGTGAAGGCATAAGGCCGGTAAAATCGTTTATTCCCAAAGAACTCAACTTTGTAACCGTAGCATCAGAAATACCGACAAGCTCATTCGTTGGTAAATACTCAGCTACAAATAAAGCTCCGAGAAATATCCCGAAAACAAAGAGTAAATTCCAAACTTCTTTTTTCCAACGGTACTTAAAATAATCAGCCTTAGAAATAGAACACATTGCACACAGATGCCTCAGCGAACTACTCACCCCGAATGACTTGTTAAGTACAAGAAGAAGAAGAGGAACCATCAGCCCGATGGCTGGTCCGGCCACGTACCAAGGCCAAGTTTGAGATATAAATTCTATCATAGAATGTGTAAATGATGGTATATTTGAGTCCAAGATAATTAATTATTCAATGCGCACTACAATTACCCCCCTGGTTTTATCGGTTTTACTTTCAGTATTTATTCCTTTCCACCAGGCGACAGCCCAAACCCTGATTGCCCCAATTTTTCAATCTGGTGACGGCTATACAATGGGCGTATTAGAATTGTCAGAAGCGGGTGAAGCGGGAGAAAATATGGTTTGGGATTACAGTGCTTTTACTACTGTTAACTCTTACAACGCGCAGGTACTGTCCGCCTCTCCATCTCAATTTGAGGATGATTTTCCAAATGCCAACTGGATTTTAGAAGCGGGTGGAGCTCAGTTATTCTACAACTACGGACCAGATTTTTACGAGTATTTCGGTGGAGTAGAAGGTGGAGTAAGTTACTCATATCCTGATTCTGAAGTTTACTTTCCGTACCCATTTTCATTTGGTGAAACATGGACAGACACCTTTGATGTAGTGCTAAATATATTAGGTATTGAAACCCATAGATCAGGACTTGTATCAAGTGTAGTAGATGGTTATGGAACCCTCGATCTTCCCGGAGGAGTTCATTTGGAGGATGTGTCAAGGATTTCAATATCGAGAGCAATTACGGACAGTTCAATGACAGGTGAGGTAACCTATTTAATTGACTTAGCACTGTTTTACTCAGGAACGACATTTGTTCCAGTGGTCACACACACACATTTTCAACTTATAGAAGGACAAGACACATCAATTCAGGACTATACAGAAATCCTTCAATCTTACACGGTAGCACTAGAAGAACTTCAGCATGAAGCGACCGAGATTGATTTTACAATGTTCCCTAACCCAGCCAGTTCGAAAGTACAATTTGTTTTCGCCGGCGGGATATCGTCTCCACACTCAACGGACGCAATTGAAATTCACGACATCACAGGTCGTTTAATCGAAACGCTACAGCTTGTCCCGAGTATAAATTCTGGAATGATAGATGTTAGCTCTTGGGCGAAAGGTGTTTATACGGTAACAACTAAGCGTGGTTTAGAGAACCTCTCCACAAAACAATTAATTGTAGAGTAGTCTTCTATAAAAATTTAGTAAGCGCGTTTGTCGCTTCCCTCCATATAATTGACGAAGGCGCGATTTACAACTCTACGTCCTCCTGGGGTAGGGTAATTTCCAGTGAAATACCAATCACCGGTGTGATTGGGACAGGCTTCGTGAAGTCCTTCAATGGTTTGGAATATGATTTTCACATCGGCAACCATGCCTTTGGGAGTTAGGAGTTCAGAGATTTTGTCAGAAACTTCGTCAGCGGTAAATGGATCATAAATTGCTGTTACGGGATTTTGCATCTCTGCTAAAGGCTTCATTAGCTCTGCTTTACACTTCTCATATGTGTCGCTAAGAACGTTTTCAAGACCGCGATCTTTCAATAAAGCTACAGCTGCTCTGAATGCAATGAAATCATTCATTTTTGCCATGTCGATCCCATAGCAGTCCGGGAATCGGATTTGAGGAGCACTTGAAGCGACGACGATTAACTTGGGTCCGAGGCGATCAAGGATTCTGAGGATGGATTGTTTTAATGTCGTTCCGCGAACGATGCTGTCATCAATAACTACGAGGTTGTCTTTACCTCTTCTTATCGAGCCATAAGAGATGTCATAAACGTGGGCTACGAGATCATCACGTGAAGCATCCTGCGTAATGAATGTTCGAAGCTTAGCATCCTTAATCGCCACCTTCTCCACTCTGAGGCGCTCGTTCATAATACTCTCAATATCCGCATCAGAGGGATGAGATCCGAGGCCTTTTATCCGAGCAATTTTACTTATATTTAAGACATTATCTAACCCCTGAATCATTCCGTAATAACAAACCTCAGCTGTGTTGGGGATGAAACTCGAAACGGTATTGTCAAGGTCGTGTTCAATTGCTTCGAGAATTTTAGGAACGACCTTTTCCCCCAATGCTTTGCGCTCTTTGTAGATTTCTACATCGTTGCCTCGACTAAAATAAATCCTCTCAAAACTACAAGCTGTACGTGGTGCAGGATCGAGAATGCGAGGCATGTAAGTTGTTCCGTCACGCTTGATAATTAAAGCATGGCCAGGCTCAACCTCATGAACTTTGTCAGCGGTGAGGTTAAAGGCCGTTTGGATTACAGGACGCTCGGATGCAGCAACCACAATCTCATCATCCTCATACCAATATGCGGGGCGAATTCCATTGGGATCACGTAATACGAAGGCGTCGCCATGACCAAGCATACCACACATTGCGTAACCGCCATCGAACCCTTCAGCAGCAGATTTTAAAATCCCTTCAAGATCTAATGTGTCAGCAATCTTTTCAGAAATACTTTGGTGATTTAACCCTTCAGCTTTTAGCGCATCAAAACGAGATTGATTTTCAACATCTAAATAGTGTCCGATCTTTTCAAGGACGGTAACGGTATCAGATTTTTGCTTTGGATGTTGGCCTATTTCAATAAGAAGATTAAAGAGCTCATCGACGTTGGTCATGTTGAAATTACCTGCGACAACAAGGTTTTTAGTTCGCCAGTTGTTTTGTCTTAAAAACGGGTGACAATTTTCAATGTCATTTTTCCCGTACGTGCCATATCGCAAATGACCCAGAGACACCTCACCAGTAAACCCAAAGTTTTCTTGTAAAAAAGCCGCATCGGCTAGTTGATCCGCATCGAGATCCGCAAATCGCTTCATGATATCCTCGAAAATATCATAAATAGGCTTAGAGTCGATTGACCTTTTTCTTGAAATATATCTTTTACCAGGGCTAACGTCCAGTTTAATATTAGCTATCCCGGCACCATCTTGCCCACGATTATGTTGTTTCTCCATCAGGAGATACATTTTATTCAAACCGTAGAATGCAGTTCCGTACTTATCGATGTAGTACTGGAGAGGCTTTTTAAGCCTTAGAAGCGCAATGCCGCATTCATGCGTTAGGAAATCGCTCATAAAGATGTTGTAGGTGGAGCTGCGAAGGTAGTCACAATCGTACATTTGTAGTGATGGCAAAAGACCTAGAACCCGAAGACTTTTACACGACTGATGAAGGCTTCATTGTCTTTACAGAAACTTTCCATTTAAAGCGTGGTAAATGCTGTGAAAGTGGGTGTAAGCATTGCCCTTATGGTTTTGATAAAAAGACGGGAACCTATAGAAATAAAGGAAAGAAATGAATTTAGCGAAGTTCAAAAAATCGATTACGCAGGGCATTCCCTCGATTTTACCTCCTTCAAAAAGGCCCAGCGATGGAGTATCCCATGCTCCAGTAAGAAAAGAAATCCTAACTTCAGTAGAAAAAGAACTGGCCTTAGCTAACGCTCTCCGGTATTTCCCAGGGGACCAGCATGCCGTTCTTGCACCTGAATTCGCTCAGGAATTAAAAAATTATGGGAGGATATATATGTACCGCTTCATGCCTGATGTTGAAATAAAGGCCCGTCCGATAGAGTGGTATCCAGCAAAATGTCAGCAGGCTGCGTCAATCATGTTAATGATTCAGAACAACCTCGATGCCTCGGTGGCACAACATCCGCAGGAACTAATTACTTATGGTGGAAACGGCTCGGTATTCCAAAACTGGGCTCAGTACAGGCTTACGATGAAGTATTTAAGCGAGATGGATTCATCCCAAACCCTCACTATTTTTTCCGGCCATCCAATGGGGCTTTTTCCATCACACCCAGACGCTCCTAGAGTAGTCGTAACAAACGGAATGGTCATCCCTAACCACAGTTCACAAGACGACTGGGAACGCATGAACGCTCTCGGGGTTAGCCAATATGGCCAAATGACGGCTGGGTCGTACATGTATATAGGCCCTCAAGGAATCGTTCATGGAACCACCATCACCGTTCTGAATGCTGGTAGAAAACTCGCAGAAAAGCACGGAGGCGACGGCTCTTTGGCTGGACGACTATTTGTAACTTCGGGACTCGGCGGGATGAGTGGAGCTCAACCTAAAGCTGGAAACATCGCTGGTTGCGTTACGGTTTGTGCTGAAGTAAGTGAAGCAGCTGCATATAAGCGCCACGAACAAGGATGGGTTGATCATGTAATTACGGACATCATTGAGCTCTCTAATCGAGTGCGTGAATCTATATCGACTAAGGAGGTCGTCTCATATGCATATCTCGGCAATGTGGTGGACGTTTGGGAAGAGTTCGATAAACAGGAAATTTATATTGATTTAGGTTCAGACCAAACTTCACTTCACAATCCTTGGGCTGGTGGATACTACCCGATGGGACTCTCATTTGAGGAGTCGAATGTGATGATGGCAGAAAACCCGGAGCAGTTTAAAAAGAGAGTGCAAGAAACACTAAGACGCCATACCTCAGCTGTAAATAGACACACTGCAAAAGGAACTTACTTTTTCGATTACGGGAACGCTTTCCTACTTGAAGCAAGTCGAGCTGGAGCAGAGATAATGTCTGAAGATGGACTTTCATTTCGCTATCCGAGTTACGTACAGGATATCATGGGCCCGATGTGTTTCGACTACGGGTTTGGTCCCTTTAGATGGGTGTGTACCAGTGGAGCACCGGCCGATTTAGCTGTAACGGATGCTATCGCATGTGCAGTGCTCGAGGAGATGATGAAAGAGTCGCCAGAAGAGATTAAAACCCAAATGCGTGACAATATCCAGTGGATTCGTGGCGCCGAGGCAAACAATCTTGTTGTGGGTTCACAAGCTAGAATTTTATACGCAGATGCAGAAGGTAGGATGAAGATTGCCGCTGCATTCAATGATGCGGTTGCCTCCGGCGCGTTAAAAGCTCCTGTTGTTTTAGGACGTGACCACCATGATGTGAGCGGAACAGACTCACCTTATAGGGAGACCTCGAACATTTATGATGGATCTGCGTTTACAGCAGATATGGCGATACAGAACGTTATCGGTGACGGGTTTAGAGGAGCGACTTGGGTTTCGATACATAACGGAGGAGGCGTTGGTTGGGGCGAGGTTATTAACGGAGGTTTCGGCATGCTTTTAGACGGCTCTCCGGACTCGGAAAGGCGCCTAAAATCCATGCTACACTGGGATGTAAACAATGGTATTGCACGCCGAAGCTGGGCGCGGAATCCCGGCGCGGAATGGGCCATTGATCGAGCCATGGCTGCTGAACCCCGCCTCAAAGTAACACGAGCAAATCACGCCGATGCCTCGCTCATTAAAAAAGCACTATCGTGAACACTGTGCAACTCGTCGCACATAGAGGGTATGCTGCCAAATATTTAGAAAACACGCTTGAGGCATTAAGCGAAGCCATCAAGGCAGGAGCAACAATGGTTGAGTTTGACGTCCAATTTACAAAGGACCTCACCCCGATCATGCTTCACGATGACAACTTCAAACGCACTATGGGGTTAAACCTGAGCGTATTTGAGATCACTCAACGAGAACTCGAAGACAAGCTTGAGCTTAAACAAATAAGCGAGGTTGAGGAGGTTATGGTTTGGCTTAAAGCAAACCCGGGAGTGAAGGCATTTGTTGAATTAAAACAAGAATCCATTGAAATACATGGACTCGATGTATGTGTGAAAGCGCTTCGTGAATCCTGCGACTCTGCCCTTGACCAATGTGTATTTATCAGCTTTAACCCAGACTCAGTAAAAACTGCTCAAGAGTGTGGATTTGTGGAAACGGGTTGGGTAGTTTTAAATTATGATAAGGTGGGCGCTAAAATCTCAGAAGAACTTTCTCCAGATTTTCTTTTCGCCGATACGGAAATTCTTCCTGATGATGGATCAAAACTTTGGGAAGGCACCTGGAAATGGGTTGTTTATGAGGTTACCTCACTTGAAGTCGCCTCTAGATTACTTGAAAGAGGAGTAAAAATTATAGAGTCTAAGGAGGTAGAAAAAATGCTGTCATGATATACGATGTGGTAATTATTGGCGGTGGAATTCACGGTGCAGGTGTTGCGCAAGCCGCCGCCGCCGCCGGATACTCCGTCCTTGTTTTGGAAAAAACAGCCATCGCGCATGGCACATCTAGTAAGTCGAGTAAACTCATTCATGGTGGGCTTCGTTACCTTGAGTCAGGCCAAATAAAACTCGTGTTCGAGTGCCTATCCGAGCGATCGCTTCTTTTAGAACTTGCCCCCGATCTTGTTCGCCTTGAATCGTTTTTTATTCCGATCTATAAGCATACAAAACGCAGACCATGGGAAATTAGAGCAGGACTTTCCTTGTATGCTGCTCTGGGAAAATTTAAGCGTGACGCAAGGTTTGAAAACGTCCCTGTAGCACAGTGGAAAAATCTCGATGGCATTTCTATTGAGAATCTTCAGGCAGTTTACAAATACAAAGACGGAGCTACAGATGATGCTGCGCTAACTCGCGCAGTGATTCAATCGGCTAAATCACTCGGTGCTGAACTTAAGATGCCTGCAGAGTTTATTTCTGCCATCCCAGGCGTTGTCGTAAATGAAATCAAGTACTCCGTAAATGGAACGGTTCATAATTGTAAATCCCGACTGCTGGTCAATACTGCTGGTCCCTGGGCGAATGCAATCCTTGAAAAAGTAACACCAACCCCCGAAAAACGAGAATTCGATCTTGTAGCTGGGGCTCACATCATTTTGGACGAGCCCGCGCCAAGTGGCATGTACTATGTTGAAGCTCCCCAAGATCAGCGCGCGGTCTTTGTTATGCCTTGGCAAGGGAAAACGATGATAGGAACTACGGAAACGGTGTTCTTGGGCAATCCTTCAGACGTCGCCCCTCTGCCAGAGGAGGAAACCTACCTCTGCGATGTTGCTTCAAGTTATTTTCCTAAATTTAAAGATCTAACGAGGGAAAAAATCGTTGGATCCTTTGCAGGTTTACGAGTGCTTCCACACGCTTCCGGCAAAGCATTTTCACGTCCACGCGAGACGACATTTCACGTCGATAAGAAACTTGCTCCAAGGATAGCGACAATTTATGGGGGAAAATTGACCGCCTATAGAATTACAGCTGAGAAATTTGTCGCACAATTTTCGGGTGCCTTACCTCGAAGAAAGCGAAAAGCAGAAACCCACAAACTGCCTTTAACACCCACTAAAACAGCGATCGGGAAATAAAAGCAAATTTTAACATATCCCCGAACAACCTTTGTCGTTCTAATTACGTTTAGATATTGATTATATGGATAATGTTGGGTGATTTCGACATTAAATAAAAAGAACAGTGGAACGGTTGAAGCGTCATTCGATAAGAATGGCGCTTCGCTCGTTTATAACATTTTTTTCTAAGAGTAAGTCCGAGTCACTCGCCCATGAATCCTTGCTAACAACTCGTAAGATATTGTTCCCGCTTTCTTTGCTAGCTCTACTACACAGAGGTTTTTACCGAAAAGCTCCACATCGTCCCCTGCAACAACATTTAATCCAGTCACGTCTATTGCAACTAAACCCATACACACCCGACCCACGGATTTAGCATAAACACCTTTAATAAAAACGCAACCTACGCCATTCCCTAGACATCGTGGATATCCATCGGCATAACCAACAGGAAGCCAGGCAATCTCTCTATCCCTTACCTCAGCATCTGTAAAACCATAACCCAACCCCTCCCCAGCTGTCAACTGCCTCACTTGAGTTACGTTTGTCCTAAAGCTAATCGCTGGCTCAAGCCCCCATCCCTCTCCGGATTCATCTATACCTAATAAACAAAGCCCTACCCTCACATAATCAGATTTGTAATCTGAAAACCTGGCGACTCCGGAAGAATTTAAGATGTGTGTCTTAAATGGAAATGAAAAACCCGAACAAACCTGCTCGAAAATTTCGAACTGTTTTCGAGTTCTGCCATCAAAACAGTTGTCATCAGAACCAGCTAAATGAGAATAAACAGTTGCGACTGTTAAGCTAGACTCAACAACAATCCGTTCAATTTCCAATGAATCACTCACATCAAACCCCAATCGATTCATCCCCGTGTTGATCTTTATGTGCACAGGTAAATCTCCCCTCCCGTTCTCTTTAGTCCAAACAACATAAGCCTCCATATGCTGTATCGACAGTAAAGCTGGCTCTAAATCGTGCCCCCCCAAAACATCAAAAGAGCTTTTGTCTGGATTGAGGATCACAATTCGAGATCTTACACCCGCTTCTCTTAATCGTACACCTTCATCGGTACACGAAACCGCGAGATATTCAACACCTTGATTTTCGAGAAATTTTGCAAGAGCGATATCATCGGTTCCATATCCAAATGCCTTTAATACACAAATCACACCCTTGCCATTAATCTGTTTGCGAACTCGATTTAGATTTCGCGCAACACATCCCAGGTTAATATCTAGAGTAGTAACATGTGACTTTTCTGACATTAATTACTTTGAGTTTTCTTTTTTGCGGAATACCACAAAGGCATGCCTCGCAAGCGGAACATACCGGTCTTTTTCCCCGAGTTCAACGGTGTTTTCCCCACCGGCAATTCTATGTGAAAAATGAGCAGCACGACCCGTCTCCATACAAACAGCATGAAGCTTAGTTACCTCTTCTGCTAAAGCCAGTAGCTGAGGCATGCACCCAAAGGGCTGTCCTGTAAAATCCAAGTCTAACCCAGCAACTATCACCCTCAACCCTCGATTTGCAAGTTCATTACACACCGCAGGTAACTCATCATCGAAAAATTGAGCCTCATCAATTGCCACAACAAGAGCCATTTTACCATCTACCTCGAGAGAATTTAAGATATCCCGACTGTTTTTCACAACCTTAGAAGGCATCGCGTTCTTGTCGTGTGACACAACTTCGTTAATAGCGTAACGCGTATCTGTAGCGGGTTTAATTATAAGAGTTGGTTGATGAGCAATTACCGCTCTCCTTACCCTTCTTAACAGCTCTTCTGTTTTACCTGAAAACATAGGGCCGCAAACGACTTCTAACCTTCCTTCTCCTAAAGGAAGCGTCGTTACATTGTGGATTGAATCAATATTATGCATAAGCGAGAGCAAGTTACGATTTGAATGTAATTTAGCACCTATGAAAACGATGCATTATCTCACGGCTTTAATTTTTATTGCGATTACTCTTATTTCTTGCGTTAAAACTCCCGGCGAGGGGGGGAGCGCTTCTATAGAGGGTTCAATTAGTCTCGTTCGCAGAGTCCAAATAAACAATCCCGCCTCCACCGTCGACACCATTCCGGCTTCTGATGTAGAGGTTCACATCATTTATGGTGACCATACAAGTCCGGATGATAAAGTTGACACAAACCCAGACGGTGATTTTGCTTTTAACTGGCTGAGAACAGGAGACTACACCTTATATGTGTATTCCGAGGACACCTCCTCAACAGCAAGCCCGCTTCCTAAGATCGCCTTTTATTTTGAAGTTGAAATTGAAGATAGAGATGACATCGTAACCTCAGCACCCCTACTCATCTATGACGAGTATTAATATTATGGCTAGGCTTGCAATGGTTTTTCTTGCCATTTTCTTTTCCTCGTCGTCGACTTTTGGACAGTGGACTGATTATGGGGTTTGGTCTGGCATCTCTATTTCTAAAAACATTTCTGACAATTTAGAATTTTCTTCAGAAGCCCAAACCCGTCTAGACTACGATGCCTCTCGCCTCGGAGCTGCATTTACCAACTTCACCCTTTCAAGAGAGATCTCTCCTTATTGGAAACTCTCCTCAGCAGCTCGACTCGGCGTGTCGCGAACTAACGAGTACGCTGTGGAACCGCTCCGCCGTATTTCCGTTTCCGCGAAGTATAAACGCCCCCTCTTCTCTAACCTCTCTGCGTCACTTCGATTTCAATACCAACTCAAAACCGAGTTGAGGCAAACTTTCCGACTAAGTCCCGCCTTGTATTATAAGGTATCAAAAAAATTACGATTTGCCTTTTCTACAGAATTGTTCTTTAAACCTTCTCAAGAAGGGTTCTATCAGAGCGGTTTTAGATACAGACTTATGGCTAAACACAAAGCTTCTAAACGACGTTGGGTTTCTTTTGGCTACCAAATAGAACAACAAATAAACACGACAGACCCATGGACTCAGCACGTGTTTATTTGCAGTTACGATTTAGAATTGAAGAGGCGGAATGGAAAAAAGTAATTTTTGTCCACCTAAAAGACTTGGTTATCCACATTGTCAACTATCTTTGCACCCCTAAATTTGGGGAAAAATCGAATACTCAACACATTCGCTGTGGATACTTTAAGTTACAAAACAATCTCCGCTAACAAGGAGAATGCCAATAAAAAATGGCTACTGGTAGATGCTGAAGGGCAGACACTAGGGAGAATTGCTTCAGAAGTTGCAAAACTTATACGCGGCAAGCACAAGCCTAATTTTACGCCTCACGCAGATTGCGGAGATTACGTAGTTGTCATAAACGCAGAGAAGATCAAGCTTACTGGAAAGAAGTGGGATCAAAAGATTTATATGCGTTATACTGGTTACCCAGGTGGTCAACGTACTCGTACAGCTGCTGAGGTTATGGCACGTAAGCCTTTTTCTATGGTTGAAGAAGCTGTAAGAGGCATGCTCCCTAAGAATACTTTAGGTCGTGCACTTTTCCGCAACTTGCACGTTTATGTTGGGCCTAGCCACAAGCATGAAGCGCAAGAGCCGAGGACAATCACTTTCAACCACTAACTGAAGTATGGACGTAATTAACACATCAGGCCGTCGTAAAGACGCTGTAGCTCGCCTTTACCTCTCAGAAGGGAAAGGAGAATTCACGATCAACAAGCGTGACTATAAGGAGTACTTCCCAACAGGAACTCTCCAATACAAGATTAACCAGCCTTTCGAACTAACTGAAACAGCTGGTAAATACAACATTAAAGTAAACGTTGCTGGCGGTGGTATTACCGGACAAGCAGAAGCAATACGTTTAGCTATTTCTAAGGCTCTTATCGAAATAGATCCTGAAAATAAATCTACTCTTAAAGCTGAAGGTCTTACAACTCGTGATCCACGTATGGTTGAGCGTAAGAAATTCGGACAAAAGAAAGCCCGTAAGAAAGAACAGTTCTCGAAACGTTAATGGCTGCCGCCTGACACGTCTTCATTTTTTAATAATTTGTTTAGCATCCAAATTTCATAGACTCACACAACTAAGTGGCTACTATGGGATTGCTTTAAACTAGGAAAGTAAACTATCAACATGGCTCGTACAAACTTTGAGCAATTGCTCGCCGCCGGATCTCATTTCGGCCACCTAAAGCGCAAGTGGAATCCACATATGGCGCCTTACATCTTCACTGAGAAGAAAGGAATACACATTATTGATTTGCATAAAAGCATCGTTAAGATTGACGAAGCTGCAGCGGCAATGAAACAAATTGCAAAGAGCGGAAAGAAAATCCTCTTTGTTTCTACTAAGAAACAAGGTCAAGACATCGTTTCGACTCACGCAAAGGCTATCGGTATGCCATACATCACTGAGCGTTGGTCAGGGGGTATGCTTACCAATTTCGGAACGATCCGTAAGGCGATCCGTAAGATGACTCAGATTGATAAGATGGAAGCTGATGGTACGCTTGCCATTCTATCTAAGCGTGAGCGTCTTCAGGTTAGTCGTCAAAGAGAGAAGCTAGATAAAGTTTTAGGTTCTATTGCTGATATGACAAGACTACCAACTGCGATTTTCATTGTGGATGTTAGAAAAGAGCACATCGCTTTAGCAGAGGCAAAGAAGCTTAATATCCCTGTGTTTGCTATTGTTGATACAAACAGCGATCCCCGCCCAGTTGATTTTGTAATTCCAGCAAATGATGATGCGTCAAAGTCAATCGACCTAATTACTCGTACACTTGCTGAAGCAGTTGCTGAGGGTTTAAACGAGCGTAAGGAAGAAAAAGATGAAGCGGATGCATTAGCTGAAGCTTTAAAAATTGCCAAAGCGAAAGAGGAGGCTGATAAATTAGAGGCTGCTGCTAAATTAGAAGAAGCCGCTAAATTAGAGGAGGCTGCTGAATCAGATGATGCTTCTTCCAAAGAGGAGGTAAAAGCTGATGATGCAACTAAGCCTAGGGCTAAAAGACCTACAATTAAAAAGGCTGCAAAAAAAGTTGCGTCTAAGGAGCCTGCTGCTAAGGAGCCTGCTGTTAAGGAGCCTGTTGCTAAGGAGAAGAAGGACTAATTACCACCACCACTTTTTACAGATAATATCATGAGCATAACTGCTGCTGAAGTAAAAGCGCTACGTATACAAACAGGCGCTGGGATGATGGATTGCAAAAGAGCACTCGAAGAATCCGAAGGAAATACTGAAAAAGCTGTCGAAATTCTTCGACTCAAAGGTCAAAAAGTTGCTGCCAAGCGTAGTGACCGCGACGCAAGTGAAGGAGTAATTCTTTCAGGTGTGAGCAAAGACGGAAAGACAGGCATTGTTATGTCACTCAACTGTGAGACGGACTTCGTTGCGCAGAATGCTGACTTCATCTCTGTAGCTCAAACTTTAATCGACCTTGCTATTGCTGATGGATGTGAGACGAAGGATGACCTTCTTGCGAAGAACTTTCCTGGATCTGACATCACTGTTGCAGATAGAATAATCGACGAAACCGGAAAAATTGGAGAGCGTATCGAAATTGGTGGATTTAATGTCGCTAAGGGAGAAACGGTAGCTTCATATATTCACCCAGGCAACCGTTTAGCTACAGTTGTTGGATTTAGTGGGTCAGTTGATGCTGGTGTTGGACGCGATGTTGCTATGCAGGCAGCTGCGATGGCTCCTGTTGCTGTTGATCAGTCACAAATTCCAGAAGACCTAATTGCTAAAGAGACTGAAATCGCAAGAGATTTAGCGATCCAAGAAGGAAAGCCTGCTGAATTGGCGGATAAGATTGCTATTGGACGTCTTAACAAATGGTATAAAGAGGTAACTCTTGTAAATCAACCATTCATTAAAGACAACAAGCAAACAGTTGCTCAATATGTAGCTTCTACTTGCCCAGGGGCTAAGGTTGAAAGCTTCAGCCGCATCGCTTTAAGATAATAAATATCAATTGGGGCCCGCCCTAATAATAACTAATTTAAAGAAGGACGCTACTGCGTCCTTCTTTTGTTTGTAGAGTATTTTCTTTGACCGATATTGCGAGTGCAATGAAGTACAAAAGAATCCTTCTTAAGCTGAGTGGAGAATCTCTCATGGGAGATAAGCAATTCGGCATCGATAATGGACGACTTGCAGTTTATGCAAGTGAAATCCAAGCTTTAGTAAATACTGGTGTAGAGGTTGCTATCGTTATAGGCGGTGGTAATATTTTCAGAGGGGTTCAAGCTGAAGAAGGCGGTATGGAACGCACCCAAGGAGACTATATGGGCATGTTAGCGACGGTTATAAATGCCATGGCGCTACAAAGTTCTTTAGAACAAATTGGTGTCGACACACGTTTACAGACGGCGATTGAAATTAAGCAAATAGCGGAATCATTTATTCGCAGAAGAGCTCTTCGACACCTTGAAAAAGGTAGAGTTGTCATCTTTGGTGCTGGTACTGGGAATCCTTTTTTCACAACGGATTCAGCCGCCGCTTTAAGAGCCGTAGAAATAGATGCTGATGTGATTTTAAAAGGCACAAGAGTGGATGGCATTTATACAGCAGATCCTGAGAAAGACCCTTCTGCTACTAAGTACGAGGAAATAAGTTTTGACGAGATTTTTGAAAAAGGACTTAAGGTAATGGACATGACTGCTTTCACTTTATGCAATGAAAACAATGTTCCAATTGTTGTTTTTGATATGAATAAAGCTGGAAACCTACTTAAAGTTGCAAGAGGTGAGAAAGTTGGAACTATAGTCAAGTAGTACAGATAGTTAATAAAGAATCATATGCAAGAAGCGATAGATATGGCACTAGAAGAGGCCAAAGATTTAATGGAAAAGGCGATGGATCGCTTAACAGGAGAGCTAAGGAAAGTTAGGGCTGGAAAAGCTCATCCTGCTATGTTAGATAGCGTTAAGATTGATTATTACGGAACTCTGACACCAATAAGTCAGGTTGCAAACGTAAATTCTACAGACGCTAGAACGATTGTTGTTCAGCCTTGGGAAAAACCCATGCTTGATCCAATTTCTACAGGCATAATCAACGCCAATCTTGGGTTAAACCCGATGAGCAATGGTGAAGTGTTAATTATCAATGTTCCACCACTCACAGAGGAAAGACGAATTGAACTTAGTAAACGTGCGAGGAGCGAAGGAGAGGCGGCAAGGGTTTCTATTCGTACTGCACGTAAAGACGCTAATGATTTACTTAAATTAGCTAAAGAAGACGGTCTTAGTGAAGACATGCACAAGACAGGTGAGGCGAAAGTACAGGATTTGACAAACGCCTATATCAAGAAGATAGAGGAGGTGCTAGATGCAAAAGAAAGTGATATAATGACAATCTGATAATTTCAGATTCTACACTTAAGAAATAGACCTTAAAATTCTAAGGCGAAAGCGCGCGCTTCTGTGTCTGATGCGAGATGAACTTCGAGATCTGGCTTTGATTGGTAACTAACCCTGCTAAGGGCATACTCTACAACATCAGGAAGCTGTGCGAATGCGATTTCATCATTCAGAAAGCGAGCAACTGCGACTTCATTTGCTGCATTGAGAACAGCTGGAGCATTTCCTTCTTTTGCCAAGGCGTCAAATGCGAGATTCAGGTTACGGAACGCTTTAAAATCAGGTTTTTCAAATGTAAGAGAGGGGTAGTCTAGGAAATCGAATCGAGGAAAAGTATTCTTAAGCCTTCTCGGATAGGTGAGGGCGTATTGAATAGGAAGCTTCATATCTGGAAGACCCATTTGAGCCTTCATAGATCCATCTTCGAATTGAACAATACTGTGGATGATTGATTGTGGGTGCACGATAATGTCTATTTGGTCTTTGTTTAGATCGAACAACCACTTCGCTTCAATCACCTCAAGACCTTTGTTCATCATCGATGCAGAATCGATGGTGATTTTCGCCCCCATACTCCAATTTGGATGCTTAAGAGCATCAGCCTTAGTTACATTAGCCAGCATTTCAGAGCTAAATCCGCGGAACGGACCTCCAGAAGCAGTAAGAACGATTTTTTCTATTGGATTGTGAAATTCACCAGCAATGCATTGATAAATGGCGCTGTGTTCAGAGTCCACAGGATGAATGTTGACTCCCGCTTTACGCGCTTCGGCTGTGACGAGCTCACCTGCGACGACCATGGTCTCTTTGTTAGCTAGAGCGATGTGTTTACCTGCTCTGATTGCACTCAGGGTAGGACGTAGTCCCGCGGCGCCTACAAGGGCGGTTAGAACCATATTTATGCCCTCCATCTCTACGACTTGGACAAGAGCCTCATCTCCGCAGTAGACCTTAATTCCTTCGTCAAATAAGGCGTCAAATACCTTGTCTCTTAGCGAAGGCTCTGCAATCACTACGGCGTTAGGTTTAAACTCAAGAGCCTGTTGAATCAAGAGGTCTGCATTTCTTCCGGCAGTAAGAACTTCTACGTGTAGAAATTCAGATTGTTCGCGGATTACGTCGAGGGCTTGGGTGCCTATCGAGCCAGTTGATCCGAGAATTGCTATGCCGCGCGTTGGAGCCTTTGAATCAGTTGGTTTCATAGGAATCCACACTCTAGCTTTGCCTCCTCGCTCATCATATCCTGAGTCCAAGGCGGATCGAAAACGATCTCCACCTTTGCGCTCTTAACTCCATCCATTGCGGCTACTTTATCCTCAACATCCTTAGGCATACTCTCAGCCACTGGGCAGTTGGGAGATGTAAGAGTCATGTCGATCAAGACAACGCCATCATCGGAAATCTTCACTTCGTATATAAGCCCCAATTCGTAAATATCTACTGGAATTTCAGGGTCGAAAATAGTTTTTAGAACTTCGATTATTTGATCTGTAGAGGGAATGGCCATTTCTAGTAATTGAATTGTTTGATTAGAATTGCTCAGGTCGCATTTGAGGGAAGAGGAGAACTTCTTGAATAGAGGTTTGGTCTGTAAGCATCATAACTAGCCTGTCAATACCGATGCCTACACCACTTGTCGGAGGCATGCCAAACTCAAGTGAACGCAGAAAATCCTGATCGATGAACATGGCCTCATCGTCACCGCGCTCAGCAAGTTTAGCCTGAGATTCGAAACGCTCACGTTGGTCGATGGGGTCATTTAACTCTGAGTAAGCGTTCGCAATCTCAGTTCCATTTATGAATAGCTCGAAACGCTCTGTATAACCAGGCTTGTCGCGGTGCGTTTTTGTGAGTGGAGACATATCCACGGGGTAGTCCGTGATGAATGTTGGTTGAATATACATGTGCTCGCACTTCTCGCCGAAAAGCTCATCAATGAGTTTCCCACGCCCCATGGATTCATCAACCTCGAGGCCTAGTTTTTTACACGCATCTCTAAGCCCGTCTTCATCCAGTTTATCTATGTCAACAGAAGCATTCTCAAGGATAGCATCGCGCATTGTTACGCGTGCGTATGGAGGCGAGAAATCAATTTCTTGCCCAGCTAAAACAACCTTAGATTCCCCACCATGAACTGACTTTGCTACGTCACTCAATAGGTTCTCCATCGTCTTCATCATCCAGTTGTAATCCTTGTAAGCAACATAGAGTTCGAGAACTGTAAATTCAGGATTGTGGGTTCTATCCATACCCTCATTTCTGAAATTTCTAGAGAACTCATACACACCCTCGAACCCACCAACGATGAGTCTTTTTAGGTACAGCTCATTCGCAATTCTAAGGTACAGGGGAATGTCAAGTGCGTTGTGGTGAGTTGCGAAAGGACGAGCGGCAGCTCCACCGGGGATCGCTTGTAAAACAGGAGTATCAACTTCAAGCCAACCCTCGTTATCGAAAGACTCCCTCAGAGTTCTAATGATCTTACTTCTAGCAATAAATGTATCCTTTACCTTGTCATTTACACAGAGGTCAACGTAACGCATCCTGTATCTGAGTTCTGGATCAGAGAAAGCGTCGTGCACATTTCCATCCTCATCAGTCTTAACTGCTGGGAGAGGTCGAATGGCTTTTGAAAGGACTTTGAATTCGAGAACTTTCACAGAAGGCTCCCCTACTTTCGTAAGAAAGGTTACTCCTTTCACTCCAATAAAGTCACCTCTATCGAGCAGTTTTTTAAATACTGAATTGTAGAGCGTTTTATCCTCCCCAGGACAAATTTCGTCTCGGTTCAGGTAAAGTTGAAAACTACCTTGAGAATCTTTAAGTTCTGCAAAAGAGGCTTTACCCATAATGCGTCGGCTCATCATCCTTCCGGCCAAACTCACCTCAACACCTTCCTTAAAGTCAGCTCTAAGGTCCTCGCTCCTGTGACTCACGATAAACTCCTCGGCAGGGAATGGGTTAATTCCCAGATCCCGTAGTTGCTGTAAAGACCCTAATCTAACTTGCTCTTGTTCGCTCCTAATCATTCAGCAAAGATACGCTTCTAAACGTGGCATTAATGTGGCTGTTTCTCATGCTTTTTACTTAGTTTTATACCCTCTTATTAAACCTACAAATAGTTCAATAATTATGAAAATTAACTCATTTATTTTGTTAGCGTTTACGGCTATTTTCTCTTTGTCTATCGTAGCCCAAACAGACTCTCTTCCCTCTATTTCTATTCCAGAAGTAGTTATTTCGACCTGCCCCGGTGAACTCACCCCGAATGAGGCGCCACGTTCAATTTCGATCATTTTGCCTCAAGAGATAGCAAATTCTGCTTCAATTTCTCTTGGGGAAGCACTTGAAGGCGTTGCGGGAGTTGATTTAAGAGAACGAGGAACTTTCGGAATTCAGTCCGACCTTTCAATACGTGGCGGATCGTTTGAGCAGACAGCACTGATTGTTAATGGTGTCAGATGGAGTGCTCCCCATACCGCACACCACCTCATGGATGTAACATTCGATGTTGAGGATATCTCGAGAATCGAAGTACTTAAGGGAGGTTCTTCTCCATTTTTAGGAACAGGGGCTCTTTCTGGAACCGTTTCAATATTCACAGGACCTGGAAGAGAAAACAAAGCGCTTGCTTCAATAGAGACAGGCTCATTTGGCATGTTAAGAATTAAATCAACTGTGGACTTCGGATCTCAAAATTTCAGGCATCGCTTTGCTCTAAGTCGAATTTCAACTTCTGGTTACATTGAAAACACAGATGCAAGCATGGTGCTTGCTTCTTATTCTTCTAGTTTTATACACGAAGCCGGTCTGTTTAACTTCTCAATAAGTTCTGCAAATAAAGCTTTCGGAGCCCAAAACTTCTACACAGCTTCGTATCCAACTCAATACGAAGAAACAGAAACACTGCAATCACAACTTTCATGGGAGCAGAGTTATGGCAATCTAAAATTGCACGGAGCCCTCCACATAAGAAACCACAATGATATGTTTGAGTTATTCAGAGAATCGGATGGTTTTTATGAAAATACGGCTGATGGTTTCTTCGTAATGAATGGAGATACAGCTGCTCTTTACGCTCCTGGAGCAAGTTGGTATCACGGCCCCAATCGCCATAAAAGCCTTACAAAAGGAGCGAGCGGTAGTGCCGTGTACGACGGTTCGCTTGGGTTTACCGCTTTCAGGTTTGATATCAGAAATGAATCTATTTACAGCAACGTATTAGGGACATTAGAAGGTGCCCTTGAAGGTGATACTGTTCTCACAAAAGGAGACTCTAGAACCACCAATGAGTTTGCTCTATCGCATAGATTTTCAGCTGGACGTTTTGCGACAACGGTTACTGGAGCCATCACAAATGGTGTTTTCGGAACATTTGTTTTACCAGGAGCTACGGTTACGATGAGACTCGAAGAAGAAGGGTCTGCGCTCTTGTTTGGATCGGCTAACAGATCGATGAGACAACCATCCTTTACTGACCTGTATTATAACATAGGTGGAGCACAAGGATCCATTGACCTTCAACCAGAGTGGTCGGATAATTTTGAAACAGGCGTAAGAGCGGCATTAGACATTAATGAAAAACTGGCCCTTTCTTTTGAGCAAGCATTATTCGTTAGACAGGGTCACAATTTAATTGACTGGGTTCGTTTATCAGGAGAAGACATCACCAGAGCGACCAATATTAGAGAGGTGACTTTCACAGGAATGGAGACTTCTTTGAAATTGAAAGGTGTAAGCGGAAATTATATCGCTGTTGACTATACAACGATGAAAGCCTCAGAGTCCAGCTCTGGATTTGAGTCTAATTATGTTTTAGACTTCCTGAAGCATCAGCTTAATGTGAGGGGTTTGATAGCCCTTCCTGGAGACATTAACTTAACTCTTAGATATTCACTGCAGGATAGAGAAGGTGGATACTACAACCCTGTTGAAGGGATTGAGAAGGAATTTGTGCCTTTGGGACTTTTTGGTGCTAACATTTCTAAAAGCTTTCTGGATGGGAAGCTTAATACCAATCTTAGAGTTGACAATGTGCTAAATATAGAGATTCACGATATAGGAAATGTGCTGCTGCCTGGTAGAATGATAAGAGGAGGTCTTACCTTCGCGTTTGATTAATTTAAAACATACACTAGAATGGCTGATGCGAATATGAGGGACCTAATTGAAACATTCCCTACACAACTGAATGACGCAATTGTTGATTTGTCGAAAATGGACGGTAGCGCACATAAAACAGCTGCGCAAAACTTCACACCTTCTGGAGTTTTAATTCTCGGAATGGGTGGCTCTGGAATCGGAGGAGCCATTGTTGAAGGCATCTTATTACAAAACAGCAAAATTCCTGTAAAGTCCTGTGCAGATTATTCGATTCCAGGATGGGTTTGCGAGTCAACACTTGTTGTTGCGTGTAGTTATTCTGGAAATACAGAAGAGACGATAGAGGCGGTGAAAACAGCTTCTGAAAGAGGGGCGAAAATATGTGTAGTCACCTCTGGAGGTGTTTTAAGCCAGATGGCGAAAGAAAAAGATTGGCCCATAGTTACGATGCCGGGTGGACACCCCCCGAGATCTCAGTTTGGAAGAGGGTTTACGGGCCTTGCTTGGACTTTGAACCAATTCAGTATTTTTTCAAATGAGATGTATGCTGACTTAGCCGCTTCACCAGCGTTTTTAAACAACATGGTGGAAACAATTGTTGAGCAAGCGGATTCATTAGCCGATTTAGTTGAGAATAAAATAATCATGATTTATTCGGACACTTCTACTGGTGCAATTGCCACTAGAATGCGTCAACAATTAAATGAAAACGCTAAGCTATTAGTTAATACGCATGTGTTGCCAGAGATGAATCACAACGAACTGGTTGGCTGGGGTGCTGGAACGAATGAACATGTTGCGATCATATTACGCACGCCTGAGGACAATATTCGCACTAGGTTTAGAATGGACTTTTGTTCTGATATTTTCAGAGAGTTTGAAGCGGATGTAATTATGATCGATGCGATTGGGGAAAACCAAATGCAGCGTTTAATGTATCTGAATCAGATTAGCGATTGGCTCTCACTTTTGTTGGCAGAGCGTTCGGGAACTTGTCCTGTTGACATAAAGAATATTATTCGACTCAAGTCTGCTTTAGAATCATTTAATGGGTGATGAAATATCTTCAATTTGAAGATATAGGATTAATGCGATATAAACCGTGTTGGGACTATCAGGAAGAGATTTTTAAGAATATAATTTCTCAAAAAATTGCCAGACGTAACGGTTTAGATAAAAAGGAGAACGATACGTCACCACATCCAACGAGTCGTTTGCTGTTTGTAGAACACCCGCATGTTTTGACATTAGGCCGAAGTGGTGATGCAGAGAATGTCATTGTAAGCCCCGCTAGATTAGCGGAATTGGGGGTAGATTATTTTCCGACAAATAGGGGAGGGGACATCACTTATCATGGCCCAGGCCAACTTGTAGCTTACCCGTTATTAGATTTAGACCAATTCTTTACAGACATTCACAAGTACCTTCGCTTTCTTGAAGAGGCGGTGATAAAAACATGTGCTGAATTCGGAGTTGAGGCAGGAAGAATTGATGGCCTTACTGGTGTTTGGGTAGATGTAGAGGCAGGGTCCCAAGCAAGAAAGATTTGTGCATTTGGCGTAAAAGCTTCCCGCTGGGTTACCATGCACGGCCTAGCCTTTAATGTTGATTCAGATCTAGATTTTTTTGATTTAATTGTTCCATGTGGAATTAAGGACAAAGGAGTCACATCTCTCACGAGGGAAGTCGGTAGAAAAATTTCTCTCAGTGAAGTCAAACCACTTTTAAAAAAGCATCTACAAGCACTTTTTGAGTGGAATGAGATAGATTAATACTGTATATGATAAGCCAAAATCGGATTACTCTTTTTAATCTAACAAACAGATCATTCACACACATTTCACTAGTTTAGTAGAAACATTGTTAGATGTAATATCACATATTTAAAAATGGAGAACATTATTAAAGCTCAATAAAAGATGAACACTCCAATTCACAAAAACATTCAACCCTGGGTATTTTTTCCATCGGCATGTATAATAGTTGTTTTTGTAGCATTGACTCTTATTTACCAAGAATCAGTAAGTTCGCTTTTTGAATCTGTACAAGCACTTATTACTGAAAAGTTCGGTTGGCTTTACGTTATGGCTGTGAATGTCATTCTTGTATTCTGTATATATCTTGCGTTTAGTCGTTTTAAAAACATAAGGCTTGGCGGAAAAGATTGCAAACCCGAATTCAGTACTTGGGCATGGCTTAGTATGTTATTTAATGCAGGTATTGGATTGGTATTAATGTTTTACAGTGTTGCCGAACCTATTCTGCATTTCTCGAACCCTCCTTATGGAGAAGCTGGCACTTCAGATGCAGCGGAAAGTGCTTTAAACATTTCCTATTTACATTGGGGGCTTCACGGCTGGTCTATTTACGCCTTAATGGGTTTATGCATAGCATTCTTCAGTTATAACAAAGGGCTCCCGCTGGGAATTCGTTGGGTACTATACCCACTACTTGGAGATCGCTTAAAAGGTCCTATTGGCCATTTTATAGATGTTACCGCTGTAGTAGCTACGATGTTCGGTTTAGCAACTACACTTGGATTAGGAATTCAGCATATTAACTCTGGAATGAATCACCTTTTCGGCGTTGCTCAAAACACAAATGTACAGGTGATATTGATTGCTATTATTACGGTATGTGCAACTGCTTCTGTTGTCTCAGGTCTACATAAAGGTGTACAAACACTAAGTAAAGTAGCTTCGATTATGGCCGTTTTGTTAATGGTGTTCATGTTAACAGTAGGTCCTACATTATTTATTGTTGGTTCTACAATCCAAAGCACTGGAAACTACCTTCAAAACCTATTCGTGACGAGTACATGGATGGAAGTATATAGCAACACAAACTGGATGGATAGCTGGACTATATTTTACTGGGGTTGGTGGTTTGCTTGGGCTCCATTTGTAGGCTTATTTATTGCGAGAATATCGAAGGGGAGAACAATAAAAGAATTAATAGTAGGAGTTGTTCTTGCTCCTTCAGCAGTGAGTATTCTATGGATTTCAATTTTCGGAAATACTGCTTTTCATATTGAGCTTTTTGGACAAGGAGGTATAACAGAAGCTGTAAATGAAAACATTACAACAGCCTTATTTACTGTACTGGAACACTTCCCGTTATCTTTTTTCAGCATCTTATTTGTAGTTATTGCTGGAGTGATCTTTTTTGTAACCTCTTCTGATAGTGGTTCGCTTGTTATTGATTTTATCACAAGTGGCGGTAGAGAAAAAACAGATGTATGGTTGCGTATATTTTGGGCATTAGCGGAGGGTATTGTCGCTGCCACACTTGTATTTGGTGGTGGACTTATTGCACTACAAACAGGATCATTAGTCACGGGACTGCCCGTTTGCATACTCATGCTCATTATGTGCTATTCCATTATAAAGGCACTTAAGAAGTACCAAGCAGCTCCAGAAAATAACAAGTAATCCCGGACTTTAATTTTTCTTTTTATAATAAGAAACATATTCTGGTTTCAGTGGAGTATTGCCAAGAATAAGGTCTGCGGCCTTTTCGGCAACCATCATTACTGGCGAATAGATATTTCCGTTTGTTACATAAGGAAAAACCGAAGCATCCACCACCCTAAGATTTTCTATTCCATGTACTCTTAAGTTTGCATCTGTTACTGCCATACGATCGACGCCCATCTTACAAGTAGAACATGGGTGATAGGCACTTTCTCCTTCTTCAGCAATAAAGTCTAATATTTCTTCATCAGTCTGTACTTCTGAGCCCGGAGACAACTCCTTACCCATCAAGTCACTCATCGCATTAGTTTCAATAATTTTTCTTGATAAACGAACTGCCTCACACCACTCTTTACGTTCATTATCGGTAGATAGATAGTTGAATAGTATACTTGGATACTCTAGAGGGTTAGCAGATTTTATTTTCACATGCCCTCTGACATCAGTCCCCATAGGTCCTACATGCAATTGAAAACCATGTCCTTCGCTAGGCGCCGTACCATCGTATCTAATCGCTAGAGGAAGGAAGTGAAATTGTAGATTAGGATATTCTACAATCTCATTACTTCGTATAAACCCCCCAGCCTCAAAATGATTCGTTGCACCTATTCCTTTCTTCCTAAATAACCAGTCGAAACCAATTTTAGGTGCACGCCATGGATTTAATGCTGGAAACATACTTACAGGTTTCTTACAAGCCCATTGTATATATACTTCTAGGTGATCTTGTAAATTCTCACCAACGCCTGGCAAATCTTTCACAACCGGAATTCCCAAGCGGGTTAGGTGATCTGCATTTCCTATTCCTGACACTTGTAGTAATTGAGGTGTATTAATCGCTCCTCCACAACAAATGATTTCTTTAGCAAACACTTTATACGTTTTTCTACCCTTTTTATATTCTACACCGACAGCTTTAGTACCCTCAAAAAGAATACGCATTACCATTGCTTGTGTCACAACATTAAGATTTTTACGATGTTTTATTGGATGGATATACGCTCTTGCAGCGTTCAACCTTCTTGACTTGTATATAGTTTGATCAAACTTACCAAACCCTTCTTGTTTGTGTCCGTTCACATCATCTGTTATAGGATACCCAGCTTCTTGTACAGAATTAAAAAAGGCATCAAATAGTGGGTTTTCACAATCTGGGGTAGTCAACTTGAGATTGCCTTTATCACCTCTATAGTCATCGCCACCAGCTAATCTAGACTCAACCTTCTTGAAGTAAGGAAGACAATGTGCATAATCCCATTTTTCTAAACCATCATCATTAGCCCATTTCTCAAAATCCATGGCATTTCCACGAATCCAGATCATTCCATTGATAGAGCTACTACCCCCAAGAACTTTTCCTCTAGGCTGAGCAATTCTTCGCTTGTGCATATAAGGTTCAGGATCGGAAGTATATCCCCAATTATAATTTGTCCCAGTTAGTAAATAGGTAAGTGCCGCAGGCATATGTATCCTAAAATCCCACTTATAATCGGGTCTACCAGCCTCTAATACTAACACATCATTGGAAGGGTCTTCACTCAATCGATTGGTAAGAACAGATCCTGCTGAGCCCCCTCCTATTATAATGTAATCGTGTATCATGGGATGATTTTTATAAGTGATGCAATTCGCCCAAATATCCACCTTTAAAATCAAATTTAAAAGAAAAACTAAGTGATAATTGAATGGCAAATAAAAAAGACAACAAGTGTAAATACACAGGGTGATATCACGCTACATCACCTGTAAAGGAGAATACTGTTAATCTAGTAATCTGTTATCTGCAAGCACATCGCAATTTGCTACAGATATAAACTCACGGTTAACGTTTGCAAAACGTGTTTTAAACGATTTGAATTGTTGTAGTATCTTTAGAATAAAATAACAGTTATGCGCCGAAATTTAAACGTCCTTGTCGTTGATGATGAAGCTCCAGCAAGAGCTCTTCTTTGTCGCCAATTAGAAAACATTTGTCCTTCACTTAATGTTGTTGCGTCAGCCTCTAGCGCTGCTGAAGCTAGGTCTTATATAGATAATTTTTCACCGGATGTTGTCTTTTTAGATATTCAGATGCCTTATGAAACAGGCTTAGAATTAATCGAGACATACCAGGATAGAGATTTTTATGTTGTTTTTGCAACATCTTTTAATGAATACGCTATTAAAGCTCTGAGGCAAAGAGCATTTGATTTCCTACTTAAACCCATAGATAACGATGACCTAAAAGCATGTGCAAGAAGGATATTAATGCACTATTATCACAAAAGAAAACCGGGTCAAGGGGCGCTTCCGCCAGCTCCACGTCGTTTTGAAATAGTTACTTTGGGAAAGAGACACTTTGTTAAGCATGATGATATTCAGCATATTGAAGCTTGTGGAAGTTATGCAACGCTTCACTTAATATCGGGACGTCGAATAACCATTTCAAAAAACTTAAAGAAAGTTGAGGGTATACTTGACGACCCTACATTCTTCAGAGTACACAACTCTCACATAGTGCGTCTTAATTATATTCACACATGTAACTATAGATCTCACTCAATAACTTTAGAGAGCGGAAAAAAAATTCCGATGGCTGTTAGAAAAAGAGAAGAGTTAAAACAACGAATGCATATTTTGATATCAAGTTAGGAGTACTTTTGTGCAATGCTTAAGGATATTCGAACATTAGATAGTAAGGAGTTGCATGACGAGGTTGTGGCTATGGGAGAAAAACCTTTTAGGGCGAAGCAACTGGAAGATTGGGTTTGGTCTAAATCTGCTGGATCCTTTGAGGAAATGACTAGTCTATCTAAGACTTTCCGAGAGAAATTGTCAGAAAGATTCATCTTAAAACGAATTGAATTAAGCGAACAGCAGATTAGCAGGGATGGGACGGTTAAATGCGCATTCAAAGTAGATACTGTAAAGTCGGGTGATTTAAATATTATTGAGGGAGTTTTGATTCCGACGAAATCGAGGACGACGGCATGTATCTCATCTCAGGTGGGATGTAGCCTAGCCTGCGACTTTTGTGCAACGGGAAGGCTTAAACTCATGAAGAATCTGACTGCTGCAGAGATGTACGATCAGGTAGAAATGATCGCAACTATATCTCGTGAACGGGAAAGGTCTAATCTCTCGAACATTGTTTATATGGGGATGGGAGAGCCCCTACTTAATTATAAACATGTACTAGAAAGTGTAAAAAGAATTTGTGGGACACCCGGTCTTGGCATGTCCCCTCGGAGAATTACCATAAGTACAGCTGGAATTGCAAAGGCGATAAAGCGATTGGGTGATGATGATGTGAAGTTTAATCTCGCACTAAGCCTCCACGCGGCGAACGATAAAAAACGCTCTGAAATAATGGCAATAAATGATTCGAATAATCTCGAGTCCCTTGCCGAAGCTCTAATATATTTTCACGAGAAAACAGGGTCTAGAGTAACATTTGAATACATCATCTTCCGAGATTTTAACGACGGAATAGAAGACGCTCAGGAACTGGCAATTTTCTGTAAAAATGTACCATGTAAAATCAATATTATCGAGTATAATCCAATTGATGATGGACGATTTCAGCAAGCAGACCCTGAGAAGGTGGATGCCTTTAAGGATTTCCTTGAAGAGCGTAACTTGATTGTTAATGTGCGCAGATCACGAGGCAAAGATATCGATGCTGCTTGTGGCCAACTCGCAAATAAAAATGCTAGCGGAAAAGACTCAGTAATGAAATCCTAGGGAGGATCTAGTCGAGCTTTAAAATTGCCAAGAAAGCTGATTGAGGTACTTCGACAGAGCCGACTTGGCGCATACGTTTTTTACCCTTCTTTTGCTTCTCGAGTAGCTTGCGTTTACGCGTGATATCACCTCCATAACATTTAGCTGTAACGTCTTTACGAACAGCGCTAATGGTTTCACGTGAGATGATCTTAGCTCCGATTGCCGCTTGAATGGCAACCATGAATTGTTGTCGTGGTATAAGCTCTTTAAGCTTGACACAAATACGTTTTCCGAACGAATGAGCGTGATCTCTATGGATTAAAGCTGAAAGGGCGTCAACCTGATCTCCATTGAGCATGATATCAAGTTTGACAAGGTTAGACTCTTTGTATCCGTCAGGGAAATAGTCAAAGGATGCGTATCCACGAGAAATGCTCTTGAGCTTATCATAAAAATCGAAAACAATTTCACCTAGCGGCATGCTGAAAGTAAGCTCCACTCTATCAGATGTAAGATAAATTTGGCTTACGAGATCACCACGTTTTTGAATGCAGAGGCTCATTACCGTGCCGATGTAATCGGACTTGGTGATGATTTGAGCTTTTATAAATGGTTCCTCAACCTTGATTAAACCTTTGTTTTCAGGAAGGTCAGAGGGGTTGTTTATGACTTGCTGGACTCCATTTGGAAGGTGTGCTATATAGCTCACGTTAGGTACGGTTGTGATAACAGTCATATTGAACTCTCTTTCGAGTCGCTCTTGCACTATTTCCATATGAAGCATCCCCAAGAATCCACATCGGAATCCAAATCCCAGGGCAGCTGAGCTTTCAGGCTCAAAAACCAAAGAAGCGTCATTGAGCTGGAGTTTTTCCATAGAAAACCTCAACTCTTCGTAATCATCCGTATCCACTGGGTATAGACCCGCAAAAACCATGGGTTTGACATCTTCAAATCCGGTGACAGCCTCTGTACAAGGGTTTTCACAAGTTGTTAAGGTGTCGCCGACTTTAACTTCTTTCGCTTCCTTAATACCAGAAATAATATACCCAACATCTCCGATACTTAAAGTGTCTTTAGGGATTAAATCAAGACCTAGAACACCGATTTCATCTGCGATATATTCTTTATCTGTGGAGAGAAACTTCACTTTGTCGCGACGATTTAGGGTTCCATTGACCACACGGAAATAAGCGATAATTCCTCTAAAACTATTGAAAACGGAATCGAAAATCATTGCCTGAAAAGGTGCGTTGGCATCACCTTTAGGGGCCGGTACTTTTTCCACAACAGCTTTAAGAATCTCAGGAACGCCTAACCCAGATTTTCCAGAGGCTGGGATGATGTCTGACCTATCACAACCTATAAGATCAATAATCTGGTCGCCGACCTCTTCAGGATCAGCGGAATCGAGGTCCATTTTATTGAGAACGGGTATGATTTCTAGGTCGTGTTCAAGGGCGAGGTAAAGGTTGGAGATGGTTTGGGCTTCTATTCCCTGAGTTGCATCGACAATTAATAAAGCTCCTTCACAAGCAGCGATGGAACGGCTCACCTCGTATGAGAAATCCACGTGCCCTGGAGTATCGATTAAATTCAAGATGTACTCCTCACCATCGGTATGGGTGTGCTGCATTTGAATTGCGTGACTCTTGATGGTGATTCCCCGCTCTCGCTCAAGGTCCATATCATCGAGGGTTTGCTCTTGCATCTGACGCTCAGTAATAGTACCAGTTTCTTGAAGAAGTCTGTCAGCTAGAGTACTTTTCCCATGGTCAATATGGGCGATAATACAGAAGTTTCTAATGCGTTTCATTTGTGGCCTGTGTCTGCGCCGAAAACCCTCGGCGCGTGGCAAAAATAAGTCGTTATCAGGTGTTATCCACTAAATAGTTTTATACGATGCGCAGACGTCGTATATTTACGTTCGTTAAATGCAAGATTTACAATGATAAGATTCCTTCAGAACGCCTTCATTTTATGCTCGATTATCGCCATTACAACACCTAATGTTGTGGCTCAGAGTAATATAGATTTCATAGCTCAGAAAAGTGCTGAAAAAATCATCAATTCATATGGTGGATTCAATCACGCTGTTCTCAATATGACTCGTGACGAATGGGATGTTGTGAGAGCATGGGAAGGCTTTGATGAGAATGCATATCTTGAGACACTAAGCAATTTTAAGGCATCTTTTTCTGATGAACGTGAGAAGAGGAAAGCGGATAGACAATCAAAAATTCTTCAAAGCGATTGTGGATGCTGGGTTGAGCCAGACGCATCATATACAACGATGGTACCCCCTCCAGGACTAGGTGGATTACAGCCAGGTGAAGAACAATGGGAAACTCAAGGAGGTGCCGGATGGGATGTTGATTGCTCCTCTGCACCAATATCTTTGGGCTGGACATTTGAACTTTATGGGAGTTCATATGAAGAATTTTACGTGAACTCAAAAGGAATGATTTCTTTTGGCGGCGATGTAATAGACTGGACACCTACATCCTTTCCTGAAGCTGAATACAATCAAATCGCTGGCTATTGGCAGGATACAGACACTCGTTCTGTGGGTGAGATAATGTATAAAGTAACTCAAAATGCTGTATATGTAAATTACGTTGAGGTGGGTTATTATAACAATCAAAACGACCTCTCAAACAGCTTCCAAATCATTATTACACCTAACGATGGTATCATTGGTGATGGTAACAATGCACAGGTATGTTATCTAGACATGAACTGGGCTCACGGCGATGTAGGTGGCGGCAGTGGTTGTTGCGGGACAGACCCGGGTGTTACAGGAGCGGACCAAGCTGCTACTGACCCTGACGGACCCCACGTTCAATTCGGTCGATTTAACCTTTTAGATGACACATACAATGGCCCTTATGGTATTGGCCCTGGTGCAGATGACGGGATCAATTGGCTTGATTTTAAATTCTTTGACCTGAATACGGCAGTTTCTAGTACGAACCTACCACCTGTTCCGACTGAGAATTTGGGGTGTGATACAATTACAATATGTTTAGGTCAGACCTTCGATATTGGGGTAAATTTCCTCGGGCCTGAACCCGGCCAGTTTGTTACGCTCGATGTTACTCAAAATCTTTCTGCTGGAAATTCTATAACAGATTATAGTGTGATTGATGGAGAAACGGCCAGTTTGAATGGGATTTTTCAAGGTGTCGAGGCAGGGATTAGTACCATAGCTATTGTCGCTACAGATGATGGAGAAATTCCTTCGGTAACTGACCTAACGATGGTTATAGAAGTCCTCGACGTGATACTTCCAGAGTTGACAATTGACGGAAACTTGTCTATTTGCGCTGGAACTGCAACAGAAATTACAGCATTGGGGGCTTTTGACAGTTTTTCATGGAACCTGAGTAGTGCATTCACTGACGGAAATGTAGCAACAATTCCTTTCGGAGGGGCTATTGTTGTTACAGGTATTCTAGACGTGGGATGTTCAGTATCACAGACATTTTACATAGACCAAACCCCTTACTATCTTCCGGATATTGAACCTTTACCACTTGTTATTTGTTCTGATGACACAGCTTATGTATTCGCACCTAATCCAGATGATTTATACGTTGATTTTTCCTGGGAGGCTGATTGGAATGGTCTTGGAGGTGAGGTTTATGAAGTAGGACCAAGTGGTAATGAGGCTTGGCTTGCGCCTGGGATGTATAGACTCCTAGTTGAAGATACAGGCGGGTGTTTCGGACAACGCGTTTTCTTAGTGGACGGTGTTGATTCAAGCATTCCAGATGTGACGATTCCACCGATGTGTACAGGTCTAGATACTGTCGTCTTTGAGGGGGGCTTTTCAAGTGCTAATGAAGGAGATTTAAATATATATCTGATTTCATCAAATGATTATGGATGGGAGGGTAGCTTTATAAATGTATATGTAAATGGAGTATCAGTTGCCACTGTAACACTATCATTTAGTAATTTTGATACTTTTGCATATCCCATTGTTTTCGGAGATTTTATTGAGGTAGAATATGTTTCAGCGAATGCTAACAATGACATTAACAACCAAGTCCAAGTCTATAACTGTAGCAATAGTGAAAACTTAACAGAAATAAACACCCTAATACCAGGAATGATTTACTCTTCAGATGCTCTATGTGCTACACAAGAAGCATATGGAATTTGGGATGTAACCAGCGGACCAGGTACTTCTTGGTTTGAATATGACAACCAGTACAATACTCTTTGGGCTCCTACAGAGTATGGAATGTATGAAATATGTTTTTATGAGGAGAATTGCAACATTCCCTATTGCTATGATATTGAAGTTACTCTTCCACCAACCATAACATTAAGTGACTCAGTAGTGTTCTTATGTGATGGAGAAGTTTTGGGATTATCTGCTGATACTACTGATGCAGGAGGATCGGCTACGATTAACTGGCCATACCCAGGGACGGACGATATTCTTAATAATGAGTACGATTACGATGAGTACACGGAGGCTATTATTGTAGTTGATATTGAAAATGGCTGCGGATCAGATGAAGCCCAGGTTGAGGTAACCGCTCAATTTTCTCCACTTATTAACAGCATGTTCTTATGTGATGATGATGACTCTACCACCATCGACCCCATCGAAGGAGACGAAAATTACAACTTAGATTACGAGTGGACTTGGAATGGTGGAGCCATTGATGGCGACGATGTACTTGTTGTAAACACAACGGGATCTTACTGCGTTACTGTAACAAATGAGTGCTTCCCCGATGGAAATTCTGATTGTGGATTTGTTGATATTGTAAGCCAAATCGACGATGTTTTTGCCGCTGAAGCCGGAGGAGCAGTGAGCGATTGTACCGGCCTAGGGATTGATCCAGGAGAGTCTGTAACAATTGATTTAAATCTTCCCACCGATCAGTATACAGCTACGTGGCCTGATGGCTCAACAGGAGCAAGCTGGACAATAGCTGAAGATTTGCAAGCTACAGACGCGCAAGGCAATCTTCTTTACGACGAAGAGGGATATCCAATTTGGGCTTATAACGGCTCGCAAATATGCGTAGAAATTGAAGATCCTTATGGCTGTGGAGTTACAGATCACTGTGTTTTCTTATTTATAGGACAACAACCCACAATAAGTCCTGACGTTAATGGTGTTATATCGGCCCAACTTGACCCTATCATCACAATGTGCCCGGAGATACCCTATACGTTTGATTTAAATGCAATTCAACCAGGGCCTCCGTATAGTGATATATCATGGTCAACAGTTTGCAATGGTGAATATATTTATTTCGGAAATGACGAGTCGGAAACGCTTACGAGTTGGCAGTTCCCTGAAGATTGTTGGGGACAAGTGTTAACAATGCAAGGTACTCTTGCGAATCCCTGCGCTCCAGGTGGATTGGTATGGGAAGTTGACGTAGAAGTAGATTATTGTGAAATTAAAATACCCAATGTATTTACTCCTAGGAATGCAGATTTGTTAAATCAGAAATTTGAGATCGAAGGATTAGAAAATTATGATGATGTACTCGTTAGAATATTCGATAGATGGGGTAATCTTATTTACGAAAACTTTAACTACCAGAACGAATCAGCTTGGTTTGGAGATGATGCTGCTGATGGAACGTATTGGTACACTTTGCTTCTTCCAAATGGTTTCGAACACAATGGGACGGTTAATATTTTCCGCTAAAATTATTTGAGAAACTAGTAAATTTGGCTAAAGTACGCACCCAGTATACCTGTTCAGATTGCGGTGCATCGTCATCGCAATGGGTGGGAAAGTGTCCAGGTTGTCAAGCATGGAATACCCTTTCAGCTGAAACGATTGCCGATTTAGGAAAACGAACACACAGGTACGCTGAAGGCGTTTCTGGAGGAGTTCTTAGTCCTAGAGTCATGCCACTTTCCGAAGTCAGTATAGATAAAGTCACACGACTTTCTTCAGGCGAGGTAGAGTTAGACAGAGTCCTAGGGGGTGGAGTAGTTCCGGGCTCCCTAATACTTCTTGGCGGTGAGCCAGGAATAGGGAAATCAACACTAATGCTTCAGGTTGCTATGATGGTTAGCAGTTTTGGGAAGAAGGTTTTATATGTAAGTGGAGAAGAAAGCCCTGAACAGGTTCGTATGAGAGCTATGCGAATTGGAAAGGTACCCGCTGACTTAATGATCCTACCAGAAACAAGGGTCCCGCTGGTTTTAAGTGCACTAAGGGAAGAAAGTTTTTCTTTGCTATTCATTGATTCAGTCCAAACTTTAGATCAGCCTGAAATCGATGGAGCCCCTGGTTCAGTTTCTCAAATCAGAGAATCCGTCGCAGCAATAACTGCGCATGCAAAAGCTCATGCACTGCCCGTATTCTTAGTGGGACATATTACTAAAGAAGGATCAATTGCAGGTCCTAAAGTGCTTGAACATATGGTGGATGTAGTTCTTCAATTTGAAGGTGACCGCAATCATGCTTATAGAATGCTAAGGGCTGCAAAAAATAGATTCGGAACCACATCGGAGTTAGGTATCTATGAGATGCTTGGTGATGGTTTAAAAGCCGTGGAAAACCCCAGTGAGGTATTGTTAGGTGAAGCAGGAGAAGCCTCAAGCGGATCTGCAATCTCCGTTGCCCTTGAAGGTGCCAGGCCTCTTCTCATAGAAATGCAAGCTCTTGTAAGTACTGCTGTTTACGGTACGCCACAGAGATCTGGAACTGGATTTGATTTGAGAAGGTTAAATATGCTTCTTGCTGTTTTAGAAAAACGCTGTGGCTTTAAGTTGGGTTCATTTGATGTTTTTCTAAACTTAGCTGGAGGGCTCAAGATTAAAGACCCCGCAAACGACTTGGCGGTTGTTGCAGCAATTCTATCTTCAAGTTTAGACCTTCCTCTCGATCGTGACACTTGTTACGCAGGAGAAGTGGGATTGAGTGGTGAAATCAGACCGGTCGCTAGACTTGAAGAAAGAATGTCAGAAGCGGCTCGATTGGGAATGAAGCGCATGCTAGTAAGCGGTCATGGAAAAACTCCACCGGTTCCTAAAGGCCTTAAGCTGGTTGCGATTAAGAGAGTCTCTGACATCCAGAGAGTGATCTTTTAAAGCAATTACTTTCCATCCAGCACTACGACAAACTCTCCTCGGGGAGCCTTTTCCACAAATCGTGCAAGAACTTCGTGAACACTCCCTCTGACAACCTCCTCGTGAAGTTTAGATATTTCGCGGCAAAGTACAATTCGTCTGTCGCCACATTCGTATTTAATAATTTCTTCAAGCAGCTTAATCACCCTGTGTGGACTTTCATAAAGAACGGTAGTGCTAGACTCTTCAAGAATCATTAATAGCCTTTTTTGCCTTCCTTTTTTATGTGGTAAAAACCCTTCAAAAATAAAACGGTCACACGGCAAACCCGAAACGACCAGAGCTGGAACGAAAGCTGTAGCCCCAGGGAGACAACTGACATTAATATCTGCTTCAACGCAGGCTCGAACAAGTAAAAACCCTGGATCAGAAATTGCTGGGGTCCCAGCATCGGAACACAGTGCATAGTTCAGCCCTGTATTAATTTGGTCTACAATAGCGTCCACCGCTCGATGTTCATTGTGCAGATGGAAAGATCGAATGGGCCTGTCGATATCGTAGTGACGCAAAAGCTTCCCAGTAGTTCGGGTATCCTCTGCAAGGATTAAATCTGCTGAACGGAGTACTTCAAGGGCTCTTTCAGTAATGTCCTTAAGATTCCCTATGGGCGTTGGGACAACAAATAACTGACCTTTATTCATGACTGGAATCGCCTGTTTATTCGTGTGTAGAACGAGTCTAAAGCGGCCTCAATTTCGCTACTTGTACCTCTTGTTTTAATACTGGAGGTGAATACCTTTTCTGCACTCTTAATATTATTACACTGGTCTACGAGATCTAACATATCATTAAATCTTATGTTGTCGTTCGAAAATAAAGTAGAGGTGAAGTTAGCTCTATCTATGATAGTCAGACCTTCACCTATAGAGTTGAGGGGAGTGGACTGAAGACTTTCAGCCAAACTTTTTATTTTTAAATTCGCTTTTTTTGGTGGTGCACCAGTGACTTCTTCTATAGACGAGATTAAATCCGTTTGAGACTTTTCACTTTCATCATCTATCTCTAGATTTATGAGATCTTCGCCATCTGATCCTTTCTGAGCAAAAGATTCAAAAGCTTTATAGCGCAAAATGGTAATCCGTTCATAGAGATTTCGTGATAAAGCATGCATCTCGATGATTTCATCGGTGGATAATTTACCGACCTTGAGATTTCTCACGTTATTATCAAGCTGACTCACGAGCTCTTCTAGGCTTATGTACTTTTCACGACTCATAGATGAGCATTTGGTATAATGGCAAATATACAGTTTGGAATCAGGGTCTCGTTAAAAATCATCATCATCAATATCGTTGAGATTATTAGATTTTTTTTCTTTCTTGTTTTTCGGCTTCCCCCCAGACTCCTCAGAATCCTCTGTGTCATCAACTGTTGTTGCTTCGTTAGATTGTTCACCTGCGTTTTGAATAGCCTCTTTTATCTTCCCGGCTTCATCCCTAAAAGATTTCCTCCTGTGTGATGTATGTGCAGATCTGTCATAGCTATAAACGGGTTCGTCAAGCGTTCCGTCCATTGCTAAAAAGAACATATTCCCAAGACCGTCATCTTCAATATTTCCAAACTCCACTTCTCGTGATTTTCGTAAATCTCTTAAAGAAAAACCTAAGGTATAATCGATTTTTCCGGAAAAGCTGTGCACCCCCTCTATACTAACATCCATTGCAGAAGAGTGTATGTTAATGTTGGGTATCGTGGTTGTAGATGAAGAAATATAAATAGGAGATTCTAAATCGTCTAATTGGATGTTTTTCAACCGCTCTCTCAAATCATTCGGATCTACTAAGGGAGCCATCAACCGGTGTTCTTTAAGATAATCGGCTACATCGTCGAAGACCTCAAAGTTTTCAAGACGACCATGAGAGACCCCTACGTTTAGGTTAGCATTTAATGATTCAGGAGACCAAACCCCATCGTTTCCCCACCCCATTTTACACGTCCCCGCTAAATTCAAAGAGCCTCCTATATGTTGTGCTCTGAGAGTATTTTGGCCAAAATTATCGTAACAATCAAACAATTTCGGGAGTGAAATCCCATCCGCACTCCCCGACAAATTTAGAGCCCAACCTTCAGAGCTTGGTCTGAATGACCCCTCTACTCTTACGAGTCCTTCTAAAGTCCTTGCTGTTGAGTTAGTGATTTTAAATTTTGACGGGGTAACATGTGCGCGAGTTAAAAATGACTCACACTCAAGAGCATTCCAAGTCAGATTTTTAGATTCAATTTTGAGCGATAGATTAGAACCTGAAGGTAAAAAGGTTGGGCTCTTAGTGCTATCCTCAGCAACGGTGTTGTTTTCCCACCAACTTAAGATTGACCCTACATCTATTTGTTCTGCCTCGAGATTGATATCACCCTCGACAGCTCCTCCCAAAAACCAATTTTCAAAACCCAACAATTCCGCACGAACCTCTCCAACGTTCCCAGCCCAATCATATCCAAGCGTCTTGATTTGAAAATTTCTATTGTTGAAATGAGTTCTTAAGTTGCTTATCCTGTAAGGAACCCCGTTTAATACACCGCCTAATTTTTCAGATTCCAGAGTGCATAAAAAAACATTAATTTTTCCCCACGGAGATATATTTAATTCGGAACCGATCTCTAACACTCCTTCTTTTGGTAAATAAGAGTACTTAGTGCTGTTGAGTACCGGAATCCAACTGCTATAAGGTGCTCCGGCGTCTAAGGTTGATTGGGTTGTCACTCGCCAATTGGCTTTACTTGTGTTTATGCAATTCGCATCACCATTTATTTGGAGACCCTTAGAATCGATTTGAAATGATTGAATTGAAATAGCTAAACTGTGGCTATTTGAACGATACTCACAGGTTCCTTCTGCTGATAACCTCCCTGTTTTTACCATTGAAAATCCAGTAATTACAGGTGAAACAGATAAACTACTTTCAGGAAGCGTCCACGTTACTAAAACATCTTCTTTTTCTACATTTATCAATAGACTTACCTTCCCATCGCAATTTATTCCACTTAAATACCCATCTAAGAATTCTTCTTTTACAATTCTTTTGAGTTTATTTATACTTAACTCTTCTATTTGAATTTCAGCAAATAAATCTTGATTATAATCTAATTTACCACTTACAGCAATACCATTGAGATTGCCATCTCTGATTGAAACAGAAACCGAATCCTTCTCCCCCAATTGAAATTCTCCTATAATCTCACCACTCAAACCAAGTAAATTTTCTGTACCATTCCCGCCGATTACTTTACCGTTTGCAAAAGAAATATCGTAATGATCGTCCCTAATATCAGCTCTATCAATCTGGACGCTGTATGTTTCCTCGTCATTTGAATGCGCCGTTATTGCCACATCTTCAAATCTAAAAAAAATGACTTTTACGTCTGCATCTAACTCCGGTTGGTGAGCGTCTTGCGTTTTTAAAATAGCGGTATTCCAGTCGCCATTTTCGGCTTGTCTTAAATTAACATGGGCTTCTTCTAAGATAAAGGCTTCAACTACAGGGTCTGAGAATAACACGTCCCAGAGTGACAAGACCACGCCTAGCTTAACGGCTGTAAGTATTGTGTCAACAGGGTTGACCGTGTGGGTTGTGGCTCCCCCGAGGGCGATGTTATTTAAGTTAACCCTCACTTTAGGGAATTCAGACCAAACCGAGACCTCGATCTCCTGTACGCTCAATTCCACACGGAGTTTATCTCCAACTCGTTCAAGAGCAAAAAGTTTAATTCGCTCCTCATTTGCCATTACTATGATTGTAATCGCACTTATTATGAGCGATATGACAATCCCAATGGTTATTAATATCCTACGTTTCCTCATTAGCGTAAATAGTCACCCAAATGTGTTAGGCCTCCTGATTTTATCAATTCTCTAAAATCTCTATTGTTGTCAGGATTGAGTTTGTATTCTCTAATTCTACCTGAATCACCTCCATCCTTTCGGATGATTTCAAATCCATTAGGTGTATCGTCTTTAAGCACCGCCTCCCAGAGTTTCACCTTTTCGTCATCGTTACCATCAAAACGATAGACATGTATAACGTCTCTATCTCGTTTTGCAAACATAAGATTCCATCTCTGAGAGTCCTCAGTTTTAGAACTTAAGATATAATAACCCGCGAATTTTCGTAGAACATTTTCTTCACCTAAAACGACTTCGTCAGTCCCGAAAGTAATGTATTGAGAATGGATGGAAAGATTTTCCTCTAAGTCATCGCTTTGTTCAGAGAAAGTCCAATCTCCCTGCCAAGATTTAGGGAAGTGATTCTTATCACACCTGTTCATTGGCATAGCTTCTGGGAAAGTCACCTCAATACACCCGCTTAGGATGAGTATTGCGCTAAACATAATCAGCAATATATTATTTCGAAGCATCATTAAATTGATTTAAAGATTACAATGTCAAAGCGAGTACTCCGACGACAAAACAGTAAACGGCAAACCACATTAGATTAGTACCTTTCACAAGTTTAATCATCCATTTACATGCGGCAAGCCCAGCAACAAAAGCTGCGATTACACCGACCGTATATCCTACATAAGGAACGGAAGATTGACTCATTTCGGCAGCTGATTCGTTTCCGAGTATATCTTTTATCTCCAGTAAATTTGCCCCGATTATTGGAGGAAGCGCCATTAAGAAGCTAAATTTTGCTGCTTCAGCTCTTGAGATTCCGAGTAAAAGAGCTGCTCCGATGGTACTTCCCGAACGACTTATGCCAGGTAAAATGGCTCCTGCTTGTGCCAAACCTATCGCTATAGAGGTGCTTACACCAACAGAACTCCTTGGCTTAGATTTTACTTTTTGTGAAATAGCGAGGATTGCAGCAGTAACAATTAGCATGGCGCCAACAAAAGAGCTTGAGGCGAGACCTTCAATTTGGTCTTTGAAATTTAAACCAATAATGGCCGCAGGAATAGCACTTAAAACGATAAGCCCAACATATTTCCTGGCTTTTTCACCCTCCTCATTTTTCTTGAAAACGCCCGTGATTAAATTTAAGATATCCTCACGGAAAACCACAATCGTACTCAAAGCGGTAGCTCCGTGTACCAGAACGGAAAAGGTCAAATCTTCTTCAGGAAGCTGAAGTATGGCAGTCCCTAGTGTCAAGTGCCCAGAGCTCGAAACGGGAAGAAACTCTGTTAAACCCTGTATGAGCCCAAGAATTAGGTATGAAAAAATTTCCCAGAGATGAGCCATTAACGGGTTAAGATTTTTTTAGAATAGCAAATAAGATGGTGCCATATCCTGATAGGATGATATACGGTGCAAGGGTTATTCGTCTGAAATTGAAAATCTCGTAGCTAAATACGTTTGGATCATCAGATCCCCCTCCACTCATTAGAATATATCCAACAACCAACAGCACAAGTCCCAGCCCCAATAATTTATAGTTAACAGCAGAAAAGGCAAAGTTTCCATTGTCAGAATTTTTATCCATTTCTTTATTCATAGTGCGAATTTAGGTTAATGAAGTTGGCCTACGTCGAGTCGCAAGTATCGGTTTACAGCTAAGGCTGTTGATAGAACCCCTAAGATCCCCCCAAGAACGGTAAGCCCTCCTGCGATGTAAATTAAATACAGAGGCTCGAGTAAAAAAGCAGTTGAACCAAGTGGGCCTTTTAAAATCGAAAGGGCTAACACGATGAAAGCAAATGAAAGAAGCCCGGAACTTCCCCCAAGCACAAGTCCTTGATTAAGGAATGGCCTACGAATAAACGCGGGTCTAGCACCCACCAGTTGCATGTTGCGTATTAAAAAACGACGAGCAAAAACGGTGAGTCTCACTGTATTATTCATGAGAGCGAGGGCAATAAATAAACAAACCCCAGCAAGCGCAAGTAGCGGTAGCATGAGTTTGTCAATTGTTTTCTCAATTTTTGCGAGCAGCTCATCTTGCCAAATAACTTCTGCAACCCCATTCACACTTTCAAGCCTAGTGGCAATTTCCAGGAGCTTGTCTGAATTCCCGAATTTAGACTTTAACCTTAGATCCATCGCAGGAGGAAGAGGTATGTAGCCTAAAAACTCCACAAAGGATTCGCCTAAATCTTGCTCAAGCTTTTCAGCGGCTACTTTTGGGTCTATGTAAATTGCTTCTGCGACCGCTTGGTCTGTTTCAACAATTGCAAGAGCTTTGTTCAGGGTTTCAAGATCGAGGTCTCTCATAAAATATACCTGCATGCGAACCTCTTGTCGCAGTTGTTTTTCCCAACGCGCACCTAAAAAAGAAATTACAGAAATCATTCCAATTAAAACAAGCGTTAAGGTCATTCCCACAACCGTAGTAAATGTCGTAGTTGCTTGAGATGCAGGGAGTCTATTCTTGTTTATGCGATGCTTAGAAGCCATACCCCAAAGATGCACCCGCGTGGCGTTAAGACTGACAACATTAAAAAAAGTTATGTTATTTAGAATGATTATGAATAACGTGATGTTCTATACCATAAAGTAGGTATTTTTGTACTATGATTAAAGTTAGTGATTCAGCTAAACAGCATGTGATTAAACTGCTCAGCGAAGAAGGCCGTCCCGAAGGAAGTTTTGTGCGTGTAGGAGTGAAAGGAGGAGGATGCAGCGGTCTTATGTACGAGATGGACTTTGATCACCAAGTAAAAGACGGTGATCAAGAGTTCGAGGACAAGGGCGTGAAGATAGTAGTCGATAAGAAGAGCTTTTTATACTTAGTAGGAACGGAACTGCGTTACAGTGGCGGTCTCAACGGAAAGGGATTCGAGTTTTATAACCCCAACGCCAACCGCACCTGTGGTTGTGGTGAAAGTTTTTCATTATAGATAGACTGAGATGAAGGGAACAGAAGAAGAAAATTTACTCAGTGAGGTAACTGAGAAAAATTACGAATACGGTTTCACTACTGAAATCGAATCGGATACAATTGCACCAGGGCTTGATGAAAGCGTTATTAGAACCATTTCTAAGAAAAAAAACGAACCAGACTGGTTGTTAGACTGGAGATTGGAAGCTTTTGCTGCTTGGTCTAAAATGGAGGAACCTGAGTGGGCACATGTCACGTACGATAAGCCCGACTTACAATCAATCAGCTTTTACTCCGCGCCCAAGCAAAAAAAGGTACTCGCCTCTTTAGACGAGGTAGATCCAGAGCTTTTAAAGACGATGGAGAAGCTGGGGATAAGCTTAGAGGAGCAGAAGAAGTTAAGCGGAGTGGCGGTGGACTTTGTGATGGACAGCGTTTCAGTGGCGACATCGTTTAAAGAGACGCTGGGAGAAATGGGAGTGATTTTCTGCTCACTTGGTGAAGCAATACAGGAGCACCCAGAGCTTGTGCGCAAGTACTTAGGAACAGTAGTCCCGCAGAGAGACAACTATTACGCAGCTTTAAACTCTGCCGTATTTACAGATGGATCGTTTTGCTATATCCCTAAAGGAGTAAGGTGTCCGATGGAGCTCAGTACGTATTTCAGGATTAACCAAGCGGGAACAGGTCAGTTCGAGAGAACTCTGATTGTTGCTGATGAGGGCAGTTACGTGAGTTATCTAGAAGGATGCACTGCTCCACAGAGAGACGAAAATCAGCTTCATGCTGCTGTAGTAGAAATTATTTCTCACGATGAGGCAGAGGTAAAGTACAGTACGGTACAGAATTGGTATCCGGGAGATAAAGATGGTAAAGGCGGTGTCTTTAACTTCGTTACAAAGAGAGGGATTTGCCACAGGGCCGCGAAAATTAGTTGGACTCAGGTGGAGACAGGTTCGGCGGTGACTTGGAAATACCCGAGCTGTATTTTGAAAGGAGATGACAGCATCGGAGAGTTTTTCAGCGTCGCTGTGACGAATAACAAGCAACAGGCCGATACAGGGACGAAGATGATTCACCTAGGTAAGAGGACCCGTTCGACAATCATTTCTAAAGGAATATCTTCTGGAGAATCTCAGAATTCTTATCGAGGATTAGTCCAAATTCATCCTAGTGCAGAAAATGCTCGCAACTTCTCAGTTTGCGATTCTCTCCTGATGACTGATAGATGTGGAGCCCACACCTTTCCGTACATAGAAGTGAAAAACCCAACTGCTCAAATCGAGCACGAGGCAACAACTTCGAAAATCGGTGAAGATCAAATTTTCTACTGCCAACAACGAGGAATCGAAGAAGAAGAAGCGATAGGCCTTATTGTTAAGGGTTATGCAAAGGATGTCTTAAATAAACTGCCTATGGAATTTGCAGTTGAAGCACAAAAACTACTAACGATTTCATTAGAAGGAAGCGTAGGATAAAGCTGAAAAGCAACTTAGAATGCTAAAAATAAAAAATTTACACGCCAAAGTTGGCGACAACGAGATTCTAAAAGGTCTCAATCTTGATGTTAAACCAGGTGAAATCCATGCGATCATGGGTCCTAATGGATCTGGAAAATCTACTCTAGCAGCAGTGTTAGCAGGTCGTGAAGCATACGAGGTGACTGATGGAATGGTGGAATTAGATGGCACGGACTTACTCGATCTTGAAGCCAGTGACCGCGCTCGTGAAGGAGTTTTCCTTGCTTTTCAATATCCAATCGAAATCCCAGGTGTATCTAACTTAAACTTTATGAAGGCCGCCGTAAACGCAAAGCGCGCTCACCAAGGCCAGCCACCTATAAAAGCAAAGGACTTCCTCGCCAAGGTAAAGGAGTGTTCTTCTCTTGTGGAATTAGATGGAAGACTTCGCGACCGTTCCGTGAACGAAGGGTTTTCTGGAGGTGAAAAGAAACGCAACGAGATTTTCCAAATGGCGATACTCGAACCTAAGCTTTGTATTCTAGACGAAACAGACTCAGGCCTCGATATCGACGCATTGAGAGTCGTTTCTAAAGGGGTGAATGCGATGCGTTCCCCAGACCGAGCTTTCATAGTAATCACTCACTACCAAAGGCTTTTAGATCACATTATCCCCGATTTCGTTCACGTTTTATCGAACGGTATCATCGTGAAAAGTGGAGGCAAAGAGCTCGCTCTTGAGCTTGAGGCTAAGGGATACGATTGGCTTAAGGAAGAGCAGAACGCTTAGTATATGACAGTTCTCACAGACATATTTAAATCGACCCTTCCACCCCCCACTCGGAAATCTGAGAGGTGGAAATATTCGCCTATTGCGAAGCTTTTAAACTCTACCCTTTCTACAGATTCATCTGAAATAGATAGTGGGTTTTCGAATGAAATAGCTCCCAATCCGGTTGAAGGACTCGAGGCTTACAGGCTCGTTTTTAGAAATGGCAGGTTCGACTCCTCATTGAGTGACCTTCCGGTTGCCAAAGGTGTGATTTGCATGCCCCTAAGCGAGGTGTCGGCCGAGGAGACCCCGGAATTTAAAAACACATATTCAAAGACTGAATGGGTTGGCGAGCTTAATGAGAGTTACCACCAAGATGGGATGTACTTGAAAATTGCCCGAAATATTAAACTTGACAGGCCGGTTTTAATTCATCACTTGACTGACGGAAAAGATGTGGCAAGTTTCCCCAGACATTTTGTGAGAGTAGAAGAGGGTGGAGAAGTAGATGTGGTTGTTTGGTCTAGCGCGACAAAAAATTCAAGCGGAATGTACAATGGTATTTTAGAAGCTTCAATAGCTCCAAATGCCTCTTTAATGCTTGAGAAAGTTTGCAATGAGGATGGAGAGGTCTACCACTTCTCGCACGAGAACATCATACAAGAACGCGACAGTAAATTCAAGATGCACACCTTCACTGTGAAAGGTCATTGGGTCAGGAACGAACTTGAAATTATCTCACGTGGAAAGGGAACAGACTCGATTTTTAACGGTGCTTTCCTGCCGACTGGGAATGAGCATGTGGACAACCACACCACCATGGATCACACCAGTACGGATGGTACTTCCTCTGAGCTTTACCGTGGGATTATGTATGGGACTTCGACAGGCGTTTTTAATGGAAAAGTTTTCGTTAGACCTGATGCCCAAAGAACGAATGCCTTCCAACAGAACACAAATATCGTAGCCGACCGAGGAGCTTCTATCAATGCAAAACCCGAATTGGAAATCTATGCAGACGACGTGAAATGCGCCCATGGATGTACTGTGGGTCAGTTCGATCTAGATGCCCTTTTCTACCTTAAATCACGTGGAATTAACGAAAAAGCTGCCAAAGCTCTCCTCGTCGAGGCCTTCTTAGCTGACGTTATTTCTAACGTCCCGAGCGCAGAACTTCGTGAGGAAATCATGAAAATCTACACAGAAAGACATGGTTGGTAAGGATGAGAACACATACGACGTTCAGGAGATTCGTAGAGAATTCCCCATTCTTGAGAGACAGGTAAACGGTCACCCACTCATCTACTTAGACAGTGCTGCTTCCTCCCAAAAGCCACGCGCCGTCATTGAGTCACAACGTGAATACCTCTCTCACTTCCACAGCAATATTCACAGAGGAGCTCACGCCCTCGCCACCCAAGCGACAGACGCTTTCGAGGGAGCCCGAGAAACTGTCCGAGAATATTTTAACGCCTCGAAGTCCTCTGAGATCGTCTTTACTTCTGGAGCTACAGATAGCATTAACCTTGTCGCGGGGACCTGGGGGAGGTCTAATCTTACGAGTGACTCGACCATATTATTGACCAGACTTGAGCACCACAGCAACATCGTTCCTTGGCAAATTTTAGCTACGGAGATAGGATGTAAAATTGAAGTTGTCGATGTTTTGCCTGACGGATCTTTAGACTTGTTAGATTTCAACCAAAAACTAGGTCTTAAACCTGCCCTCGTATGTTTCCCTCACGTTTCCAATACCCTTGGGACGATTAATGATGTAAAAACCCTAACCTCACTTGCACATAAGGTGGGATCTGTAGTGTTAATCGATGGCGCTCAGGCAGCACCCCATTGTCAGGTAGATTTGCAAGACTTAGACTGTGACTTTTATGCTTTTTCAGGTCATAAAATGTACGGACCTACAGGCGTAGGAGTGCTTTATGGAAAGCTAAATTTATTAGAGTCTATGCCACCCTGGCGCGGGGGAGGGGAAATGATTTCTTCCGTTAGTTTCGAAGAACCCACGACGTTCAACATCCCCCCTTATAAATTCGAAGCGGGCACTCCCAATATCTCAGGAGTGATAGGCCTTGGTCAGGCAATTTCATGGATGAAATCTGTCGGAGTTGATAAAATCGCCGCACACGAACTCGCCCTCACCAAGTACGCCCACAAAAAGCTACTTAAAATTGAAGGCCTGAAAATATATGGAACGGCAGAGAATAAGGCTGGAGTCGTAAGTTTCCTCGTTGACGGAACACACCCTTCAGACCTCGGAACCTTACTAGATCAACTCGGGATAGCCGTCCGAACTGGATCTCACTGTACTGAGCCTCTTATGAAGTGGCTGGGTGTTTCGGGTACGGTAAGAGCAAGTTTTGCAGCTTACACAACATTTGACGAGATAGATGCCCTTGTTGCTGGACTTGAGCGGGCAATAAAAATGTTAAGGTAATTTATAGAATTATTTCATGAGTCTTATAGAAAAAATCAACAACGCAGAAACTACGATAGTTGATGTACGAACACCTGGAGAATTTGTGGGCGGTCACGTCGCGGATTCTGTCAACATCCCGCTTAATGAAGTTGTTTCAAGAATTGAAGAGCTCAAAACGATGCAGCCCTTAGTCCTTTGTTGTGCTTCGGGAGGACGAAGTGGACAAGCGGCAGATTATTTATCAGAACAAGGACTGGACGTGGTAAACGGAGGTGGTTGGAAGATTGTAGACGCACAGAAAGTCTAATCGCAATGTATTAGATGTGCTTAATAAAGGCAATCCAAAAAAATATCTATACAAAACCGCATTAGACAATTTCACCCGAATATCTTTACCATATGAATAGCACGAACAAGGTAAATTCTAGGCAAGATGAAGTGATTGATGAGTTCGACATGTTCTCGGATTGGATGGAGAAGTATGAACACATTATTGAGTTAGGGAAGGATCTTTCTTCCATGGAGGAAGAGGATAAGGTGGATGATAATTTGATTAAGGGGTGCCAAAGCAGGGTTTGGCTTTCAGCAAAACTTAACTCAGAAGGAAAGGTCATTTTCTCCGCAGACAGCGACGCTATCATCACGAAGGGTTTAGTTGCCTTAATGGTTCATATTTTAAGTAACTCGCAGGCATCAGAGATAGCCTCCGCCGACCTCTACTTCTTAGAAAAAATAGGTCTACATGAACACCTCAGCTCGACACGTTCGAATGGACTTGCTTCAATGGTAAAGCAGATGAAGATGTATGGACTTGTGTTTTCTACACGTTCTTAGCCATGCGAGCATAACGAAATGATTTCCATCCTGAACAATATCAGCCCCGACTTTAAGAAACTTCTCTCAGGAAGTGGTCTAGTTATGGCGTTCAAAGTTGCAGGAGCAGGAGCGGGATACATTTTTGCCTACCTAATCACAACGAACTATGGAGCCGAGTCTTTCGGGATATTCGAACTCAGCCTAACTGCCCTGACCATCGCAAGTTTATTTGCCAGACTGGGTCTTGGGGGAGCCTTGGTTAGATTTATTCCTGAATTCGTTGAAAAAGGAGCAGGTGTTCACCTCCGCAAGGTTTACAGACTGGCACTATTTTTATCTCTTCCGTTTTCAATTTTTCTGGGAGTTTTGCTTTATTTATATGCCCACGAGTTAGCCATGGTGTTTGGGAATGAAGGCCTCACAACTCCCTTTAGAATTGCAGCTCACATTGTCCCTTTTGCAACCTCATATCAAATCAATGCAGAGGCATATCGAGGTATGAAAAAGATGACGGGTTATAGTATTCTTCAAAGAGGGACAGTTATCATCATTGCGATAGCGACCTTCTTCATCCTACAATTTCAGGGCTATGAAACCCACTTAATTCCGCTTTTTTCATTCGGGACAGGAGTGGTTTTGCTGTCAATTTTTGCTGCGTTTGCTACTCCGAGAGCTCTGTCAAAGCAAGTCGTTTCACAAACAAGTTTCAAGACTGACGAAATAGCTATAAGACCACTTCTAAAGGTGGCTTTCCCCATGCTTATAAGCACATCGATGTTTATGATTATGAACTGGACCGACACGCTGATGATTGGGTATTACCTGGATGAGTCAGAGGTGGGAATCTATCGCTTGGCATTTAAAGTAGCCACCCTCATAACTTTCGCTCAGTTTGCAATCAATAGTATAGCGGCTCCTATGTTCAGCTCCTTTAGTGCAAAGAATGATCTGGCAGGTCTCCGCAAGATGACCCGCAACATCGGGTATATGAACCTCACAATCAGCACCCCCATTTTCATAGCGATTCTGATCTTCCCGAGTTTTGTCTTAGACTTCTTCGGCGAGGAATTTACAGCTGGGGTTTCCCCTTTAATTGTCCTCGCGATAGCCCAAATCATCAATGCTATTTGCGGCCCAGTGATGTACCTACTCAACATGACCGGCAAGGAAAAACAAGCTCGAAATATCATCATTGTCGCCTCCATCATCAATGTAGCTCTCAACCTATTCTTTATTCCAATTTTTGGTTTAATGGGAGCGGCGATTGCTACGGGAGTGAGTACTGTTGTTTGGAATATCATGGCTGTATTCCAGATTAAGAAAGAGTACGGTTTCATCTCCATTCCCCACCCATTTTAAACACTTACGTGAAAAAGGATACTCTAAATTTTTTCGTAATAGGAGCCGCTAAAGCAGGAACCACCACAGTTTTCGAGCGCCTCAATGCTCGATCAGATGTCTACCTCAGCCCACTCAAAGAGCCAAATTTCTACTCCTCTGACATCGACACCTCGAAGTTCTCTTCCGAATTCCAAGCGAACACTCGCTTAGATCTGTCGGACTACTTTTCTCAATCTCCCCTCCCGATACTTCAAGTCGGCTTTGTTCGAGACTCCTCCGAGTACGCCTCTCTTTTTGAACCTGCCCCCGCTTCAGCTCTTCTCCTGGGAGAATGCAGTACCTCCTATTTGTTTTCGCAAGCCGCCCCAGCCGCACTTGCCTCAGAACATCCCAATGCGCGAATCTTAATCATGCTTCGCAATCCCATCGACCGCTTGTACTCCCATTATATGATGGCCCGCAAGTACGGCTTCACATCACTTCCCCTTCGCGAGGCCGTGGAAAAAGATCTCGCCCATCCGTCACCGGGCTGGGGCGCGAGCGAGCTCTTCGTACAGCTGGGACTATACTCTCAACAGATAGCCCGTTGGCGCGCACATTTTCCTGACGCTCAAATAAAAATTATGCTTACCGAAGACCTTCGCATGCCTGAGAAATGGCAAGGTCTCCTCGAGTGGCTCAACCTCCCTCAGACAAAAACGCAACATAACAAAAGCGACGCGAATACAGGAGGTCTTGCCCGCTTCGAAAAGCTCAATCGCTTTCTTACTTCACACGGGCTTAAACACAAACTCGGCAACTTGATCCCCGCTGGCCTTAAGAAGAAACTCGTGGCTTGGTATTACAATTCAGACGCTCTCCCTAAGATGACCTCAGAAGAGAGAGAATATGTAACAGAACTTTACGCTGAAGAAATCGCAACGTTACAGCGTGAATTAAAATTAGACGTAGGTCATTGGAAATAGGTGAAAGACTCCAACACGAAGTTTAATCACATTATTTTCCTGCTTCTGCCTCTAACCTCATCACTTCTTTTGCGAACGCTTTCATGTTCTTGTCTCGGACAGGGGTAGAAGGCGGGAATTTTTCTTTGCGATGATCGACTTGCTTTCCGTCCTTCCAAAACCTAAAACAAACGTGTGGTCCGGTAGCGAGACCAGTAGAACCCACAAGCCCTATGGTTTCTCCTTGTTTAACTCTCTCACCTACAGCAACGAGGCGCTTACTCATATGTAAATATTGAGTTTCGTAGGTGTTGTTGTGGCGAATCTTCACATACTGACCGTTACCATTTGTGTAACTAGATTTCGTGACCACACCATCTCCTACCGAGAGAATAGGGGTGCCAGTTTTAGCGGCATAATCGGTCCCCAAGTGCGCTTTCACTTTCTTTAAAACAGGATGAAAACGCTTCTTATTAAAGCTGCTGGAAATACGTGAAAACTCAACGGGTGATTTCAGAAAGGCCTTCCTTAAAGACTCTCCTTGTGGATCGAAATAATCTGGGCCGTCCCCTTGGTCGAATCGGTATGCTGGGAGATCTATTCCGTGGTGGGTGAAGCTGCAGAAAAGTATGGTAGGCATTCCCACATCCTTTCCGTTCACCCTTTTGCGTAAGTAATAGGCATCGAAGGCATCTCCCGGCTGTACGTGTGTGAAATCTATGGTCCAAGCATAGACCTTAGCCATAGCCACTGCGAGGTTAGTGGGCACACCCAATCTTTCAAAATCCACATATAAAGAGGTGGTTATCTCGCCTTGTACCCTTCTGTACATGGTATCTACATCGTATGAACCTAGCCTTGCTCCCAAGGTATCCTTCAAAGAGAAAACCACGTAATCTAAGTCATTTCTTTCATAGATAAGCCAAACAGGGGTTTCGCTGGTGTCCCTCTCTGCAGCTAGCCACCACCGCTTTCCTCCTCTCATTTTTCTAACATCATACACCTCCCTACTATTCGCTGCGAGAGTGGCGACTTTACCTGGGCCTATTCCGTAATTATCAAGAAGATGAGAGAGGGTTTGGTCTTTGCGAATCGTACCAGAATCCACGGCAAGACTGTCCCAAACTAAATCGAATCGAATCACCGGACCAGGAACAATTATATCAGAAAAAGAAGGCTGTCCACTTGAGTTTTCAGACCCAGTATGATTACAGCCCATGAACACAGGCACACTGAATACGGTAACAAAAACAACAAATAATCTCATGAAATCTGTGATCTACTTTATCCCGAAAACTTCACGACTCACCCAACTTTTACCCCAGTCTTCGAGTTCTTGATCACTCCACAATTCAGGGAAGAAGATGCGCTTTTGGAAACGAGGAGGGAGATATTTCTGCCAGTTTGTTCCACCTGTAGCTGCGATATCTTCAGGGTCGCGTTGTAGATAGCGAACGGCAGACTTGTAGTGTGCCAGAGTCCAGTTTACGTTTACGTTGATGTCTAACCATCGCATCGCTTGGCGCAAGTCCTCTTGAATGTCAGATTCTTCTTTAGAAAATTCGAGGGAATCCGCAGCTGCTCTCACATTTGAGGTGAAGGTTTTTACAGCCAAATCCTTTAATTCTGCGTCGTATTTCTTCTCAAATTGTTTGAGAGTGAGAGTTTTCGCACCAGACTTTAACTCAGACGCTCCTTCTCTCCAATAGAGGTGGTTAAAAATTTGCGGGATGTCTTTTAAAGAATATCCTGCAAACGTTTCTCTGTGATTTTTATGAGCAATGCGGTCTAAAGAGGTGCTATAGATTTCCACCTTTCTATATTGAGCACTCTGGAATCCACTCGCAGGGAGAAGCGACATGCGGAATTTCAGGAATTCTCCGTGATCCATGCCGTCGACCATAATATCAAAACTGCTGGTTAGAGTCTCGAAATAGCGATTGATTCTCCTGATGCGTTCTAATAAAAATTTGGGAGTAAGAACTCCGCCTTTAACAGCTTCATCGATACGATCGAATTCATGAATGGCAAGTTTGAAGTACAGCTCTGTAATTTGATGATAGATAATGAAGACTTTCTCATCAGGATATGGTGTGATCGGCTGTTGAAGATTCAGCAGTGTGTCTAGGTTTATATAGTCCCAATAAGTGAGGAAGTCAGCATACAACAGACCGTCTAAATAAGAAGATAAATCTTGTCCCATATCAGAATATTTCTTCTGCAAGAGGTCTAACTTCTCTAATATTTCTGGCTTAAAATCGCTTGTGTTAGGCATATCTTATGATTTTATAGTAGCAATACATTTTAATTCAATCGCAATAGGAGTGGGAAGACAGTTTATCTCCACAGTAGTTCTGCAAGGTCTCTTGTCCCCAAGGTCTGAAAAATATTCTGCATAAATACGATTAAACTCAGAAAAATCCCTTGACATATTTGTTAAAAACACGGTAACATCGACAAGCTCTTCCCAAGAACTCCCGCTGGCTTCTAAAACAGCTTTTACATTCCCAAATACGGCGTGAACCTGAGCGGCAAAATCATAGTTGATCATCTCTCCTTCAGGGGAAAGTTCTAAACCAGGCACTTTGCTATCGCCTAAACCAGACCCTGCTATGCGTGGCCCCACTCCGCTTAAGAATAAAAGTTCACCAACTCTTCTTGCGTGAGGGTAAGATCCCACAGGTTTAGGTGCATTATTTGTAGAAATACTATCGCTCATGCCCCGAAGGTAGTAACTTGCGGCTATGCGTTACGAAAAATTACCCTCTGCGTTATACACACGCAATAGAAAAGCATTGGCTGACAGGTTAGACTCTAAAGGCTTAAGCCTGTTTTTTTCAAATGATATTTATCCAACAAGTGCAGATGGAACGATGCCTTTTGTTCAGGCAACGGATATTTTCTATTTGAGTGGAGTAGATCAAGAGGAAACAATCTTACTGCTTTTCCCAGAGGCACATTCAGATGCAGACAAAGAAATTTTGTTTACGATTGAGACAAGTGATGAATTGGCTGTTTGGCATGGAGCGAGGCTCACTAAAAATGAGGCCAGAGAATCGACAGGAATTCGTAACGTTCAGTGGCTATCCGCATTCGAAAGCACACTTCACAGGCTTATGGCTGAAGCAGAATTGCTTTACCTGAACGACAACCCTCATACCCGTGCGAGTGCACTAGTTGAAACTCGAGAGGTACGAGAAAACACAAGGATCAGAGAAAAATATCCAAATCACATAACGGCAAGAACAGCTCCTCTTCTATATGATTTAAGAGCAGTAAAGCACAAGTCGGAAATTCTGCAAATGCAACGCGCTTGTGACATTACAAAAGCAGGACTTGAAAGAGTACTTCAATTTGTAAAGCCGGGAGTCATGGAATATGAAATTGAAGCAGAATTTCTTCATGAATTTATAAGAAGAGGTTCGAGAAGATTTGCCTACACTCCAATTATCGGGAGTGGTGCAAGTGCTTGCGTACTTCATTACGTTGAGAACAACAAGGAATGTAAATCTGGCGATGTGATTCTTATGGATGTGGGTGCTGAATATGGCAATTACGCAGCGGACATGACCCGGTGTATCCCTGTTAGCGGAAAATTTACAGAGAGGCAGCGAGCAGTGTATAACTCGGTGTATTCAGTTATGCAAGATGCAATTAAACTGCTCAGACCTGGCGTGAGTTTACATGAATATCACAAGCAAATAGGGGAGTTGATGACAAAGCAGCTACTTGATTTGAAGCTTATAGACAAGCATGACGTGTCAAAACAATTAGCATCCTCTCCTGCATACAAAAAATATTTCATGCATGGAACTTCTCACTTTATAGGTTTAGATGTTCACGATGTGGGACATTGGCAAAACCCCATCCAAGCAGGGAATGTTTTCACGTGTGAGCCAGGAATTTACATCCCTGAAGAAGGCTTGGGAATTCGCTTGGAGAATGATATATTAATCACAGAGGATGGGTTCGTTGACCTCATGGCACACATCCCTATTGAGGCTGAAGCGATAGAAGAGGGTATGAACTCCTAGACCTTTAAGAATAGCAAGAAACTTTACACTTTGATGCACTAACTTGTGTGCTAAATAAAGATGGAATAAGATGATTAATTTTGGTAAGATTTTAGCGGTGTCGACGTTTTTTATTTCGATGAATATTACAACTATAAACGCTCAGTTTACTGGCTATACAGTTGAATTAGACACAATGTTTTTAGAGGAAGGAAGCGACTTAGAATTCTTCGGCGCATATCGTGTCTACGCGAACTTTACAAATCAAAACGACGCAATTAGCGCTATATGGTCAGATGTAGGTTCCGAGAATTCTCCTCCGATTTATATAGATGCGCCTTGCGGATGCCACAATCCCGTTAACTCAAGTTCTGTTATGGATGCGACAAATCTATCAATTTTTTGGAGCACTTTTCCAGATTATGAATTCGACACGTATTGGACAATAGGAATGACAAGTGGTGACGCTCCTGGTCAGCTACCAAGTACTGTAGGAATGCCTTCTGGAGATGAAATATGCTCAGGCTCTTCCGATAACGGTGCATTATTCGTCATAGCAATTCCACCAAATGCTTTAGCAGGAGTGGAGTTACGCGTTTTGGTTGCTCAAGTAACCACTTGTGGAGATTGGTCACTTCAGGCGTGTTTTCAAACGTTTGTTAATGCTGACAATGAAGACATAGACATAGCTTGTCCAGACCTTTTGGAGGTTGCTCACCCCTACTTAGATGGCGAGTGTGTGAACGATTTTGACGGTGATGGAGTTTGTGATGAATTTGAAATACCAGGTTGTTCTGAGCCAGATGCATGTAACTACGAATCAAATGCGACAGACGATAGTATAGAGTGTGATTACACTTGTTATGGTTGTATAGAAGGAGGGGCATGTAATTTTAATTCTATTGCCACAATTGATGATGGAACTTGTGATTTTTTAAGTTGTGCAGGATGTATGAACTCTATGGCATGCAATTTTGACCTTGAAGCAACAATTGAAAACTCATCTTGCATCCTACCTGGGGACCCTTGTGATGATGGATATGAGAATTCTATAAATGATGAGATACAGCCAGGATCTTGTGAATGTCAAGGGATAGGTTGTAACGATCCAGATGCATGTAACTACGAACCCAATGCAATTCCAAATGCATCATTATGTAACTACATCACTCTGTTTACAATATCCGGTGAAGTGAATCCCACGGCAAATATGCTCTTTTCATATTCTTACCCGAATACTTCTGGCAGCACCTATGAATGGGTAAGTACAAGTGGAGATGTCACTGATGGAGAGGGGACTTCAGACGTTAATGTATCATGGTGGGGAGGTGGAGCAGGATCTTTATGTGTCACCGAAACAAACAATGGAGGATGTTCAGGCGAAGAGATTTGTTTCTCAGTAAACATTTCTCCGGTTTCTATTGATGAACTTGAAGACGGATATTTCCAAGTTTTCCCATCTCCGGCTTCTTCTGAGGTTCATATTGTAATTCAAAACGGTGTTCAATCAGGCGAGCTCTTTATTAGAGACACTTCCGGTAGATTAGTCCGCAGATGCGCTTTACAAAATGAAACCACAATAAATGTGAGTGACCTTTCCAGAGGAGCATACCTATTCCAGTTAAACTTACATGCTGAGCACCCTTCTTATAGGCGAGTTATCCTGAACTAATTCTTACGAGATGAACAAGACCTAAAGTGATCCACATGTCAGTAAAGAAGTCTACGAAAAGAAAAATTTCAAGAAGAAAATTCATTGGCACAACAGGTTGTGCCGCTTTGAGTTCTACAGCATTCCTGTCATCGTTTACCAGCTTAGGGATGATGAATACACTCACTGCTCCATCTCGACCGGATGACTATAGAGCACTTGTGTGTATACTCCTAGCGGGTGGGAATGACTCATTTAATATGGTTGTCCCGACTTCGTCAGAACCATACGACGTTTACGCGACTTCGAGATCTAATTTGGCCCTGCCTTCTGGAGATCTTATCCCGCTTAATTATACAGATCCAGACGGGATACACTATGGCCTACACCCAGCTATGCCAGAAGTAGCTAATTTATTTAACTCGTGTAAAGCGGCTGTAATTTCTAATGTTGGAACGTTGGTGGAGCCAGTTACAAAGACCCAAATCTTAGCCGGTACTGCACGACTGCCGTTGGGGTTAAAATCACACTCGGACCAATCTAGACATTGGCAGACTTCAGTCCCACAGTCGAGAATGGCAAATGGTTGGGGAAGCAAGGTAGCGGATATCCTTGCGCCTGGAAATACGAACCAAGATCTGTCTATGCACCTCTCTCCGGGGGACACAAACTTTTGGCAAGCAGGAAATGAAATTGATGAGCTTACTCTCTTCAACCAACAGGAAATTTTCACTGCCGCTATAGATACCCTATCACCTCTTACTACAGAATTCGCGGACACTGATATTTCTAATCAGATGAAGCGGGTCGCTCAGAGTATCGCTGTATCGGGTAATTTAGGAATGGAAAGGCAAACATATTACGTTAAACTTGGTGGGTTTGATACCCACGAGGATCTCCTCAACAACCACAACAATTTACTTTCTCTTTTAAGTGGTGCTATCGGGTCTTTTTATGAGGCGATGGATGAATTAGGTACATCAGAAAAGGTGACGACCTTCACAATCTCAGACTTCGCAAGAACGATTACATCTAACGGAAGTGGAACTGACCACGCTTGGGGTGGACACTCTTTGGTTTTCGGAGGAGCTGTAAATGGCAGTCAGATCTTCGGAAAAGTTCCTTCTCTCGACCTTCAAGGAGACCTTGTAGTAGATAAAAATGTCGTCATTCCCGAAATCTCTACGGACTCATATTTTGCCGAACTCGCGATGTGGATGGGTGTACCCACATCTTCATTAGCAGATGTTTTTCCTAACTTGGAAAATTTCTATACTCCGAGCACAGAAAATCCTATCGGATTTATGAATATGTCATCGCAAGATCTAACGACCTAAAGACGTTAGAGACTACAATCCTGCCCAAACTCTGCGAGGACAGACAGTAAATCGCTTACGTTTACGCTTCCGTCAGATGTTACATCAGCGGCACATCCAATTGTGCATCCAAAGTCTGCCAATATCAGAAGAATATCAGTTACACCAACTGCCCCATCACTATTCACATCATTTAAACAATAACATGTACCTGTGACTGTACATGAGCCCACCCAAGAAATTCCATCGAGATTCCATTCGGGTATAATATCCATACTCAAATGCGTCATGGCTGTCACCGGCACATCAACAAGACGTGGCGTTCCAGAATAATCGTAAGTGATTGTAGAATCAGCTATTTGCCATTGCGCTCCATTTACAGAAGCATCAAGAAAGGGATTGTTAACGCTGCTATTTGAAAGGTAATTGTCGTCGTCGTTGTCGTCCATCTTCCAATACGAAGCAAGGCTACTCCAATTGGGGTGATCCGAGTCAACAGATGAGCACGCCCAGGCAGCGACATCTTCATCGCTTAGAAGAGTATCCCAAACCCTTACCTCTGCGAGACTACCATTGTATTGATATGCTCCGTTTATATCTGCACCCATCATTAGACCTGCTGCCGTGTTTAGGTTTCCTACACCAGACATATCCTCTTCAGATACGAATACGCCATCAGTATAAAGGCGCATCATTCCGTCAAGATCAAATGTTACTGACAGCGTATGCCACTGCCCATCATCAATTCCTGCTGAACCGTTTGCATCAGCCCTAGACGATCCATCCCCCACATTTACTTTCCACGAAGGTCCGTTTGGATACTCAAATGAAAAGACGAACCCGGGATTAACTCCAGAATCCCAATTCTTGTTGCCTATCATAGCTACATCAGGAGTTTCAGTTGTTCGAATTCTGATCTCAACAGAAAAATCTTGCTCTACAACAGCGTCTAAATACCCTGTAGAGAGTACGCTTACATTGCTGTTATTTGGGAAGAAAAGCTCCGTTCCATCTCCTCCCAGGCAGTTCACTGGGGGTGGAGTAACTTCTAAGATTGACTTTTCGATTAACTGAGTAGGAATGTTCAGACCTGAGGCGATAAAACTGACGTTTCTATGCTCCAGAGATGTTCCTCCGTGGCTATACCCCACGCCACCATGATCGTGGGTGACGATGATAAGCCAGTCTTCCTGAGCGTAATTCGGACGAGAGTACAACGCTGATAAGACAACTCCTACATGCACATCCGCATCTTCAATCGCAGAAATATATAGAGGTACATCTGGGCTGAACCCATATCCATGCCCGGCATAATCGACATCGTCGAAATGAATAAATATCGCATGGGGATTGTAGTTCTGAAATTGATCTACAGCTACATTTCTAACTTCAAGATCTGACCCCACGTTCACAATCACATCCGCATCTGTACCTACGATGTAGTCGTTAATCGGCGACCAATGGCATATAGAGACAGTATTTACATCTGAATATGTGTTTTCTATTCTCTGAAACAGCGATGGATAATCCACGAAATTGCTTCCTGAAAAACTATTATCCACTACAAGATGCTTGTCTGAACGAACGCCACATAGAATATCCGACCAACCTGGCCCGCTAATGGTAATGTCGTCGTTCAGGGCGTCAGGACTATACACACCTGCACTCATCAGTTCGTCTAGGTTAGGGGAATTTGCAGCTGTAAGCGCATCAGATCTTACACCGTCAATGCCGATCACAAGAACGTGGGAAGCAGGGGTTTGGCCTAAAAAAGAAAGGGAGGTGAAAGCCAGTAAGATTGAGAATGTGAGGGTAAAAAATTTCATTTTCTAAATATAGTGTAATAAAACCCCTCACGTTGACGTAACAAGTGACATCAGCTTTAAGCCGAATCACAACTTATATATAATTTGTAGATATTAAGCAATAGCGACAACCTCAGTAACACTTTCAATTTTTGAAGTAAGAAGAGTTTCTATACCCCCTTTTAAAGTTTCGGTAGATGATGGACAGCCGGAACAAGCACCACGCAATTGAACATAAACCACACCGTCTTTGAATCCAACAAAATCTATTGCCCCTCCATCTTGCTCTACTGCAGGCCTTACATATTCGTTTAGAAGCTCTCCTATTTGCTCGTCGTGTTCAGAAGGAGATATGTCCTTGGCTTCAATCAGGTTTTCTATTGAACCTGCTGCTTTCCCTTCTTGATCGATGACAACATCATGTTCAGAAAGTTTAGATATTTTATCTTCCTCTACGGCGAATTCATTGTCCACGAGCCACTCACGGATGTAGTCTTTGAGCTGCATAACAATCATCTCCCATCCCAGAGATTCATCTTTTGTGACAGAAACGATTTCGCCACTGATAAAAACGCCCACAACGAAAGGAAAATTAAAAAGCTCAGCAGCGAGTGGAGAACAAACCAAAGCTTCTTTTGCATTATGAAAATCAAGTTGATGCAATCCAGAAACTAATTTCCTATCCACAACGAACTTCATTGTTGCTGGATTGGGTGTCATTTCAGCGTAAACGTTGGTGGGGAATTTAGTACTTGCCATGGCTTTTTTAGATGCGTAAGAATGCTTGTGCAAGTTACTCCTGCAGTCATTAACTTGGCCTTCTATTTTGCAATCTCTTTAGTCCCCAATGCGCAACCTACTCACAGTCTTTTTTGCCGGTCTTCTTTCTACCATCACTTTAGCCCAAACCCCCGCATCATCAACTTTCCCCACTAACGGAACACTAGATAAACATCTTGTTAAAACGGTACTAGAACACGCAACAGTCCATGTTGATGCTTCAACTGTTCTGCATGACGCTACCGTTGTTATTTTCCGTGGAGAGATTCTCGAG